>Ga0247608_10008435_pt1 | contig 10412 bp, 7 predicted proteins | sample 176DNAGHGlowgp2_FD_193490 | JGI IMG/M metagenome (GOLD analysis project Ga0247608, IMG submission 193490) | Sheep rumen microbial communities from Palmerston North, Manawatu-Wanganui, New Zealand - 1766 DNA GHGlow gp2 | ecosystem: Host-associated > Mammals > Digestive system > Stomach > Rumen ... | reverse complement strand
TGCTCAAGACATTAGCAGTATTCTTCTCTGCCATCTTCCTGCTAGCCAGTTGTAGCAGTAGTGATGATGAACCGCTTGGTGAGTTTGATGATGCTACTGGTGAATTCGTGGTTGCAATGCGAGAGAAAGTGACAGAGAAGCAGTTTAAGCAAACGGTGGATAGGCATGGCTGGTACGAGGCAGAACTACATGCAATTCTTGAAAACGGGAAGTACGACGAGAAGAATATCTTGGATGATTACGTTGGAGTGGAACTATATCCAATTCAATCCTGATGGAACAATAGAAGGTAAAAACAGTACTATCCCCTTCAAGGGAACTTATGAATATACCCTTGGTTTTGATGATAAGAATATCTTCCCGATTGAAACTCTGCGAATTATCCCAGACAAGGATGGTGGCGAGTGGCCCTGGATATTCAAGGATTTCCCGGAAGTAACTTCAGTAGATGTGCTATTTGCCTCTTACATGACTCTTACTGTTGATAAAAACCGCTATTACTCCTTTATTCGCGGAATTGAGGAATAAAGTAATGTCACAGTCCTAATAAGACAGTTGATTATTGCAGCAATATGATCTACGAAAACGACACTCTAAGCAGCTTTTGTACTCACCATGTAGCAAGTGTGGCTTGTACTCGGCTGGTATAGGTTGCTCATTCTTGAGCATTTCTAGTATCTCTTGAAGATCTTTTACCTTGTTGGGGTTGTTTTTGATTCTCTTATAATCTTTCTTGAATTGGGTTGTTGGTTGTAGCTTTTTCATTTTTCAGCATCAAGATCTTTAAAGAGTTCATCCACAGAGTCGTAAACCTTGTTGGGGTTCTTGCCAGACGTAGCTTCCTTAATGGCAGCCTTAGTCTCTTCGTTAGGTTCTTCAAATACAATACCAAGCAGCACGCTCTCAACATAATTGTTCAGCGTTCTGTTCTCTCGTGCTGCATTCCGTTTCAATCCCTCTAAGAGGTCAGCCCTCAACCTGAACGATGCAGGCTTTCTGATTACCGTTGTTGCCATACTTTGTAATTTACTTGTAATACATTCGCCTGCAAAGATAATGCATTTGTATGATACTTGCAAGTTTTTTAATAACTATTTCTTTTTAACCCCACATAAAAATAAGAATTGTCCAATCTATGGCAAATCGCTATTACTTTTCTATGTGAATGCCGTGATAGCTACAATAATGGTACGCCCCCTTTATGTTATTGCCACGAACTACCGACTGATTAGTCATAAGAGGCTAAAGACTCTGCGGGTTAAACAAGATTTAAACAAAAGAATTTTGCCAATTCAATATAATTTGCTATATTTGCCCACGAATATGATCTACGAAAACGATACCCTGAAACAGTTTCTTATTATATTATCACCGAGCGGGTATAAAGAATGCCCCTGTTAGCATTATTACTAACAGAGCATTCTTTACTATATGGGTAAGATAGCCAAACACCCCAACACCCCACCCAAATCTCTCGGAAGCCCTTTGTTTACTAGGGGTTGAGCATGGTGGGGTGTTCGCAAACACCCCACCAACACTACACCAACACCCCACCCTATCACCTCTGACATTGAAAATGTCGTTGAAGTACGAGTCGCAAAGTTTTGTTAATTTTGGAATATTTTGCCCAGATTTATTAGGAAATATTTGCAAATCGCGAAAAAAAGTTGTATCTTTGCACATTGAAAAACAGAGCTATGAGAAGCATGGCCTGAAACAGTAACCAATTTAAAAATCTTTTAGTTAATGAGTCAGGATTTGACAATCAATGGCGTAGCTGTATCAGCTTCGCAGCAGGGACCTCTCGCAGTTGAGGAGTTCCTTCAGGAGAACTACCTTTTTCGTAACAATGTGCTGAGCGGAAAGGTGGAATTCTTGGCTAAGCCAAGCGGCGAAGCCGAGCGTGCAATCGTGCCCTCTGAGGACGAGCCCCACTATCGTGTGCTCACTCAGGAGGCACTGAACAGTATCATTATCCGTGCCCGCAAGGAGCCGGCCTTCGAGAAGGTCAACCCCAAGCCGCTGATCATGGAGTTGGTACATTCTGAAGAGGTACGCGCGTATGACCCCATACGCGACTATCTCGAGAAACTACCCAAGTGGGATGGTGAGAACCGCATCGCAAAGCTTTTCGGGCGCTTACCTGGTATCAGCTCTGAGATGCAGAACTTCCTCACCATCTGGTTGCGCTCTGCTGTGGCCCACTGGCAGCAGATGGATACGCTTCATGGAAACGAGTGTGTGCCTACGTTCATCGGAAGTCAGGGTTGTGGAAAGACCACTTTTGTGACCCGTTTGCTCCCTCCAGAGTTGCGTATGTACTTTCTGGACCATCTGAACCTTTCGAACAAGTTCGACAAGGAGATGGCCTTGACGAGCAACCTCATTGTGAACCTCGATGAGTTGGAGGCCATCCGTCCCAGCCAGCATGCGGCTCTGAAGCAGACGCTCTCTAAGAGTAAGGTGAATGGACGCCCCATCTATGGTTGTGCCCAGGAGGATCGACCTCGTTATGCCTCGTTTGTGGCAACCACCAACAATCCCCATCCATTGACGGATGCCACAGGCTCTCGTCGCTACATCTGCATCCAGATTCCAGACGGTATGTTGATAGACAATACGGGCGAGATTGATTATGAGCAGCTTTATGCCCAGGTGGTCTACGAGATTCGTGAACTGAAGGCCCCCTACTGGTTTAACCCCAACGAGGTGGCCCGTATTCAGGAGTTGAACCTCAACTACATGGAGCAGAAGGACATCGCTGAAGTCATTGAGGTCTGTATCCGCAAGCCCAAAGAGGGAGAGCAGGGAATCCGAATGAAGAGCGGGGATATCCTGAAGCTGATTCAGAAGGAGTACCCCTCCATCAAGAGCGACCATAGCACGAAGGTGCATCTGGGATTGGCCTTGAAGGAACTGGGATTTGAGTGTAAGAACCATAGTAACCAGTCGTATTACAAGGTTGTCCCTGTGAAAGTAGCCTGATTCTTTGGAATGAGAGTGGTGGGGTGTTGGTGTAGTGTTGGTGGGGTGTTTGCAAACACCCCACCATGCTCAAACCCTAATATATAAAGGACTTCCGAGAGATTTGGGTGGGGTGTGGGGTGTTTGAACATCGTAAGGAGACACTCAGTATCCCCGTAGCGGAGTCTTGGAACATCGTAAGGAAACACCATGTATATCGGTAGCAAACTCTGAAATTCTCGAGAGAATTCCGAGGTTTACCCGTCATAAACCATGACTTTACCCGTCATAAAGTCCAGGTTTATGACGGGTAAACCTTTAGGTTATTCAGATAGTCTCTACGTGCTATCCGAATAGTCTCTTACTCGCATTCAGATAATCCCTATAGGGGTATGGAGATAGTCTGAATGAACCGTTCGGAACGTCTGGACGAACACCAAAAGGCCTCAGTTCTCGGAGCAGGCGCAGTGGTTAGCTGCATGTAAACAGAAGGAGGGTTCACACCCTCCTTTTTTATGACTATATCACAACCTGTTCAACTCGCTGGTTCCAGCATCACCACCTCTATACTTTGATTTGGTGGAATTAAAGCGGTAGATACAACGCACATACACATATTGCTGTCGCAAGTCCGTCCAATGGCGATGCGTAATGTCACCTATCTTATCATAACCATTATCTTTGAAGGTGTGGAATATATCCTTCATACCCAATCTGAATGTCCAATTAGCCTTACGCTTTGCAATATAGATATCTGTATAATTGACCAATGCCTTCTCGGTGGTATAGAACTGGCCGTCACCTTTAGTGTGACCATCCATGTTAAACACGATTGTCCAGTTCTTGGGGAAAGAAAGCACATTCTTCCAAGAATAATTCAGGCATGGGGTATTGTACTTCCGTCCTAAATATTCAAGATCCTGCTGCGCCACCCCAATTTGGAACGTCGGTTTCCAGAACGAGATAGTGGGCGAGTAAGACAGGTTCACCATCCAGCCATGGTGATTAAAGTTCATTCGGTTATAGATGATGATGGGCTGATCCTGATAGAGGTTCAACACCTGATAGTCGGCATCCTTAATATTATAATAGTCAAACACAGCCAGTAAGTTCTTATAAACCATCATAATGGAAATGTCATGGATATACGACGGACGTAGCAACGGATTACCTTCAGCATACGTATAACTGTTGATATATCTCACACCACTCTGGAGATTGCCATAAGAAGGACGATCTACTGTCACCTTATATCCCAATGAGGCTGAGAATCCACCCGCCTGATAGGACAAAGACAGATTGGGGAACAGATGATTATACTTCTTGCAGTCCTCATTTCTCTTTACGCCGTCTTTGTAGTATTTGAAGTCTATCAGGTCATATCTGAGCCCCGCATCTATGAAAAGTGCTCCCAGATTCATCTGATAGTCGGCAAAGAAACTCGTTGAGGCCTGCTTCGACTCCGTCTCAAAACCTTGAATATCATCATTACCCTGCTGACTGGCATTGTAGTCCAGATTGCTCTTGGTGTATGCCTCCTCCATGCCGAAGCTCAATTTGCCGCCTCCAAGATTGGCCGTCATGATGGCCTTCAGGGCATATACGTTCGATTTCGTGTCCGTGTTCGTGCTCACCGTCACTGGTCTTCCCGTTCTGTCTTCTGTCTCGTTGTTCTCCACGTCGGAACTGACATGTGCCAACATGCCATCCAACTTCAATGACAAGATTTCACAGAACTGATTAGAATAGTAAGCCGATAACGAGTGTCTGCTACGTGGTTGACGACCATCGGCAACAGAGCTAAACAAGGAATTCTCATCCCCTCCTATAAAGGAATTCTCCAATGCCATGTGCGTATCAAATCTAAAAGAAGAATTACACATATATTGCATGCTGAGATACTGGGTCTTAGATGGTTGGTGATTAAAGCCTGCGTAAAGATTCAGACTGTTGTACTTGTTTTTCTCCAGACCTTTTCCCACGGCGTTGTATTCGTCACCATGATGCGTAAAACTAAATCCCTCTTCATGCTCACCGCGAGTTACACCATTTGTAAGATATCCATTGACAAAGACATCCGTATTCCTCTTCCGATAATTCAGGAAGAGCCATTCGTTGTGTTTGAAATCATCCCCTCTGCCTGCTTCTGCTGCCACATAGCCGCCAAGCCCCTCTCCAGCGGGCCGCAGGGTGGTAATCTTAATCACGGCAGTAACACTGGAATCATATTCTACTCCAGGATTCATAATGATTTGCACATCCTTAATCATGTCGCTCGACAACTGACGAAGTTCGTTCCAGTCTTGCATCTTCCGGTTATTGATATACACTAAGGGAGTCCCTCGCCTGCCTACCACATTAACAGAGCTCCCATCGCCATTGATGAAAGGCAGTTGCTGAAGCACATCGATGCCGTCGCCGAGCTTGCTCAAAACCGTATTCTCTATTGGAGCCACTAATGCGCCGTTTTTCATTTTAAATACAGGGCGACTACCTTTCACTTCCACACCCTTGACAATATAGCTGTCGCGCTGTAGCCGGATCGTTCCCATGTCCTCTTGGGTGCAAAGGCGGAATATGCTCTTATAGCCCATATAACTGATGCGTACAAGTACTTTATACTGTTCGTAAGGCACGACAAACTGCCCACCCTCATTGCTGACACCACCAGAGAGAAGAGTGGAGTCAGCAGGGTTGAGGATGGCAATATTGGCGAAAGCTAAAGGCCGGCCCTGTTCGTCGATGATGGTGCCCTTCAGGTGGCGTTCTGTCTTATAGGTACACTCCACGAAATACCTGTCACCATCTCTGACAATGCGGACAGGATAGAATCCTACAACCCTGACCAGGGCATCGTCGAGGCTCAGATGTTCGAGGCTGCAGGTAACCGTGAAATCCTCGAGATCGTTGTAGACAAATGATATCTCATGACGGGAGGTTGAGGCGTCAAGGTCTTCCAGTACGCTACTGAGCGACTGGCCCTGATAGTTGCGGGTGATTTTCTGAGCCAACGTGAAGTTAGCCGCTAAGCATAGTGATAGCAGTAGAAGTATCTTTCTCATTGTTTCTTTCATAGTGTTAATGTACAACTATCATTTTGTCGTCCTCGACAGTGAGGCACACGCGATCGAAGTGGTTCAGGTCGTCCATTACGCTTTCGATTGCATCTTTGAGCTCCCACCTGTAATAGAGACGCAGCTCATGGGCCTCGTTGCTTTGGATGTCGGCCTCCAGATGATAATAGTGAGCTATCTCGTTGACCATCTCGTCGAGCGGTGTGTTTTCAAAGAGGCGGACGGAGGGGATGCTGTCGCCTTCAGAGTTTTGCGGGCTAAGAACGGAAGGTTGAGAGCTCATAGAGTTATTCGTCAGCTCTGTCTCCACATCCTTTTGGCTATGATTAGAAGTCGTGACGATGCGGATGGCGGCAAAGGCAATGCCAGACAGCATCAGGATACCAACAAACATGGCAGCATACTTAAGGACGGAAGCGTGAAGCGTGAATAGTGGAGTATGCGACTTCACCTGTAGGCGTTGCCATTCGGCATCTATCACATCGTCGGTAGTTTTCTCGTCTGCGCTGGCAGCATCGAGTGCACTCCGGGTCATTGACATCAGCGTGTAAAGCTCACGGCACTCTTCATCGGCAAGTATCTCTTGCCACTCCTCAGCGGTGTAATCCTGTGGCTGCTGCATCATCTGAAGCAGGATATCGGTCTTGTTCATACGCTCATTGTTTTTGAAGTTGTTTACGCAATTGACTGAGCGCACGGCGCAGATGCTTGTAGACAGTGGTCTCGCTAACCCCAAGGCGAAGGGCAATCTCCTTGAAGGTGATGCCATCGCGGAAGTGTTGCAAGATGATGTCTCTGCAGACGGGCGGTTCCAGGAGGTCAATGCCCTGATATAGGGCATGGAGTTCTTCATTGAGTCTGTCTGTCGGAGTGATGTCCGCTTCGAGGTCAAGAAGGTAAAGGTGCTGCACGCGCTCCTGTATCTGTCGGCTTCGCATCACGTTAAGGCATCGGTTACGTACGCATGTAAGCAGATAGCTCTCAGCTGTCTCTTCTCTGAGATGACGCGAATCGTTGAGGAACTGGGCAAAGATGTCGTGAACCACATCCTTGCTCTCAGCATCGTCGTGCAGAAGTATGGTGGCCAGTCTATACATCTGGCGGTAATGCTGTCTGAACAGCGTCTCGAGTTTGTTTCTATCTGTCATACACCCTTATATACACATGAGCATACGATTTACTAAACCCTTTCGCCTGCAAAATTAACTTATTTTTTCTTTTTCCTGCAATAAATTTGGTTATTTACTCCTTAATATTTAACGTGACGCGCATGGATACGGGAACGAGGCATGCCATGATGCCTGTGCCGCCATGGATGTTTGAGTAGACCTTTGTCGGCTCGGCAAGTCCCAGCTCGGTCATCTTACCCTGCCAAGTGGCATCGGGGTCATTGGCCATCATTGTGGTCATATACTTATAATAGGCTTCCGAGATGGCATAGAGCGTGATGATACGGTCACTGCCTCCGAGGCTGTTCCCATTGTAGTCGAAAGGAGGGCCAGTCTCTTTCACGGTCAGCGTATATTCATCGCCAGTCATGCCTTCATTGGTGAATGGCAGACCGTAGTGACTCACGATTTTCAGATTATCGAGGTTCTGGTTTATCTGTTCCAGCGTAGCCTGGAACACAGGATCGTATGAATAGTTGACGTCGCCCATGATCTGGCGGTAGTCTGCCTCGCAGAATCGAAGGAAATAATAGTGCCTGACTGTAGGGTCGTTCTTGATGGTGATGTGATAGGTGAACTCATCGTCATAATTCGACTTGGTTATCTTTCCCGAGGGGTCGGTCATGATACTGCCACTGCTGGCCACACGGCGATGGGTTATCTCTGTCTTGATGATCTCCGGCCGTCCAGGCATGACGTCACTTGCCGACAACTCCACACCCTCTATCATCGTCTTGAACTTAATCTGGTCGCCAGGTTGCGGATGTACATCCGACCTATACATACCGTCACGATAAGTCATCAGTCCCTTTGACTCGCCATTGACAGTCACTTCCACGGCAAGGCCCAAGACATCATCACTCTTCTTGCTGTCGGTATAGGGCCAGGTGGTAGAGATGTCGGCCAGGAGGGTTGTATCGCTATTGGCCAGACAATTAAGCACCACGACAGGTGACTCCTGATACTGGCTGAGGTCGATGTCCTGATAACAAGAGCTGAGCGCGAGAGTGCAGCTGATTACTGATATGATCTTCTTCATCTTTGCTTAGAATTTTAGAGTATAGGATATGGATGGTACGATGGGCAGGAGTCCGAGTGTCTGGAACTTCGTGTCCCATACGCCCGAGAGGTCCTCTAAACCCTCTTTCTTGATACCGACGGGATTCATGTGGCAATAGGCATTATAAAGGCCAAAGCTCCAGATGCCCGTCATGTCATTTTCATATTCCGTCGTTATGCTGATGCCTAAGTCCAGGCGGTGATAGGCAGGCAACCTTACGTTGTTACGGGTATGATAGAAATCTGCTCCCCAAGGAGCGCCGCCTCTCATCATGGGGGCTACGTCCAGAGTGAAGCCTGTGTGCAACTCATCCTGACCGCTGGTAGTGGCAATTCCCATGCTTTGGAAATTCTGCAGAGCCACCGTGGCGCGGTTTCCCGTCATGTAGGTCCAGGCGAAGTCAAATGCCACCTCGTCGGTTATCTGGTATCGTCCGCTGATGTTCAGTTTATGCCGGTTATCATATTTGGCAGGAAACTGCTCACCGCCGTTCAGCTCGTCAAACTGGCGGTAGTTCCACAACAAGCCATAGCTGATGCTACCCGTCAGTCGGCCAGTCTCCTTGTTCAGACTGATGTCGACACCGTAGGCCCAGCCCTTGCCAGAGGTAAGCTTCTCTTCCCAGGGGGTATGCGACGACATGGCCCCTGCATCCTCCTTGTATTCCAACAGATTGCGCATCCATTTATAATAGCCCTCAACGGAGAAATAGCACCCTTCGGCCAAATTGCCATAGAGACCTGCTGCTATCTGATCGCTCTCCAAAGGATCGAACTTCGTACCGATGGGCAACCAGGCATCCGTTGGCATATTGATATAACTGTTTGACACCTGCTGCACATACTGATGGGTTCTGGTGTAGCTGGCTTTCAGGCTCACCATATCAGGCACGGACAGACGCATGCTGACACGAGGCTCGAAATGGGAATGACGCACGTCGCCCGATTTCCAACTGTCCCACCTCAGACCCAGACTCGCACCAAACCAGTCGCTGAGCGAGAGGGTGTTATCACTCCAGACAGAGAGCTCGTTTGCCACAACATCAGGCGATGCTGCCGGTGGCAGATAGCCGCTGTTGGAGGAACTGCCACTTATCACCACCTCTTCCGGACGATAGCGGTGGTGAACATAGTCGCCCCCCAGCTTCACAACCAAGGCATCTTCGAAAGAGAAGTCCGTTTCCAGCGAGGCACCTATGTCGTCAATACCGTTCTTACTGGTCTTCTGGCTATGCATGGAACCGTCGTCGGCCTGCTCGTCGTTCGAAAGGTCGAGTCGGGAACCATAGCGGGAGTAATAGCCATTGGCCGAGACATTCAGCATCTCATTAGGATGAAAGGTCAGTCCTGTGGCAGCTCCCAGATTGCCCCATTTCAACTTCAGCAGATTCTCCTCCTCATAAGTATCCTCTCCAGGGAAGTTGAACTTCTTCTCTCCCTTCTTAACAGCATCATTGCCATAATAGAAGTGGGTGAAGCCCGTCAGTTCGTCGGCAAAGCGATAGTCGAGTTTCAGGTTAACGTCCATAAACGAATAGCCGAATATCTCTTTGCGCCCCTCTTTCTTCTTCGAATTGTTGATGATGGCAAGGGCAGGGATGGTAATCACTTCCGACCACGAACGGCGCACGCCAACAGAGAAGGCCAGATAGTCCTCTATGATGGGGCCTGTCACGAAAACATTGCCAGCCAACAGGCCAAGAGATGCTTCACCGTGATACTCCTCAAAGTCGCTCTCGCGGAGTTTGACATCCGTTACGCTCGACAAGCGTCCACCATACTGAGCAGGAAAGCCTCCCTTATAGAATTTGGTATGGTCGGTGGCAGCCACGTTGAATGTTGAGAAGAGACCACCCAGATGGCTCACATTATAAAGAGGTAAGTGATGGAGCAGGAAGAGATTCTGGTCGTTCTCACCGCCTCTGACAAAGATGCCCGAAAAACCTTCTGTACCTCCACTAACACCTGGTTGCGACTGGATGGTCCTTAGCACGTCGGGCTCTCCGAACATCGCAGGGACTTTCAGGAAGTCATCCGCACTAAAACTCTTCACGCCCACCTGAGGCAACAGGAGGTTGTCGGTCTGGGGGTTATTACCCACCACAACAACCTCCTGCACCTGCTGGGTCTTGTCAAAATCCTGCGC
>Ga0247608_10008434_pt1 | contig 10413 bp, 7 predicted proteins | sample 176DNAGHGlowgp2_FD_193490 | JGI IMG/M metagenome (GOLD analysis project Ga0247608, IMG submission 193490) | Sheep rumen microbial communities from Palmerston North, Manawatu-Wanganui, New Zealand - 1766 DNA GHGlow gp2 | ecosystem: Host-associated > Mammals > Digestive system > Stomach > Rumen ... | reverse complement strand
TCCCTGCTCACATCTTCCTCCCTGTCCAGCAGCAGGCCGCGCCCGAAGTGCAGGCCAAGGCTCACGAACGCATAGACTCCATCTATAAAGCTCTTCAGGGCGGAGCCGACTTCGCCGAATTGGCAAAGAAGCACTCCGAGGATCGCATGACTGCGCCTCGCGGTGGCGTAATCCAATGGCTTGGACCGAAGGATTTCCTGCCCGTTTTGGATTCCGTGGCTTACACCCTTCGCATCGGCGATGTCTCAAAGCCCGTACAGTCACCCGTGGGTTGGCACATCATGAAGATGATGGACACCAAATGGCTTGAGCCATACGACACTCTTGCACCTGTGCTCCGTCAGCAGTTGGCTGCTCGCGGTCTGCACGAATATCTTGAGAGACAGGCCATTGACAGTCTGACCAAGGCAAGCGGCAAGTCCGTTGATCAAATCATGGACGAGATGGCAGACAAATATTCTGCAAAGGACAACGAGCTGAAATATCTCATTCAGGAATACCACGATGGTCTGTTGCTCTTCGAGTTGATGAGCAACAACGTATGGCAGCCCGCAGCCGCCGACACCGTTTCCTTGGAGAATTATTTCAAAAAACATCAGAAGAAGTACCAGCCTACGAAAGAGGAACTGAAAGCCGGCAAGCAGAAAGTGAAGTCCTGGACCGAAGTCAGTGCCCAGGTGGTTGCCGACCTTCAGGACGAGCGCACTGAGGAATATGTCAAGCAGTTGCGCAAACGCTACAAGTACGAGATATACAAGAAAGAACTAAAGACTGTCAACAATCACTGATGAACCGCTTACATTCTTTCGCAACAGCCCTTTTGTACATGGCGGCTCTCGTCATGTACCCCGTAGTCGCACATGCACAGAGCGCAGCACCAGGAGTCATCGATGAAGTAATCTGGGTGGTGGGAGACGATGCCATCCTGCTCAGTGACGTTGAGAAAATGCGCACTTCGGGCGAACGCATCAACGGTAATCCTTACTGCGTCATTCCCGAGCAACTGGCCATCCAGAAACTGTATCTGCATCAGGCCGCTCTGGACTCAATCAATGTGCCCGATGAGCAAGTGAATCAATATGTGGAGATGCAGATTCAGGAGTGGACCATGGCAGCTGGCTCAGCCGAGAAACTGGAGGAGTATCGTGGCATGTCGATGGCGCAGATCCGTGAGGAACTGTTCGACCAGCTGAAATCATATCAGATTGTTCGCCATGAGCGTCAGCATCTTACGTCTCATATCAAAGTGACGCCCGCTGAGGTGCGCCAGTTCTTCAAGACCGTTCCAGAGGATTCCCTGCCTATTATCCCGACACAGGTGGAGGTGGAACTTCTTGCCGAGCGTCCCCGTATCTCGCAGGATGAACTGGATCGCGTGAAAGGTGACCTGCGCGACTATACAGAAAGAATCAACAAGGGCGAGACTTCCTTCTCCACCCTTGCCATCCTCTATAGCGAAGACCCTGGTACAGCACGTCAGGGAGGCGAGATGCCGTTTATGGGCAAAGGCTCTTTGGATCCTGCATTTGCCAATGTGGCGTGGAGCCTTCAAGACACTAAGAAAGTGTCTAAGATTGTGGAGTCTGAATTCGGTTTTCATATAATCCAGCTCATCGAACGTCGCGGTGACAAGCTCAAGCTGCGTCATATTCTGAAACGTCCGCATGTAGATCAGAAAGATATCGATGCCAGTCTGCTCCGTCTGGACTCCATAGCCCAGGACATCCGCGAAAACAAATTCTCGTTTGAGGACGCTGCCATGACCCTCTCCGAGGACAAGGACTCCCGCATGAACCGTGGTCTGATGACCAATTACCTGAAGGATGACAACGGTGAGGTTTATGACCGAACATCACGTTTCAAGATGGGTGAGTTGCCCACAGAGATAGCGCGTGTGGTCGAAGGCCTTGACGTGGGTGAGATATCCAAGCCCTTCGTGATGACTGACCCGCGCAGTGGCAAGACGCAGTGCTGCCTCGTGAAACTCAGAGCTCGCATCAAACAGCACTATGCCAGCATCACCGAGGACTTCCAGGTGCTGAAAGACATCGTGGAGAACCAGAAGAAGCAGGATTATTTGGACCAGTGGCTTCGCGACAAGCAGAAGTCCACCTATATCCGCATCAATCCCAACTGGCGTTTGGATTGCGATTTCCAGTATCCGGGTTGGATAAAGGATTGATATACTTACAGATAAAAGGAGAGCTAACGTGAAGGCAAGAGGGATTGTCATTTGTATCGCCATTTGCTTGGTTGGTTGCCTGATGGCAGCCATACCACAGAAAAATACACCCGCAAAGAAGCGTGCAAAGGACGATACGCGTGTGTTCCTCATCCACTCTGATAAGCTCTATTACAACCAGCGAAAGAATCGCGATGCCCAGATTCTGGTGGGAAACGTTTGCTTCCATCACGAAGGAGCCGTACTCACGTGCGACTCCGCCCACTATTATGAGGCTAACAACTCCTTCGATGCCTTCGGACATGTTCACATGATTCAGGGCGACACCCTTGACCTCACGTCAGACGTGCTCTTCTACAACGGCTTCGACCAACTGGCCCGCGCACGCTACAACGTCCTGCTCAAACATATCAAGAACCCGAAGGACATCAGCCGCCTCTATTGCGACTCGCTCGACTACGACCGCATCTATGATCTTGGCTATTTCTTCGAGGGAGGACGACTCGTAGATAACAAAAACACCCTGACTAGCGAGTGGGGGCAGTACTGCCCGGGAACTTCCGAGGCTGTATTCAACTACAACGTGGAACTGAAAGGTGAGAATTTCACCCTCATCTCCGACACCCTACACTACAACACAGGCTCAAACATAGCCCGCATCGTGGGACGTTCCAATATCGACAGCGGCGACAACCACATCTATTCGGAAAACGGCATCTATGACACCAACAACGACCACGCCGTGCTGCTGGACCGCTCCATAGTGCAGAACAAGGGGCGTAACATCACTGGCGACTCTCTGGATTATGTCGGTAAGGACTCCATATCCAGAGCCTTCGGTAACGTGGTTTATATAGATGAGGTGAACAAGAATATGTTCAAGGGTGAGTACTGTATGTTCGACGATATCAACGACTACGCCGAAGCCATGGACAGCGCGGTGATGATAGATTATTCACAGCGCGACACCCTCTATTGCCACGCCGACACCTTCAAGATGTTCTCTTATGACGTGAACACCGACACCGTATGGCGCGAGACTCGAGCCTACTATCATGTGCGCGCCTTCCGTAAGGACATACAGGCCGTGTGCGACTCCATGGTTTATAACACCATAGACTCCTGCCTTACCATGTATCGTGACCCTATCGTATGGCAAAACGGGCAGCAGCTCTTAGGTGAGGAAATCAAGGTGTGGATGAACGACAGCACCATAGACTCCACCCAAGTCATCCGTCAGGCTCTGTCCGTTGAACGCATAGACAGTCTGAAATACAACCAGGTGACAGGTAACCTGATGCACAGTTACTTTCTGGACGGGAAGATGGACTGGACATGGGTCGATGGAAACGTCCTCGTCAACTATTTCATGTATGATGATGACAGCCTGCTTATCGGGATGAATCACCTCGAAAGCACCGAACTGCGTCTTTACATGAACCGTGAGACCAGTCGTCTGCGCAAGATATTCGCTCCTGGCGGCACAGGTAAGCTCTCACCTTTTGGGATGGTGCCGAGCACCGAGCGCTATCTGGAGAATTTCGTGTGGTTCGACTACGTGCGACCACTGCACAAAGACGATATCTGGGAGTGGCGTCCCAAGAAAGCCGGCACCGAACTGAAAGCCTCCGTCCGTCACGCTCCACCCAAGCAGAAGCTCGGCAATAAAGGCGGAGACAAAGAAGGTGATAAAGGCAAACCAGCTCCAAAAGGAAAGTTCCGACAATCCCAATCAAAATAAATCGTAAAGGCCCCCTATAATCCCCCGGCGGGGGATGCTGGGTAAATCGTTAAATCGTAAATCGTTAAATCGTAAATCGTCAAATCGTCAATTATACTCATGGGTCTGTTTACAACAAGAGAACCCCGCCGTTTCAGGGGAGTTCACATATACACATCCGAGCGCAAGGATAAACTCGACAAACTCGTTGAGGAAGCCAAGCGCGAAGAGATGCGCGAGCGTGGCGAGCATGTAGAATACACGCCGGACATAGAGTCCTATCGCGGTAAGTTCGTACAGAACTCATGCGTCTCAGCCGTTTCACAGATCCCGACCGTCGCCGTCTCCATCCGGCCGTTGCCGTCACCATCATCGTGGTCCTGCTCATCATCTGGCACTGGATATTAACCGGAAGCTTCCGCTTCTAAACCATTGACCAATGACCATTGATCATTGACCATTGATCATTGAACATTGACCATTGAACTCTTGAACCCTTTAAACTCTCAACTCTAAACTCTCAACTCTAAACTCTCAACTCTAAACTAACTTTGGATATCATCCACCTTCTCCCTGATTCTGTGGCCAACCAGATAGCAGCTGGTGAGGTCATTCAGCGGCCGGCTTCCGTGATAAAGGAGCTGGTAGAGAATGCTGTGGATGCCGGAGCTCAGCATATAGATATAGTCGTCGTCGATGCCGGTCGCACATCCATCCAGGTTGTTGATGACGGCCGTGGGATGAGTGAGACAGATGCGCGTCTGGCGTTCGAACGTCATGCCACGAGCAAGATCCGTCAGGCTTCAGACCTCTTCGCCCTCACCACTATGGGCTTCCGTGGGGAGGCGTTACCCAGTATCGCCGCCGTGAGCCAGGTTCAGTTGACCACCCGCATGGCAGATGAAGAGCTCGGCACGTGTATAATGATTGAGGGGTCCAAGGTTCTTAGTCAGGAACCAACAGCCTGCGCCGTGGGTGCCAATTTCGTTATCCGCAATCTCTTCTTCAACACGCCGGCTCGCCGTAAGTTCTTGAAAACCAATCAGACCGAGCTGAATAACCTCATAGCAGAGGTGGAGCGTATCGTGTTAGTTCATCCGGATATAGCTTTTTCGCTTACGTCCAATGGCACGTCGCTGATGTCCCTTAATATAACGAACCCGAAGCAGCGCATAGCCAATGTCTTCGGTCAGCGACTGGCCAGTATGCTCCTCGACGTATCCGTGGAGACACCTATAGTCAGCCTCTTTGGTTTTGTCGGCAAGCCCGAGTCGTCACGCAAACGCGGCGCTCAGCAGTTCTTTTTCGTCAATAATCGGTACATGCGGCACCCCTATTTCCATAAGGCGGTGCAGGAGGCTTTCAACTCACTTATCCCCTCGGACCAACAGGTGCCTTATTTCCTCTACCTCACCGTAAATCCGGAAGAGATAGACGTGAATATCCATCCCACGAAAACCGAGATAAAGTTTGAGAATGAGCAGGCTATCTGGCAGATAATAACGGCAGCCGTACGCGAGGCCTTAGGCCGCTTCAATGCCGTGCCCACAATAGACTTCGACACCGAGGGCCGTCCCGACATACCCGTCTTCAACCCCACTTATAATAAGGCTCCGCAGACTCCCCGCATACATATAAACACCGCCTTCAACCCCTTCGAAACAGAGGCCGAAGGCCCCTCCGTCACCGATAGGGATCCTCTCGGCGACCTTTCGGGCGCTGTTCCTGGTTCTCCCTCGGTTCCCCCTTCGGGCACTGTGCCCGACGGTTTTCCCGTCGGGATTCCCTTCGGAAAATCCGCGGGGAAAACCTCTTCCCTTCCTTCTGATGGCGACCAGGGCGCACTCTTCCCCAAAGAGGAGACCAGCACCGAGCATTATCAGTTCAAGGGGCAATACATAATGACAGCGGCCCACTCCGGGCTGATGATTATCGACCAGCACCGGGCCCATATCCGCGTGCTTCATGACCGCTATGTCTCCCAGCTGGCTCAGTCGCCCCTTCCTTCCCAGCGTCTCCTCTTCCCCGATATTCTCACCCTCACCCCAACCGAGTCTGCGACCCTCGAGTCTATATCCGACCTGCTTGTCCGTCTGGGCTTTGACATAACCTCGCTTGGCGGTGGCTCATGGAATATATCGGGAATCCCGTCGGGCGTGGAAGGAGTTGACCCGCAGCGGCTCATCGCAGACATTATAGCAGAAGCTGTGGATCGCGGAGGCACCCCGTCCGACCAACTGATATCGCGTCTCGCTCTCGTCATGGCCCGTTCTGCAGCAATTCCGGCTGGTCAGGTCCTTTCCGCCGCTGAGATGCAAGACCTTGTCAATCAGCTATTCGCCACAACAAATCCCAACCTGACCCCCAACGGACAGCCCATTATCGCTATTCTCCCGCAGGACTCCATAGATAAAATGTTTAAATGAATGCTTAGTTTATAATTCATAATGCACAATGCATAATTCATAATTCACAATTCATAATTGGCTAACAATAATAAAATCAATAATATATGCAAAAGATTATCCTTACGGGCGACCGTCCTACAGGTCCCCTTCACATCGGACATTATGTAGGCTCGCTGCGTCGCCGCGTAGAGCTTCAGAACAGCGGACTCTACGATAAGATATTCATCTTCGAGGCAGACGCGCAGGCTCTGACCGACAACATCGACAACCCCGACAAGGTGCGTCAGAACGTCATCGAGGTGGCGTTGGACTACCTCGCCGTTGGTCTCGACCCCGCCAAGAGCACTCTCTTCATCCAGAGTCAGATTCCAGAACTCTGCGAACTCACCTTCTACTTCATGGACCTCGTGAGCGTGAGCCGTTTGCAGCGTAACCCCACCGTAAAGACCGAGATTCAGATGCGCGGTTTCAGCGGTGAGAGCATCCCCGTGGGCTTCTTCACATATCCCATCTCGCAGGCAGCAGACATCACCCTCTTCAAGGCCACCACAGTACCTGTAGGCGAGGATCAGGAGCCGATGCTCGAGCAGTGCCGCGAGATCGTGCGCCGTTTCAACAACATCTATGGCGAGACACTCGTTGAGCCTATTATCCTTCTGCCTGAGAACGCAGCCTGTCTGCGTCTTCCCGGCACCGACGGCAAGGCTAAGATGTCCAAGAGCCTCGGCAACTGCATCTATCTCAAGGACTCTGCTGACGATGTGGAGAAGAAGGTGAAGTCCATGTTCACCGATCCGGATCACCTGCGTGTAAGCGACCCGGGCAAAGTCGAGGGCAACACCGTGTTCACCTATCTCGACGCCTTCTGCCAGCCGGAGCATTTCGGCCGTTACCTGCCCGAATACCCCAATCTGGACGAGCTGAAAGCCCACTACCGTCGCGGCGGTCTCGGCGATATGAAGGTGAAGAAGTTCCTTGCTGCCATCATGCAGGAGACTCTCGAGCCGATCCGCACCCGTCGTGCTGAGCTCCAGAAGGATATTCCCGCTGTCATTGAGATACTCCGTAAAGGCACAGAGGTGGCTCGCGAGGCCGGTGCTCAGACCATGTCCGAGGTACGTCGTGCCATGCGTCTCGACTACTTCGAGGACGACTCCTTCACCAAAGAACAGGCTGCAAAGTTCTAATCGTAAAAATTTCGGGGATTGCACACAATAAACTCATGTGTGCGTTCGTTCTATAGGTGTCAGTCACTTATTATAAAGAAGCAGAATTGCATATTCATAATTGAAAATGCCTATGGAACAATCCTTACTCATTACGGTAGAGCTGGATATCTGTAATCTGACAGCCAGCAAACCTCGTCCCAAAACCCTTGAAAATGTGCGTGCCTTTGCCCGCGCCTTTCGTCCCGCATGAATCTGATTGCACCTTCGCTGCTCGCAGCAGATTTCGGAAATCTGGAGCGTGAGATGGAGTGGTTCAACCGCTCTGAGGCTGATTGGCTCCATCTGGATGTTATGGACGGCGTGTTCGTCCCTAACATCTCTTTCGGTTTCCCCGTCATGGAGTCAGTAGCCAAACTGACGCAGAAGCCGTTGGATGTACATCTTATGATTGTGCAGCCTGAGAAGTTCATCTCTCAGGTGCGCGACCTCGGAGCCGCCGTTATGAACGTGCATCAGGAGGCTTGCGTACATCTGCACCGCACGGTATATGCCATCCACGAGGCAGGCATGAAAGCGGCCGTCAGCCTCTGTCCTTCAACACCCGTTGAGACCCTCACGGACATCATTCAGGACATAGATGTGGTGATGCTTATGACGGTGAATCCCGGCTTCGGTGGACAGAAGTTCATCACTCACAGTTTGGACAAGGCCCGCCGTCTCCGTCAGCTGATAGAGTCTTCAGGCAGCCATGCGCTGATAGAGGTCGATGGAGGCGTAAACCGCCAGACCGCCCCGCTGTTGCATGAGGCCGGTGTCGATGTATTCGTGACGGGTTCCGCCGTATTTGGTGCTCCGGATCCCGTCGCAGAGGTGGCCGCATTGAAAGCACTCACAGCTTAAACCAGGAAGGGGAGAGAGATGCCTTCTTCTTTGTCCTTTTCCGCTTCCACAGTACTCTTCCCATCTCTGATGGCCGGCATTTGGGCAGGCCATCAGTTGTTTTATGTATCCTATGGAGCCAGATTTGCCGAGTCGTTCCTCAGCGTGTCGTGGTTTGCTTTGGTGGCAATAGCGGCTTTTGCCGTCTATTCTTACCAGCGTGAGAAACGAGGCGACGTGACGGGAGCCGACACAGGTATGCTGGTGTTGGCCGTCACGTTCTTCTTCATTTTCGGCGCGAGCATCTATGCCCGTTATTTTCTCCGTCATCATATCGAATGGCCCGACAAACGGCAGATGGTCAGTGGGGTAGTGGTCTCTGTTCCAGAGGCTAAGGGCAAATGGATGCGCTGTGACATCGAGACTTCTGCAATCTCAGGTGCTTCTGGTTCTCATCGCAGTTATAAGCTGCGTGCCTACCTGCCAGACTCCGTTCCGCTTGGCACAACAATCAGCGGAGAAGCTTGGGTAGGCTGGCCGAAACGTCATCGCGGCTCCTCATTCGACTATGCCCTCTGGCTTTATGTTCAGGGCTATTCCGGAACTGCATACTTCCGGCCCACCCCCAACCCGGCCAGTAGGGGAGGGGAGAAGGGTGACTCACCATCTCTTTCAGCCCGCCGTTTGCAGCAGCGGTTAGTCAGGGCTTATAACGAGAGCGGGCTCGGACAAGAATATGCGTCATTGGCTTCAGCCCTCACCCTTGGTGACCGCTCGCGGGTGTCACAGGAGACTCGCGCTGCTTACAACGAAGCCGGAGCCGCACATCTTCTGGCTCTCTCCGGCTTGCATCTCGGCATTATAATCGGATTCTTCTCGTGGCTCCTCGGGCGCAGGCTGCTGAGATTCTCCCGCTGGCGTTTCCTCACGGTGCCGCTGTTGATTCTCTTCGTGTGGGCTTACGCCTTCGTTGCCGGACTGCCCGCATCGCTGGTGCGAGCCGCACTTATGGCGACCTTCATTCTGCTCACATTCCTTCTTCGGCGTGAGGTGCAGTTGCTGAACAGCCTTTTTCTTGCGGCCTTCATAATGCTTCTTCTTCGTCCTACATATCTCTTTGATGTGGGTGCACAGCTCTCTTTCCTCGCTGTCCTCGGCATAGGACTGCTCTATTCACCTCTTGTAGATTTGATGAAAGACCATTGCTACGCCGCCTATATCTGGTTGCATCGACATCATCTGTGGTGGGCAGCCTCGGGCCAGATGGTCTCAGCTAGTTCGTGGCTCTTCACCTCGCCCCTCGTATATCATTACTTCCACCGCCTCACCCCCTGGGGCATCGTCCTCAACCTCATCTACGTGCCCCTCACCACCGTCCTCATCTATGCGTGTCTCCTGCTCCTCCTCTGCTCAATATGTCACGCACCCTCTTTCCTCCTCTCTGCCATCTGCTATATCATCCGCCTTATCGTAGATCTCCAGATGTGGTTGATGTAACAAAAAAAAGGGCCGCAAAGCCATTTGCTGCTTTGCGGCCCAAGATGCTTATTGCCACTCGTCTTCTGGTTCTTCTTCCCAGTCAACGTAATTCTTATGTGGGTTGCCGAATTCTTCCTTAACCAGCACTTCTTCGCCAGACATACCCTCGGTACCCAGTTGGCTTTTGAATGAGCCGGCAATCATGCGTCCAACAACAACCTTTGTCGTGGAGATTTCGGGAATAACATATATTTTTTTCATTACTTCGTTATTCAATTAAAGGTAAGAAACGAAATCTCTTATTTAACCATTACCTTCTTGCCGTTTACGAGGTAGATGCCCTTCTGAGCCTTGCTGACACGCTGACCGGCGAGGTTGAAGATGGCAGAATCCTGAACCTTGAACCCTGAACACAGAACCGTGCTGATCCCTGTAGAGCCCTCAAAAACAACATTGAAGGCTTTGACAGCACCGCTTCCTGCCACCTTAAGGAAGGGCTTGCCTGCTGCGATGGAGCCACTGGTGACGGGACGGAACTGAACGTCGCTGCCAGACATGCCAAGGCCATAGAGTGTG
>Ga0247608_10008432_pt1 | contig 10418 bp, 9 predicted proteins | sample 176DNAGHGlowgp2_FD_193490 | JGI IMG/M metagenome (GOLD analysis project Ga0247608, IMG submission 193490) | Sheep rumen microbial communities from Palmerston North, Manawatu-Wanganui, New Zealand - 1766 DNA GHGlow gp2 | ecosystem: Host-associated > Mammals > Digestive system > Stomach > Rumen ... | reverse complement strand
AGACTGAATAAGAGCGACCTAGCTGTTGTTGGCTTTACCACCGTTTTTGATGCTATCTTGTCCGAAGTTAGTGAAGATCAGACGACAAGTCTGAAAAAACGTATTAAAGTAATCAAAGATAAATTGGATGACGAAAAGGTTCTTACTCGTGATGTAATTGTGCTGATTACGCTAGCTATGACACTTGAAAAAGCATTGGATACTTTTGCAACGTATTCTGACTTTAAAAAAAGGAACCCAAAGGTCTGAATCGTCATTGGATAGCACACGGTAGATCTCGGCGGAAAAAACAAAACTCGACTGCGTGAAACTGATTAATATGATCTACGGGTTGGTTCTTGTATCAAATCTTGAACAGCCGAAATCATAATGGTATAACCTTTCGATGAGAAAAACGCCATGCCCTGCAGGCCCTGCGCACTTTCCGAACTGTCCCATTATTGGGACAGTTTGTTTATTACCATTGGAAACAGCGGTTGCATGGAAAACCTATTGTTCGTCCCGTCGAATGATATGCTATACTAATACTATATTGTTACAGGAGATGGAAAAATGGACTATATAACAGCAAGTCAAGCTGCTGAAAAGTGGAGCATTTCACAGCGACGAGTTCAAATTATGTGTCAACAAAATCGCATAGATGGAGCTTTTAAACTAGGCGAGACCTGGGCTATTCCATCAACAGCCACCAAACCTTGTGACAACAGAAGAAAGAAGAGTTGCGAAGATGAAAAAGTATAATGTTATCGATTTGTTTTGCGGATGTGGAGGCTTTTCAAAAGGATTCCAAGATGCAGGCTTTAATGTTCGATTTGGAATTGATATGTGGAACGATGCAATAGTGACCTACAAGAAAAATTTCCCGAAGGCAGTTGCGTTGAATGAAGATATTACAAAAGTGACTAGCAGTCAGATATTGGATATGTGTAACCTGTCGGCAGATGAGATCGATGTAATTATAGGCGGACCTCCATGCCAAGGTTTTTCGTTGTCAGGTAAACGAATGATTGATGATGAACGGAATAAACTTTACAAATCGTTTGTTCACTTAGTTTCAGAGATTAAGCCCAAAATGTTTGTTATGGAAAATGTACCGGGCCTGGTTCGTTTGTTTGATGGTGCAGTAAAAGATCAGGTGTTGGAAGATTTTACCAATATTGGATATACAGTGAAGTATCAGATACTATCTGCGGATAATTATGGGGTTCCACAGCAGAGAAAACGAGTTTTCTTTATTGGGATGAATAGAGAAAAGTTTGCTGATCCGGATTGCTATACTTATCCGGCACCATTTACCGGAATAGGAGATATGTTTCCTGCGATTACTTGTAAAGACGCAATAAGTGATTTGGATTTTGTACCGGATGATGTGGTTTTAGGAGAAGATATTCCCTATGAAATACCGGCTCAAAATGAATATCAGAGGCTAATGCGTCACGGAAGCAAAAGTGTGTTGAATCATTCAATAACAATACACAAAGATCGTACGAAAGAGATAATTGCTATGGTGCCTGATGGCGGAAACTATAAGGACTTACCAAAGGATTTGTGGAGTACGAGAAAAGTTCATATTGCATGGACTCGAATGGATAGTAAAAAACCGTGCTTCACCATAGATACAGGTCACAATCACCACTTCCATTACCGTGCTAATCGAGTCCCGACTGTGAGAGAATCTGCACGAATTCAGTCTTTTCCAGACAACTTTGAATTCATAGGAATTAAGACCAGTCAGTTGAAACAGGTGGGAAACGCTGTTCCTCCCCTATTAGCCAAAGCAGTAGCCGAAAGCGTTGCCAGGACATTAAAGAAAGGATGAATTGATATGTACGATCATACAAAACAATACAGATGCACTATTATCCGTGGTAAGTCAAAAAAAGAGATGGACGACCTTCTTCCGGCATATGCGTTAGTTATTGATGAGGTATGCCCATGTCCTGCAGAAGATTTTGATCGCCGTTTTAATTCCTCATTCCAGAGATTCCTTCCAGAATCAGACAGAATAAAGAAAACTCTTGATAATCATAGAACAGAGATTTCCGGAAAACTTTTCGGAATGTACTACCATGCACCTGACGGAATGGTTTATGAATCTGAAAGAACGCTTAAGTATCTTGAAGACAATGATCAGCCTGCATTCTTCAAGGATGTGTGTTATAAAATGCAATTCCCTAATGGGATGGATTCTACACATACTTTACAACAACGTGTTTCCGAAGGAATATCTGTCCGACCTAATTCTTATGTCTTGAAGGTATTACAGCTTGCGCAAACCGCGAGACAACGTTTGAATATAAAAGATATTGGTTACTACATACTCAATTCACTAGATGTCTTACAAGGAAAAGCTAGTCCTTATGAAGTTTTGGAAGCAATAGTTAAGGATCATAATGCCGGAATCCAAAGAGAGATTGTTGCCTATGATGACAAAGGAGAACGGAAAGCATCGTCTTTCACTATGCAACACATCAGAGAACAACTGAATTACTTGGAATTAGCAAATCTGATAAGGATAACCGATGATAAAGATGTTGTACTCAACCCCAACGAGTCTACAACAATCGATCTTTTCACCAAAGAGTATAATACTCCCCTTGCGTTTGATGTTTACTCTTATGATCTCGGACTTATAGAAGTCAGAAAAGAGTTCCAGTATGACTGGTCTGCTTATTATGCTAAGCTTTCTGCATTTGCGTCTATGTTCTCCACTTCATCTGAAGCGCTGGCATATACTCCTGAAAGCACGCCTAAACAGCCTGATACAAGCAAGAAGCAATCCTCCTCGGGGACCACAGTAGAATTGGGCGATGAGGGCGAAAGTATAGTATTTGAATATGAGAAGAATAGAGTCGCAAAGTTTAACCCTCGTCTTGTCAACAAGGTATTAGCTCTTGGAAAGACCAAAGGGATTGGATATGATATCCAGTCTGTTATTGCTGAACCAGGTGATATGGAAGAATTCGTGAAATATATTGAGGTTAAATCTACAAAGAGATATACTTCTCCGGATCCAAATGATGATATGTGGGTTGATACACTGAATGTTACCCGAAATGAATGGGTTGCAGCACAACAGCATGGCGCATTTTACACAATTGCGCGAGTATATTTGACTAGTCAGGGCACGACTATCTTTATGCTCACTAATGTCGCTGAAAAACTGTCAAACGGCAGAATGAAAGCTACACCAATGACGTATCGTGTTGATTTTTCTAATACCAGTGTTGATCAGTGCATCGATATTCAATCAGCTACATAATAGTGAGGTATTAATATGTATAAAGTTGTTTCTCTTTTTTCCGGATGTGGAGGGTGTGATCAGGGCATCATAGGAGGTTTTGATTTCAACAACACACACTATAATCAGTTGCCTTTTGAACTGGTATATGCATCTGATATAGACCAAAAGGCTTTGAATACTCATAAACTGAATTTTCAATGTGAAAATGTAGTATGTGGAAATATTTGTGATATTCCTTCGGAGCAGATTCCAGATCATGATGTGCTCATTGGTGGATTTCCATGCCAATCATTTAGCACCGTGAATCCTACAAAAGATCCTTTTGATGATCGAGCGAATCTTTACAAACAAATGGTTCGCATCGCAAAGGACAAACAGCCAAAAGTCATCATAGCCGAAAATGTCAAAGGACTTATGACTCTACATAATGGAGAAATCTTCAAAAAAGTAAAAAATGCTTTCCAACGCGCGGGATATACATTAACGTACAAACTTGTAAACGCTGCTGATTATGGTGTGCCTCAAAAGAGAGAACGAATGATTATGGTTGGATTCAGAAAAGATCTGAATATCTCGTTTGAGTTCCCGGAGAAAACCAATGCTGATAATTGGGTTCCACTATCTGTGGCAGTACACCAGTTAGCAATTCCTGAGCAGAAATACTACTTTTCTCAAAAGGCAGTAGAGGGAATGAAAAATGCCAAACCGAATATGAAGAGAGGCTTGTGGCAAAAACTTGATGAACCATGTCTGACAGTTACAAGTCATCTGGCAAAAGTAAGTCTCAATTCTAGAGATCCTGTTTTACTAGTTGATCCGGAAACTGAATTATATAGAAGATTCACTCCTCGGGAAGCCGCAAGAATACAATCTTTCCCGGATTCATTTGAGTTTGCCGGCTCTGAAACTGATGCTTATCGACAAATAGGAAATGCTGTTCCACCAGTTCTTTTTTGGCATATTGCAAATCAAGTCGCGAATCAACTTCGATTGAAGGAAAAGAATGAAAGTGAGAAACATACGAAGCGAGAATAATGGACCGATTAACAAAAGAACAACGTCATCGGAATATGAGCAATATCCGAGGAAAGAATACCAGCATTGAGATATTACTGTGTAAGGAACTTCGCAAGAGAGGCTTCGGATATAGGAAGAACTACCCGAAGTTGCCAGGTAAACCGGATGTTGTTCTCACGAAATACAAAATAGCGGTTTTTTGTGATAGTGATTTTTTTCATGGGAGAGATTGGTTAAGTCTGGTAAAACGTCTTAAAACTGGTAATAATCCATCTTTCTGGATAAGTAAGATTGCAAGAAATATGGAAAGAGATGAAAAGAATAATAGAGAATTATCCAACATGGGATGGAAAGTAATGCGCTTTTGGGGTTCTGAGATCAAAAAAGATGTTGCTTCCTGTGTAAATGAAATAGAGGCTGAGATTATTGAAATCAAGGCGGAATGTACAAATTAAGGTCTCTTTGGCAGTTCGGAAGCTTCTTGCCTTTCGTTTTTGGGGTTTTTCAAACCATGTGTTATCTAACGGGATTAAATGGTAGAATATAGAAAAAGTGGTTTTGTGAGGAAAATATGGCATTAACACATATTGATTGTTTTGCTGGCCCGGGTGGTATATGTACTGGTTTACATGCTGCCGGTTTTGATACACGGGTTGCTATAGAATATATAAAGAGCTGCGTTGATACATACTCTGCTAATCATCCCGAGGTTCACGTTATCCATTCGGATATAAGGAAGGTGACTTCAGAACAAATACTTCCCTACATTCCTAAAGAAGGAGTTGATTTAGTCACATCTGGAATGCCTTGTGAGACATTTTCAACTGCAGGTAACACTTCAAGATCCTTCTATGATGATCGACAGTTTCTATTCCGAGAAGGCATTCGAATAGCCGAAATTGCTAATGCAAAAATGATCCTGTTCGAGAATGTTCCGGCTATAACAACAAAAACTGTTGAAAAAGGGTCAAAGACTTTGATAGTTGACGTTCTGAAGAAGGAACTCAAAGCAGCTGGATATCCGAATTATATTGAAGTTGTACTTAATGCAACTGATTTTGGTGTCCCCCAGAGACGCAAACGTTATTTTATTCTTGCGACTAAAGATGAGAAAATTAAGCTTAGTTTTCCGATAGGAAATGCAAGGGAAATCAGTGTTGCTGAAGCATTTGCAGGATTGCCGAATGTCATTCCTAATACCAGTAAGGAAGCAAAAGAGTATAGTGGCGAAGAGTCACAGTATTCACTGTTGATGAAAGATAATAGTTTCTGGAATCGTAATGGCGACCAAACTGTATTAACATACCAGATGCCGATGAAACATAGAGAATGCACGATCAAACGATTCAAACTACTTAAACAAGGGGAAAGTTTGAAAGATCTCTTTGAACGTTACTTAGGAGAAGAAAGAGAAGCTTTGCAAGCGCAGCGGATTCTTCCAAAGAAGATGTTTATAAAGCGTAATTACAGACTTGTTTCGGATCAGCCCTCGCCTACAGTAACAAGTCACTGCCTGGATGAGTTTGTTCATCCAAAACATAATCGTGCCTTGACTGTTCGAGAGTGTGCCAGATTGCAATCATTCCCGGATTCGTATGATTTTTGCGGAGGCCCATATCTAACTCCGCATCTCCATAATGATATACAGGATAAGTATGAACAAATAGGTGATGCTGTACCACCGTTGTTAGCGTACGCTTGGGGCAGAAAGATAATTGAACTGTTGCAAGGAGAATAGTTATGGCAGACGAAACCTACCATGATTTTATCATTCGTGTTTACGAGGATGCATTTAAGAGGGAATATTTGGTTAACAACCTTAATTCGCAATCAGAGTTAATGAACGCAAGATTGCGTGCTCAAAGAAAGGCGCTGGATGAGGCGTTGGTTTCAGCGCTTGTGAAGTATTCCCCAAGTGTTTCTGAGAAGGCTATTTGGGAGCAGATTGGTACAATTCACAAGTTGAATGTTGCCAATCTGTCCGAATTTGGCATTTCCTCTGATGATCAGGAAGCTGTTATGAAGAGATGCCTTTCGGCTCATCAGAGCTGGATCAAAACAAGTGGTCATTCGTTCGAACGATACATTTCCAATATCGACAATGAAAAGCTCAAGAAAAACGAGATTCGTTTTATTCTCCAATCGGAATTAACGCAAATGATAAAAGACAATCTCCTCGCCAATACTGATGAAGACATATCTGGTCTACGTGCTTGGGGAAAGGATTTTGATCTATATGCAATTCAGACGGTTCATGGTGAGACGCACGTTTTTGGCTGTATTCAATCTAAAACAAGCATTCGGGACCGTGTTGGGCGTGATGTTAACTTCTCTAACAATGCGATGGAGGGTTTGTTTTGGTCTGTCGCTGTCACCCTTGATGGCAGTTTTTTGAACATGCCTGAATTCATTCATATGGTAAATGGAGGAGCATCTTACAAACATAATGGATGGCACGGAATGTATGCCATGTCGGGAATTACAGAGTCCAATGGCCGTATTTACAAAGTAAATGATACCCTCGATTTGTTTGTTGACCACGCTGTTGAGGCTGCAAAACAGTTCATCAAAGATCGAAGAAGACTTGATCACAATTGGATTCCGTTAATCAGATAGAAGGAGATTTATCCTTATGAAAACTGTGCACGGAATAATGAGAAAACTGCTTAATCAAAATAGAGAAAATATCCGTATGAAAATGGGATCCGGTGCATACGGTGTATATTTTGATTGTGACAATAAAAGAATGTCGATAGATTTTTCTGGCAATTCAAGTTTTATGGGAGAGTCACCCCATTGTTACAGAAATGACAGCACGGTATTACTGTTTGTAGCGCATAGTTATAAGCAGTCTTTCCTTGTTATAGAACAACAACTAATGTCTTCTTTTGAAGATAAAAACGAGAAAGAAGCCAAACATCTTATGATGCCATATTACTTTTTGTTCAGACATTATTGTGAACTTGAACTGAAGTCGTTTTTGATAGGTGTTACAGGCGCTAATCCACCGGCTATCCATGACTTGAAAAAACTGTGTAAGTCTTTTCAGAAGAAAATAAAAGCGCTGGTCTTTGATAAAGATGTCGCTGGAGCTACTAACTATATAGAATTCAATGCTCACAAGGATACGGTGCATAAATCACTTATTTTGATTCGAGAAGAGCTCAGGGCTTTCAAATCATTTGAACCTGCCGATGAATATTTCCGTTTTTTGTATAGTAATGATTTTGAGTTAAAAGCATCGAAGATTGATTTTGACTACAACTTTCAAACTGTCTTATTCCATAAGATTGTAGAGTTGTTTTCAAGTATTGAAGATCATATGTGGTATTTAGTACGTTTTAATGCGCTGATGGGCGGATAACTGTATTAGAGTACATCATGTCTGTAATGAATAGTAAAGGAGATAATTGAGATGGGCGAGTATGACGAATGGAATCTCCCTGATTTTTCAAGACTGCAAGAAGTATTATCGAGTATTCAGGAAATAGTGCGCCCAATTTCAGAAGGGATGCAAACGTTGCAGCAAATCATTCGACCAATTTCAGAGATTGTTGAAGAATATAGACCAAAGATTGTCGCAGGAAGCCAGATTATATTGCAGATTGGGCGGAGACTGAAAGCTATAGACTATTTAGGAGAGGCACAGTTTGTCCAGTGGGACTATATGAGTCAGGAATTCGTAGATGATATTGTTGATGCACCGAATGTAAATGCTATGCTCAGACAGCACATGATACGAGACCATTATAGAAAAGTTGATGAAACCATTACTAGAACTATAGAAACTGAACAGATAGCGCCATTTAGACGTTTATATATTCAAGCCGTAGATAGTTTTAGAGGAAACAATGCTGATCTTGCTGTTGTTGGATTTACTGCTGTTTTTGATGGACTTTTATCTGAAGTAAGCAATGATACAACTCCAGGCTTCAAAAAACGCATTGATGTAATAAAAGAAAAAATGGATGATAATATAACATTAAGCCACGAAGAAGTTGTTATGATAACACTTGCGTTAACACTCGAGAAGACGCTGGATAAGTTTTCGGCGTATTCTGACTTCAAACATAAGGAGCCGAAAGGTCTCAATCGACACTGGATTGCACACGGAAGAACTCGAAGAAGAAAAACAAAACTCGATTGTGTAAAAATGATAAATTTACTCTATGGATTGATACTTGTTTCAAACCTTGAGCATGAGGTTTAGATTGTATGAGTGAAAAGAAGAGTTTAACAGATCTTTATCCTGATATAGCTGGTGAATGGCATCCTACAAAAAATGGAGAGCTGACACCTGAGATGACAACTCCCAAATCCGGCAAAAAAGTTTGGTGGCTTGGAAAATGTGGCCATGAGTGGCAGTCGGTGATTGCTAGCAGAACAAATGGACATGGGTGCCCGTATTGTTCAGGAAATAAAGTGCTTGCTGGATTCAATGATTTGGCTGCTCTGAATCCTCATCTAGCTAAAGAATGGCACCCTGCCAGGAATGGTTCTCTGACTTCTAATATGATATCGCCTTATTCAAATAAGAAAGTATGGTGGCTCGGAAAATGTGGCCACGAATGGATTGCTACAGTGAATAGCAGATCCTATGGCAATGGGTGCCCAGTTTGTTCAAGTCAGACTGTTCTTTCTGGGTTCAATGATTTGCGTACGAAAGCTCCTGAAATAGCAAAAGAGTGGCATCCCACAAAGAACGGAAAACTCAAACCTGATATGGTCACCTCGCAAACTGGTAAAAAGGTTTGGTGGCTTGGTAAATGCGGCCATGAATGGCAAGCTGCAATAAGCCACAGGACAAATGGCAGAGGATGCCCATTCTGTGCAAATAAGAAAGTGCTGAAGGGAGACAATGATTTTGCAACGTTGAAACCCGAATTGCCAGACGAATGGCATCCTTCTAAAAATGGAACACTTAGTCCAGATAGTTTTACCGCCGGTTCACATAAGAAGGTTTGGTGGCTTGGTAAATGTGGCCATGAATGGCAAGCTTCCATTAAGGACAGAATACGTGGAACAGGCTGCCCGGTATGCGCAAACAAATTAGTTCGTAATCGCTATAATGAGTTAGCAACTGAGCATCCAGATGTGGCTAGTGAATGGCATCCTACTAAAAACCAGGGATTAATGCCTGCAGAAATTACATCTGGCTCGAGTATGAAAGTATGGTGGCTTGGAAAATGTGGCCATACATATCAAATGACAGTTCTATCAAAAGTGAATGGTTCAAGATGTCCTGTCTGCGCAAACACTCAGGTTTTGTCTGGTTATAATGATTTAGCAACTACTTATCCAACTCTAGCTAAAGAATGGCATTTCGAGAAGAATAACAAATTAACCCCGACGATGGTAGTTGCTGGATCTGACAAGAAGGTATGGTGGCTTGGAGAATGTGGTCATGAATGGCAAGCCACAATTGAAAGTAGAACAAGGGGCGGAAATGGGTGCCCTGTTTGCAGTAAGGAACAAAAGACATCCTTCCCTGAACAAGCAATATACTATTATGTAAAAAAGTACTATGAGGACGCCATCAACGGTGATAGAACAATCATAGGTGTTGAGTTGGATATTTTAATACCTTCATTAATGATTGCCATCGAGTACGATGGATATAGATGGCACAAAGATAGTAAATATGAAAACACTAAGAATCAGTTGTGCCAGAAAAACAACATAAAACTAATCAGAGTAAGAGAAGAAGGTTTGCCTGTCTTTGATACCTGTTGCTGTATTATAAGAGAGAACGTCAACAAAAAAAGCAGCCTTAATGAAGTTATAAAAACTATTCTCGTCAAATACCTAAATGTAGATACTCCTGATGTTGATATACAAAGAGATGAATCTAGCATCTATGAGAGTTATGTATTGGGAAAAAAAGAAAAAAGCCTTGAGCGTTTAAGTTTCAATATTGCTCAAGAGTGGCATCCTACCAAGAATGGTCGTTTAAGACCGGATATGGTTGCGGCGCGATCAAAGAAAAAAGTGTGGTGGTTAGGTAAGTGTGGTCATGAATGGCAAGCATCTGTAGACACAAGATATAGAGGAAATGGGTGCCCAATATGTGCCAATAAGTTAGTCCTTGCAGGATTCAATGATTTGCAAACTAGGAATCCCATTATTGCTCAAGAGTGGCATCCTACTAAGAATGGTG
>Ga0247608_10008431_pt1 | contig 10418 bp, 8 predicted proteins | sample 176DNAGHGlowgp2_FD_193490 | JGI IMG/M metagenome (GOLD analysis project Ga0247608, IMG submission 193490) | Sheep rumen microbial communities from Palmerston North, Manawatu-Wanganui, New Zealand - 1766 DNA GHGlow gp2 | ecosystem: Host-associated > Mammals > Digestive system > Stomach > Rumen ... | reverse complement strand
TGGCTACAGCAGACTGCGATGCTGCAATCGTAACCGATACCGTCTGAGCAGCGACATCGTTATAGTTGGCGTTTCCAACAACACGGTAATAAACGGTATAAGTACCCACATTCGTTGCTGAAGGAATCGTTGTGCTATAGGTGGCGCCATCCAGACTATACTCTAATGTACCACCCGTCGTGGAACCCGCATTTACCAGCGCTTGAGCAGCGCCATTATAGGCAAGACCCGTCTTGGCGGTAGGAGCCGTCACAGTAGGAGTGGCTTTGGCAATAGTGGCTATAAGGCTCTGGGCAGCAACATCGTTATAGTTGGCATCACCTACAACGCGATAATAGATAGTATAGTTACTAGCATTCGTGCCCGTAGGAATAGTTGTGCCATAAGTAGTGCCGTCCAAACTGTACTGCAGCGTACCAGCTGTGGTAGAGCCTGCATTCACCAAAGCCTGAGCAGCGCCATTATAGACAAGACCCGTCTTGGCGGTAGGAGCCGTCACTGTAGGAGTAGCTTTGGCGATGGTAAAAGTGGTGGAAGCTGTACCTGAATAGTTGCCTATACCCGTAATCGTAATGGTGGCTATGCCAACATTGGTATTGGAAGTATAAGCAACAGTATAATCAGTACCCTTTACAAGCTGGGTGCCAGCGCCACCGGTAGCAGGAATCCATGTTGCTGTAAAATCAGGCGTAATGGCACTTCCTGTATATGTCTGCGAAGAAACTGCACTAAAGTTTGTGGCACCAGTCAAACTCCTTGTAGTAATCGTGAAATTCAAAGAAGTGGTTCCATTATAGTTTCCGATACCCGTCAAGGTGGCAGTAGCAGTACCTGCATTAATATTATTAGTATAATCCACTTTATAATCCGTGCCTAATACAGGCTGATGCACACCTTTCTGTACTGTAATATTGACTGTTGGAGTCTTGGCTGTGCCATCATACGAATATGAAGTGGTTGCCAATGAAATCTCGAGGTCGTTACTAGATATCGGCTTTGCCACGATATTAAAAGTCTTGGTGGCTTCGCCTGAATAAAAATCACTGTAGCCATACGCCATAATAGTAACTGAAGATTGACCTACATTGACATTTGAGTTGGCATCAACCTGATAACTATAGTTGGTCGGAGACACATACGTATCACCATAATAGACCTGAACATCAGGATTCAAATGGCTTCCAGTAAAGATCATATTAGGTATATCACGGATCATGTCTGATGTCAAGTCTTTCTTATTGACCTGAATGCTAAATGAACCAAGGCTGTAATCTTGCATTTGTCCTTGAATATTCAAAATATCATAGCCAGGACCTGCAGGAGTTGCTGGTAATGTAAAAGATGCATAATATGTATCAGTAACACCAGCGCTATTAACTGTAATTACACCGGTATTTGTATCGATCGGATTTGTAGGAGCTGCAGCTGCACTATTAGAATAGGTTACCGTAGCACCATCTGGCAGGGCAGGCAAAATGTCTGGCGCCTTGAGTGTAGTAGCAGGATTATAGGTAGTGGTACGAGTTTTTTCTTTAAAGCAATAGTACTTTGTCTCTGCGTTGCAAACTATTGAACCTAGCCATTCGGCATAGGCCGTTATAGTCGCAGGTCGATTGTCCATCACAATTTCAGATCCTCCAGAATAAAGCCTATCTGATTCATTTCCTGTTGCATCTCCATCTTCATAAAAGATTGAATACCTGATACAATCAGCATCACCTGACTTATTGATAGTAAATTTAACGGTATTATCATCTCTGTATGTTATAGAGAATGTAAGGGATGTTGCCCATGACACCATAGGTATTATGGACACAACAAAAAACAACATTCTCAGATTTCGGGTAATGAATTGTCTTATCATAATGGCTACCGTAAATAATATATTAGCTATTCGAACGCTGCCATTGTTTGGTAAAAACAACGGCAGCGTATTCTATAAAGGAAAGAGGGATTAACCCTGGAGACTATCGAACTTCTTGAGCAAGGCTTCCAGACGAGCCACGCTGTCGGGATCCTTATCGTTCTGGGCAATCAGCTCGAGGTTATGACGGATGTCGGCCATCTTGTCGAACAGGAGCAAAGCCTGCTCATAACCCTTACCGATGCTGTCGAAATTCTTAGACAGAGAGTCGTAATCTTCCAGCAGACGCTGCTGCTCGTTGACACGTTTCTCATAGTCCTTCAGCAACTGCTGCTGATCCTCGGCCTGCTTCTTGGCAGACTTCATCTGCAGGAACAGGGCTACTGCCAACGCTCCCACAACAATCGCTAATACAATGACGAGAATATCCATACTTCTTAGTCTTTCTTCTGTTCAACCTTCATAAACTTCGTAAAGCCCGTCATGGCGAGCACCTTGTAGATTTCAGGGCTGACGTTGGTCATCTTGAACTGTCCGCGCTGCTGCATCACGGTACGCATGGTCTTCTGGATAATACGCAGACCAGAGCTGGCCATATAAGTCAGTTCTGAGCAATCCATCTCGAGATCCACGCCACCATCCTTCAATGCCGGCTGGATGTCGGCCTCAAACTGATTTGCATTCATGGTGTCGATACGACTACCTGTCTTAATGATGGTCTTACCACCTTCTTTCAAAATCTGTGTCATAATCTAATAACTATTTAATTGTTTACTATTTATTGATTCATTGAATTTTGTCATCTTCGAGACCTTTTGTCATCGTCAACAGATTCTTACCCTCTAAGCGCTGGTAAGTGACCTTGTTCATGATATTCTTGACGATAAAGATGCCCATGCCACCGAGTTCTCGCTCTGCGGGGTTGACATCCAGATCGGCGTCCTCCTTGGCTGTGGGGTCGAACTCCTTACCCTGATCGCTCAGGACAAAGGTCAGCTCCTTGCCGTCGCTCTTAGCCAACAGTTCAATGTCGGCTTCCTCATCTTGCGGATAAGCATAGAAGATGACATTGGTCACCATCTCCTCCATAACGAGGTTCAGGTTCATCTGCAGCTCCATGCTCAGCCCAAGCTCTTCGCCAATTTCCTCAACAAACTGGGCTACTTTCTCCAGTTCGCTGATTTTGTTTTTAATACAAATCTCCTTTCTCATAGACTTATCGTTTTTTGTTATTCGTTGTTTCTTATGACTTTTATGCAGAGCATCGTCAGATCGTCGTTAGGATCGGCGCCGTCGCGATGTTTCTCCACTTCAGAGGCCAGCAGTTCGATGGTCTGCTTAGAGCTCTCGAACGGTGTGGTCTCCAGGATTTCCAACAGGCGCTCGTCGGAGAACTGCGTCTGCTCACGGTTCTCGGCCTCGTTAAGACCGTCGGTATAGACAAACAGCGGCTGGTTGCTGATGTCGGCAATCTCCTCACCCTCGTACTCAAACTCGGGCATCAGGCCGATTGGCAGGTTGGGGATCATCTCGATAAACTCGGTCTTACCATCGCCAATGAGTACGGGCGGGTTGTGGCCGGCGTTGCAGAAGTGCAAATGGCCGGTGGTCAGATCGACCAGTCCGATGAACATCGTGACAAACATACCCTGCTCATTATCGTCGCCTGAGAGTGCGTCGTTGATATGGGTGGCAATCTCTGCGGGCTGCATCTTCTGCGCAGCAAGGGTACGGAAAAGGCGCGTGGCCTGGGCCATGAACAATGAGGCCGGCACACCTTTACCAGACACGTCACCCAAGCAGAAGTAGAGCAGATCGCCTAGGAGCAGATAACCATACAGGTCGCCACCCACCTCCTTGGCAGGGGTCATCGATGCATACAGGTCGAGATCATCACGCTCCGGGAACAGGCTGGGCACCATCGACATCTGGATATTACGGGCGATACGCAAGTCGCTCTCGATACGCTCCTTGGCAGCAGTGGTCTCTTCCAACTGGTCGTAGGCCGTAAGCAACTGCTGGTGGGTCTCTTCCAGTTTACTGTGTGCCTGCTCCAGACTCTCGTGGGCCTTCTTCAGACGACGGGCTGAGCGGATACGGAAATAGAGGAAGATGGCGAGGGAGAGTACAATGATGGTAGCAATGGCTATGATGCTGCGCATCTGCTCTTCCTGACGCTTCATGCGCTCCTCATCGAGACTGTATTTAGTGTTCATCTCTGCCAACTGACGCTTGGTATCGCTAATATTGATGGAGTCGTTGATGCGATACATCTCATTATAGAGCTGTGCAGCTTCAGCATGGCGTCCTAAGTGCGTCATGATCTCAGCGCGCTGCTGCTTGGCACGAAGGAGTTCTGCCATATCACCCGATTCCTCATAAAGTGGCACCAACTGGTCGCTCAGCAAGAGAGCTTCAGGATAGAATTCAAGCATCATCATATAACGGACGCGGAAGAACAACCAAGAACGATAGAGTGCAGAATCCTCTGAGAAGATATTCTTACGGGCCTCATCCAAACACTCTTCTGCCTTCTCCATATGTCCCAATCCCAGAGCAGCCTGGGCACACGACAGATAATAATATGCCCAGTTCTGAAGCATACCAGGATTATCCTTCTCGATCTGTTGTTCTTCAATGAATCGGTCCAGGAAATTACGCCATTTTTCAGTGATCAACTCCAACACACTATAGCGTCCTTGTTTCTCCAAGACATCACATTCTGACGAGAACAATTCTGTCAACACCAGAGGTAACGGGGTTTGCTGTATCAAAAGATCAATACCACGCAGATAAATTTCACTGGCTTCATCCAGATTGTTCATATTGTAATAGGCATTACCCATCACATAACAAGCGAGTCCACTACCAAAATCATTCTTGTTCTCCCTAGCCTGGTTGTACATTTTCTCAGCTTCCTTGAGACCTGCCGTTAAAGAACCATCGTAGACATAAGTATTGACCAGACAACTCCAGGCTTCATAATATTTTTCAGAAGAACCATTCTCCTGAAGAAATGCCAGATCTTCGGGAGCATAATGATAGATAGAGTCACTCTGATCGTTATTGTAGAACATCTCTATACGGTAATATCTGGCATTACTCTCATCACTTTTATCACCTTGTCGCTGAGCCTCCCTAAGGTACTCATAAAGATTCTGCCACATAAGAGGATAGTCGCCACTTTCTACACTTTTCTCATATAGATCACGTAGCAATCCGAGCTTTTTTTCCCCTTGAGCATCCTTCAATTCCTTCCTGATGTCGTCGGTCTCCGTCGCATTGACGCACACCATCGACACCACTGTCAGGAGCAGACTTGTAAACAACCGGTTCAGATTCATACGCCCAAGTGATTAATCAGTGATTGTGCAAAAATACAAATTGTTTTCGAAATATCCAACTTTTTAGGCAAAAACTTCCCAAAAGTCGGTAAATTTGATAGAATTTGAAAGAAAGATGTAATAAAACGGGGTAAAAGCAACAAAAAAATGGGACTCCTTAGAGAGCCCCATTCATTTGGTATGATGTATAAAATGATTAGCACTGTGCGAGCTTGCCGTCAGAACCGAGCACATTCACGATCTTGTGGATGTACATCTTCTTCATGTTCTCACGAGCGGGCTTCAGATACTGACGAGGATCAAAGTCTCCAGGATGCTCAGCCAGGTGCTTGCGGATAGCAGCGGTCATAGCCAGACGAGAGTCTGAGTCGATGTTGATCTTGCAGACAGCGCTCTTGGCGGCCTTACGCAGCTGCTCCTCGGGGATACCGATAGCGGCCTCGAGGTGACCACCGAACTGGTTGATGGTGTTGACCTCTTCCATAGGAACTGAAGAAGAACCGTGGAGCACGATGGGGAATCCAGGGAGTTTCTTCTCAATCTCATGCAGGATGTCGAATGCCAATGGCGGTGGAACGAGCACGCCGTTGACGAGTGTGCACTGCTCAGGTGTGAACTTATGAGCACCATGAGAAGTACCGATAGAGATAGCCAGAGAGTCGCAACCTGTACGGGTAGAGAAGTCGATTACCTCCTCAGGCTTGGTGTAATGAGACTCTGCAGCAGCAACCTCATCCTCAACACCAGCGAGCACGCCGAGCTCAGCCTCAACGGTCACGTCGAACTGATGAGCGTAGTCAACCACCTTCTTAGCCAGTGCAATGTTCTCCTCATAAGGCAGTGAAGAACCGTCGATCATCACTGAAGAGAAGCCCATGTCGATACAATCCTTGCAGAGCTCGAAGCTGTCACCGTGGTCGAGGTGAAGCACGATCTCAGGATGCTCACAGCCGAGCTCCTTAGCATAAGCCACAGCACCCTCGGCCATGTAGCGGAGGATAGAAGCGTTGGCATAGTTACGGGCACCCTTGGAAACCTGCATGATCACAGGAGACTTCGTCTCTACAGCAGCCATCACGATGGCCTGCATCTGCTCCATGGTGTTGAAGTTGAAAGCGGGAATTGCATAACCGCCAGCAACTGCTCTCTTAAACATCTCGCGGGTATTCACGAGACCCAAATCCTTGTAATTTACCATAACAATCTACAATTTAAATATTTACGATTTACAATCTTTTTCTAAATTCGCATGCAAAGGTAGCAATAAAAAGTGAATAGTGAATGGTGAATAGTGAATAATTTGCTGCCGCCAAGAGTATTTTTTGTTTTATTTGCAATGACAACAAGCAGAACGGCCAATTTTGCCAAATTCACTTTTCACTTTTCACCATTCATTATTCACTATTCACTATCATGACAGCGTATGCGTGTCGAGATACTGCTGTACCTCCTCCTTGTAGTTATCCGAGATGGGGATAAACACATCGCCAAAAACGATACGGAAACGGTCAATAGAGCGTACCTCAGGCATGTGGACGATATAAGAACGATGGGTACGCAGGAACTCCGGGTGAGGAAGATAATCCTCCAGTTTCTTCATACTCATCAGCGACATGATCTTCTCGCCGTTTTTCAGACAGATGCGCACATAGTCCTTCAGACCTTCGACATAAAGGATATCGTCGAAGCAGACGCGCAACAGTTTGTATTCGCTCTTGATAAACATAATACGATCATCGTTGTAGGCCTCACGCTTCTGAAGGATGTTATACCAGTCTTGTGCCTTCTCAGTGGCACGAAGGAAATCCTCATAGCTGATGGGTTTCAACAGATAATCGAGGGCATTCACCTTATAGCCTTCAAGGGCGTACTGGGGGAATGCGGTTGTAAAAATGATCTTGGTGTCTTTGGGCAGAATCTTAGCAAACTCCACGCCACTGAGTTCTGGCATCTGAATATCCAGGAATAGGAGCGGCACCGGGTTGTCACGCAAATCGCGCATGGCGGTAATCGCACTATTATAGGTACCCGTCAGATTCAGATAGGGTGTCTTTGCTACATAACTTTCCAGAAGACCTGCAGCCAATGGCTCGTCATCAATGATGGCACAATTAATTGTCATAGTTCCAGTTCTATTTTTTAATGATTATAATTGAATTGTAATAGTCGAAAAATAAGTACGGTTATCAGAATTGATTCCTTTTTCCCAGACATAACGGTCAGGATACAACAAGTCGAGACGACGCTGCACCTGTTCCAGACCGATGCCATGACCACTACGGTCCTGTTCCGGTTTCGGGAAATAAGAGTTCTCGATAGAGCATATCAGCTGTTTCTCACCACCATCCTGTGGTGCAACAGCTTTAACGAGGATACGGATAAAGCTGGGTTCCGTGAGACTGACGCCATGTTTGAAGGCGTTCTCTATCAAGGAGATAAAGATCAACGGCGCCACACGGATATCTGCATCAGGGACAATCTTCTTGAATGTCACATCCACAGAGTTGGGAAGTCGGATCTTCATCAGGTTGACATAATTCTCAAGGAATTGTATCTCATCCTGCAGATTGACAGAGTCCAACATGTTATCGTAGAGCATGTGTCGCAGCATTTTCGACAGCTGCTGGATGGCATTCTGCGCCCGATAGGTGTCGATGGCTGTCAACGCATAGATGTTATTCAGCGTATTCAACAGGAAGTGAGGGTTGATCTGCGAACGAAGACTCTTCAGTTCTGCTTCTGTGCGATCGGCCTCTGCTCGGACGCGTGCCGTCTCGGCATACTTACGGGCATTATCAGCCCAGAACCACCGCTGCGCCAGAGCAATACAGGTGGCTGCAGTGGCAAAGATACCGAAGTTGACAAGGTCTCTCACATAATAGAAGAACTCATCAATAGCATCGGGATTCCTGGGAATCAGACCGCCAGGCTGGAACAGCACACGTGTGTAGTCCATCCAATAATGCAGCAGCACTGAGAAACTGACCGCCATCACCACATTTATCATCAGATAATAGCGGTGTTTGCCCTGCACGAAATACCTAGGAGTGAGCCACATGTAATTGGCATAGAAGACCACCATCAGCAACAGCGGAGACAGACAGTTCATCAGATATTGGACCATCGTCATACCTGTGCCACGCATATATTGCATCGGTGACAGGAACATATAGGCCCAAAAGACGATGTGCAAGAAGACTTTTAGTCTTTTGTCCAACATCACTTTACCTACTTTACTACTACTCATGGCGGATAGCTTCTATAGGATCCATATTAGCGGCCTTCTGCGCAGGAATGTAGCCGAAGAGCACACCGATAAACACACAGACGAGGAAAGACACATAGATACTCCAGGCAGGCACACTCGACGGCATGCCGAAGGACGAGACAAAGGCGCTCGCCCCTACCCCGACAAGGACACCTATCAGTCCTCCCGTCACTGATATCAATACTGATTCAATAAGGAATTGCAGAGAAATAACAGGTCCGGTGGCACCAACAGCCATACGGAGTCCGATCTCCTTGGTACGCTCCGTCACAGAGACGAGCATGATGTTCATGATACCGATACCTGCTACAAGCAGTGAGAAGGCGGCGGCCACAACGAGGATGATGGTCACGGTGTCCATCGTCGATGACATGGTCTCCATCATCTCGGCCTGCGAACGAATGGTAAAGTCATCGGCAGCCTCATCCTTCAGTTTGTGATTGTCGCGCAGCATCTGTGTCAGTTCTTCGATGGCTGCATCAGAGAGTTCCTCTGTAAGGGCGGAGCAGACAATGCTGGAGAAATAGGTCTGGGCAGCAATGCGCTTCATCACCGTGGTATAGGGAGCGATGATCACGTTATCCTGGTCCATACCCCAGGAGTTATAGCCCTTGGACTTCAATACTCCTATCACACGCATGGGGATGCTCTTGAAGCGGATGGTCTTGCCAATGGGATCGGTATGATCACCAAAGAGTTCTTTGACAATAGTCGCTCCGATGACACACACCTTGGCAGCCTTCTTGATATCCTCTTCCGTAAAGCACTCACCCTCCTCAATGGTCCACAGACGGATGTCCAGATAGTCGATCGACTCACCATACATCGATGCATTGGTATTGTTATTGCCATAGATGGCCTGGCCGCTAGCAGTCACTTCAGGCGACACCTTCGAGACAAATTTCTTCTCACGAACGATGCGTTCATAGTCAGCTATCTTCAGCGTCTGCATGGCAGAGGGATCCTGACGCACACCACCTCGCATGTCGGCACCAGGACGGATCGTCAACAGGTTGGTACCCATCGTCGACAATTCCGTACGGATGCTTTCTTTTGAGCCTTGTCCGATGGCCATCATGATGATGACGGCTGCCACACCGATGATGATACCCAACATCGAGAGGAAAGAGCGCATCTTATTATTGGCGACGGCCTTCAGACTCACTTTAAACAGATTCAGTATATTCATATCTATCAATCGTCGTTTTGTACTGGCAACTTGGCAAGGGCCTCGGCTGCCGACTTGATATTTGTATTGATGGTATCCTCGCGGATCTTTCCGTCGCGCAGATTGATATTTCTGCTGGCGTACTCAGCAATCTCGGGATTATGGGTCACGAAGATGATGGTGTTACCCTGCTTATAGAGTTCCTGGAAGAGCACAAGCATCTCGAACGAGGTGCGAGTATCAAGGTTACCAGTTGCCTCATCGGCGAGGAGTACGGCAGGGTCGTTCACCAAAGCACGGGCAATGGCGACACGTTGCATCTGACCACCCGACATCTGATTCGACTTGTGGTACATACGGTCACCCAGTCCTACGGCCTGCAAGGCCTTGATGGCTTTTTCACGACGCTCAGCAGCAGAAATCTCGGAGTTGTACATCAGCGGCAGCTCTACATTCTCCAAAGCTGTCGTCTTCGGCAACAGATTATAACTTTGGAACACGAAGCCGATTTTACGATTGCGCAGTTTGGCACGTTTGGTCTTCGACATCGTACGCACGCTGATACCATCGAGGAAGTACTCGCCCGAAGTAGGTGTATCGAGACAGCCCAACTGGTTCAGCAGCGTCGACTTGCCGGAGCCGGAAGTTCCCTGAATGGTGACGAACTCGCCCTCGTAAATCTTGAACGAGACACCACGCAGCGCCTTCACCGTCTCTTCGCCTACCTGGAAGTAGCGCTTCACATTCTGCAGTTCGATGACGACTTTTCTATTA
>Ga0247608_10008430_pt1 | contig 10419 bp, 1 predicted proteins | sample 176DNAGHGlowgp2_FD_193490 | JGI IMG/M metagenome (GOLD analysis project Ga0247608, IMG submission 193490) | Sheep rumen microbial communities from Palmerston North, Manawatu-Wanganui, New Zealand - 1766 DNA GHGlow gp2 | ecosystem: Host-associated > Mammals > Digestive system > Stomach > Rumen ... | reverse complement strand
TCTTTATTGCTCCCCGGTAAGTAACTCCACCAACAGTGGCATAAGCACGATAGTAATACATGTTACCTTCAACGAGATTGTCGACAACAGTATTGTATGGACCGTTTGCAGCTATGCTGACATTCTTTTGTTCTGCATCAGCCATAGTTGACGAACGAGAGAGTTCAAATCCAACTTCTGCTCCCGTGTAATCTGCGATATTGACATAGCCATTCAGTTTGGCTGCGCTCGTCGTAACATCTGAAGGATCAGTTGTTGTCACTAGTGCACTGATTGGACGTATCATCCTACCTGCCCATCTTGTATCAGCAACGACAGAATGAAGAGTTGACTCCGATTGGCTTGTTTGCAGCTCAAATGCTTGTGAGTTGCTTGCAGTATTCTGCGTTGAAGACCAGAACGAACCGTCAGGCAGGAAGATGCTATTACCATTCGTAGATGTCACTCTGTATCCAGCAACACCATTGATGGTTTCACTTGTCCACGAACAATTAGACAGTAATTCTTGTATATCAGCCTGGCTTGGCATACGACTGCCACTAATCTTAATAGTTGCAGCATCGTAGGACATACTGCTACTAATATCCGCTCCAATATCAGTATATCCATCTGAGGTATGGTGAATATAGTTATCCAGGGTGTATTCGTTCTTTATGGATGTCTCGCCCCAAGCATATTTGTCGCCAGCGTCTGAAGATGTAGTTGAACCAATGTTCACATTAGCCCATGTCACACCAGATGGTAATCCTAAGTCGACAAATTCTATACCAACAGGTAGAGCATTCTCAGCATAATAGTATTTTCCTTTGTACTGTACATAAGCCCGATAGAAGAATGTCCCTACAGGAAGTGCTGTTATATCTGCTTCAAAATTTGATTTGCTAATTTGTTCTGAAGAAGCTGATGTCGACTGCTGTAAATGTGTATTGTGTGTCACATCTTCTGTTGTTCCTACTACAAATCCTCGTTCACTAATATTGTCTAGCAAAGAGGCTTTTCCGACGAGTGTAGCAAAGAGAGTAGATCCTCCATAACCTGCACGCCAGTTCGTGCTATCCGTACGTAAGAACACCTTCTCTTCGTCTTCGAAGGTAAGATTCGACTTTGTCATAGCCCTATAGCCCCACGAAGAAGGATCGTTGGATGTCAAGTAGATGAACTTTGTTGCATCTTTCTTGTTGGAAACCTTCCATACACGAGTACCATACAGACTAACCTGCTCCCAACTGCAACTATCAACAAGCAATTGTTTCTCTGCATCAGTTGGAATACGCCACAGGCTACCAAACTCGACATAGGCGGGATCAGCATCAGCATATTTGCCGGAAAGAACTCCATGGAGGCCCATCTCTTCAGGTGATGCTGCGTCAACATTGATGTTTGCCCATTGCAGTCCATCCACTCCGAGGTCTACACTTTGTAATCCGAATTGCTTCGAGTCAGCATAAGTATAATTACCTTGATCGTCTTTGACATATGCACGATAATAGTATACTCCGTCATTCAAATCATTGTGAAGCTTTGTCGCAAAATAGTTGCCACTTCCATCTTTGACTTGTTTAGCCTTGATAATTTCTACTCCCGATGTTGTAGCTGTAATCTCCGCAGTCGTACCAATAAGGAACCCTGTCTCATAAGACTGTGGCAACTCAAGTACTGCCGAATAGAAGTTGACTGAGTCTTTCTTATATCTCCAATCCGTACTTTCCGTGCGGATATAGAAAGGAACCCCTTCCTGATATGCTCGAGCAACAGCACGTATGGCATTACCACGCCAGCGTTGGTTGTCCAGGGTGCCTGAAATATTGCCACTGTTTGCGTCGAATGTAAACTCACGTGCTTGTCTGAAATCCGCCGAACGATTACTACTCCAGTAATAGCCCAAGTGTGTCACCTCATCATCATGGTTAAGATTCTGACTACCTTCCTCATTTGTAGAATAGTCATAGTTGGCATCACGTTCATCTACGGTATAATAGTTTGAAGGAAGGAAGATACTGTTACCATTCTTTCCCGTCACACGGAATCCTGGAATATGACCGATCACTTCTGGGGTCCAAGTACACTCATTTCTGAGCTCATCCCATTCTGCATCACCTGCCATACGCCAAAGTCCGTGCAGCATCTTATTAGCAACGTCGGTCGTGTCGTTTGCACTAATATTAGTACTTAGATCTCTATACGTCTGCATTACGTTGTCGTAGTACTTATAACCCGTCTGTGTAAAGATGTCTTTGGTTGTGGTCTCACCCCATCCATAGAAGTCGCCATGATCCTTGATTCTCCACGCTCCCATGTTCACATTAGCCCACTTGGTCTTTGATGTCAGTCCGAGGTCTACCATCACGATACCAAATTCCTTAACGTTGCCATAGTAATATGTATTACCAATCTTGGCGAACACACGATAATAATACATACGATTATTGTCAATAGTTGGTAGGTTCTTTGAGAAAAGACCGTTCGTTTTGCTATTCTCTGCTACTGTATATATCTGTGCTCCGCTAGCACCTACAGTAAGATTGTTTGCACTATTACCAACAATAAAGCCATAAGTCGCACTTACCTGATCACTAAGACCAAGTATACATCCATAGATGTTTGCATTGTCTAATCCTGCAACCCATGATGTTCGCTCGGTAGTAAGACTTAGTTTATGTCCACTATCGAGTTTGACATTGATATATGCCATAGGTCGAACATAATGCCCGTGATAACGATAATGATATTTCATCAGTCGGTTAGTAGTACCAGCCTGCATACCGAAAGCATTTCTATCTCGAGGAGCACGGGATGAGGTCCATAGAGGAGAGTGGTCCCAAGGCCCATCTCTGTCAGAATGGAAACCACTCATCGTCCACACCGCACAACGATCTTTGGTGATGAATATCCAGTTACCGTTCTTCTTGCTCGTCACCTTATATCCATCAACATTGGCGTAATACCCCCCATTGCTGTTTGGTACATACTTGTACGATGTAGAGTCTCGCCACTCACAACTGTCCACGAGCATCTGCAAGTCGTCCTCTGATGGCATCGACCACAAGGCTCCACGTCCGCCAAATTCCGTTTCATCCCATGTATAGTCCCATTTGTCATGAGCCACATCATATTGTGAACCCTTAATCTCATTACCTAAGTTGTTGTACTCATCATCACCAGTAGAATAATAGTATATGTAGTCTTCAAATCGGAATGTGCTCCTCGGCTCAGTCTCACCCCAGGCATACTGACTGCTATTGTCCTCAGCATAGCGAGAACCTACATTGATGCTTGCCCAATACATACCCTTGTTGAATCCGAGGTCCACAAATTCCAATCCATATCTACCCGTCTTGCCATATATGTATTCGCCATTATAGTATATAAAAGCACGATAGTAATAGGTCGTATCCCTTTCGTATGGCACATCAAGTTGGAAAGCACCATTGACAGCCTGCGTCTTGCCATCTACCTTGACATAGTAGAGGCGTGCTTGCACATCAGTTAGCGTGTCGGCAGCAACCAGGTCATGTTTGTATCCAACGATAATTCCGACACGAGCTTTTCTGGAAAGTTCTGTCATGTCCTGTACTTCGTCAGACGACGGATCAATACCGCCGATGGTATAGTCATCATTAAATCCTGTTACACTACCATGTAACTTAGCAGTTTGGCTACCCACCTGCCATTCTACGTCACCTGTAATGATGTTTGGTTGGCGTACAAATTTTATCGATCTGCCATAATAGTAATTGCCATCTATCTTTACGTATGCGCGAACCCAATAGGTAGAGTCAACCTTAAACAGGTTTATATTCTGACGATCATACCAATAGATTGAGTCTTCCTTTACATCGTTATGTGGGAAGTCATACTTGAAGTAATCACCTCCTGTTCCACCAACATGCGTTGTCAATGTATCTGATCCTACCACGAAACCTGCATGCTGGACGGCAGGAACGCTATATGATGAGCCCGCATTCCATCTTTGCTGCTGTGTACCTATCAGCGAACCAAAGAACGATACATAGTCAACGTTCGGATGAATAATAGCATCATCAGTACGTATAAGTATTTCATTGTCTGTTCCAGGCAAGGTGTGACTACTCTCCCATATAGCTCGTTCGAAGTCAACACCACGACATCCATGATTGTGATAATTCAGATAACCCACGCTGGGTTTATCGTTATTATTACTTACACGAATGTAGTTATGGTTTATCGAAAGATCGGAATAGTTATCCTGGAACTGATAGTACAGAATATTCCTACGAATAAAAATCTTCTTTCCGTTAGGACCTGTTCCTGTCACACCTGCACAACCATAAAGGGTATCAGCTTCCCATGTACAATTGTCAATCAACTCTTGAGCCTCATAGCTATAAGGCTGACGATAGACGTTGTGCCACATGTTGTGCGATGTGTCATTCAGTCCACCTGAGCCATTACCATTATTGGCGTATGGCATATTTGTTTGCGAGTTTACTCCATGATAATCGTATGTAGGAGCTGTGCTTCTTCCGTTCAGCGGACTGTTACCACCTGTGTTTATACTTGCCCATTTTTTTCCAGATGGTAGTCCAAGGTCGAGCAACTCATATCCAAAGGTGTTAACGTCGCCATAATGATATGAACCATTATAATATACATACGTACGGAAGTAGTATATCGCTTCTTCGGGCAGGGTGAAATCGTGAGAAATTGGACCACCTTTGCTTCCATCATAGTCGTTGAGGGTACTAGTCATGTCATAGTTGGCTGACAAATCATTATCTGTTGCCTTCAGACCTCTGTTCTTACTAATAATGATACCAGCCTTAAATCCAGCAGATTGTGCCTCGTTTTTGAGTATTCCCTGCACAGTACCCGTTACATGTGCTTGATTACCATACATCTGCCAACGAGTCTCGACTCCGGTAATTTGATGAGCCAGATGGAACGTGTCAGCATCTGCATAATAATATGTATCGCCAGCCTTCAGATAGAATCTATAGTAATAAGTCTTATCACTCTCCAGTCCATCATTATGATCAAGCACAAGGAAGTATTGAGAATTATTCTTGTGTATCGCCTCCTGATTTACCAACGGACCGCTTGCTACCGTCACGTCGTGAGAGTTTCCAACAACAAAGCCTACTTTGTTGGCAGCCATAGGATAATTGATGCGGTAGCTACCTTGCAGGGCTACAGCCGTACGATAATTAAGCATATAGCATGTATCTGTCGACAGGTATGCCAAAGTATCGTCTCTCAGTTTGTCAGCACTCTTTGTCAGTCTCAGGTTGTAACGAGCAATTGGTCGAACTTGGAATCCATTGTAAAACTCTCCCCACGTTAGAGTCCAAGAATCATTTACCGATGGTGTGTCGAAGAATTGCTTCTGATTATAATTCAATGAGACCATCTTTACCGAATCATTAGACATATATCCATCAGAGACATGGAAGAATCCTGCCGAATGATAGTATGTCGTATCGGTACGCCATTTAAGAGTAGACTCTTGTATATATTCGCTACCTCCCTTCTGTCCTTTTAACGGTAGGAAGATACTGTTACCATTAGTACCTGTAACTCTCCATCCTGGCACATCATTAACAACATCAGTTGTCCATGTACACTGGTCACGCAGAGCCTCCCACTCATCTTGGTCAGGTTCTACAAACAGATTTCCATATTTAGAGTTTTCAATATATCTTTCAGTATTAGTAAATTTAGTATTATCATTACCCCAGTTGACGTACGCAGCGTCGTTCTTTGTACCTGAATATCCTTTCCAATATAGTGGTCCCTCACAATTGTACTTCTGGTGTTCTGCTCCACGGAATCTCACACTATAGTTCTTGCCATGTACACTTGGTATAGTAAGATCAACCCATTTTGTACTATGAGTAGTCGGATGGTCATAATGACTATTTTCACCACGACTCTCACGAACATATTTCAGAGTGTCATCAATATATGTTTTCTCGTCGTACCAAGTCTTTGTTGTCGACTCTCCCAATGCATAATAGTCTGGATTGTCCTCTGGATATGCACTACCCACATCTATGTTTGCCCATAACAGAGTTTGTCCCTTGCTGTCCTTCACTCCAAGGTCGACATAGTCGAGACCGAACTGTCGCGGTTCACTATAGCGAGTCATACCGTCTGCCGTTACAAAAGCTCTTACCCAGTACACCGTATCTATTGGAACATCCATCACAGCCTCATAGCGTGGACTCTTGATGCGAGTTGTTGGGTTTACGCGTGTGTTGCTGAGCGTCTTACCTGTCATGTCATGATACCATATCGTCTCTTTGTTTTCAAGACTTATGTTTGCGCTATCACCAACTACATATCCAACAGTAGCATTTTCTCTATCCTTGACAAACTCTACGCCGTCAACAAAACTATATAGCGTCGCATGTTTCTCATGGACTTCCCATCCTATACTGTCGATGCTAATGGTTAATGGAGCTATCTTTTTAGGTCTACCATAGTACACCTGATCGTCTACCTTAATATATGCCCTATACCAGTATTCTTTGTCGGCCCGTATAGTGTCGCGAACCGCTTGTGGAAGAGGAACAATATAAAGTCCATTATAGATAGAGTCTTTAGGCGTCGCTGTGTCAGGCATATCGCCACATGGTAGATTCTCAAGAGTACCACCCTTATAGTCATGTAGTACAAAGCCACGTGTGATATTAGTATACTTCGCTTTCATAGCAGGTGTAATACCAAGCTGTCTGCCATAAAAACTAATTACAGAGTTTTCATCATCAATATAATGTCTACCAACAGTATCTGTACTAATAAACATTATCTCTCCTGCAAGAGTTTTACAATTGGTTTGCAGTACTGGTCGTACCCACATCTTATTTGTGGTAGTCGACTGCCCCACTCCACCAAGATAATTTACATAGCTTGCCTGTCCACTTGTCCCTGTGCGTTCAGATGTCCAGTAGTTTGCATAATCATAGCTGTATCCTGGTGTATATGGCAGATAACCCTTCTCATCATTAATTCCTGTCACACGTTTTGTATCTAAGTCGAAGCGTTTCTTGTTATTTGGAGTAACAAATGTCAAGGTGTCAAGCATTGCCTGTGCTTGTGCTACAGTAGGCAAAGTGAAGCACCAACCTTCCCGTCCAAACCATTTGCGGAACACTATGTCATGCTCGGTTCCCGCAATATCTGTTATCAGTGGATCTACAGTTCCACCGTTATTCCATACATACGTAGAGTCCCGATCTTCTGGATATTGTGCTCCGACATTGATATTTGCCGACTTGAAACTCATCTGATAATCCATCGTGTCAAGAACATGAAGTATCTTCACCTCTGGAGCATATAAGCATGTTGTGTCTCTCTTACCGTCTTCCTCACTAAACGAAACAAAGACACCACGAACGAAATAGTAGCGGTCATTCTTTAAGTCGCTCTTTGGAATGGTATACGAGAAGGTCATGTCGCTCTTTACTTCACCTCTTTCTGTCTCGCCATCATTATCCGATAGCCACAGATCACCATTATATATCGTCGGCTCCTCATATTCATTCTCATTCTTCAACTTGTCAGTTACGACAAATCCCACCTTTCCTACCACCTCAGCGCTGACGCCAACGATATGAGCGTTTAGCGTTGCAGTCTCGTCACCGACCTGCCATCGTATTTTGTCTGTATGTGGAAAGAATCCTTGTATCTGTGTTGCTTTAGAAGCGTAATAATAGTCGTATTCACCCGTGACGGTGTTATATACGCGGAAATATTCTCTTACAAAATACTTCTTCTCTTTATCCAAATAACCAAGGAAGTCAGATCCTTTTAGTTCCACTCTGATATCTTGTTCGTTACCAGCGTATGCTCCAACGCTCTTCGATCCACCGTTCAACTTTAAGTGATTTCCATCTACAGGACGCCAATCTGTTTTTATAAATAGGGAGTCTTCGTCTCTCCATTCTTTATTTCGAATTTCGTCGGATGGGTCAAAATAGAGAGTTGCAGAATCTGTACCAAAGATAAAACCAGTCTCTTGGAGTTGTACTGAGGTGTTTACTGACGGCCATGGACGTGCGGCACGTACCATACCCACGATGGCAAAGCGGTCGGTGCCGCTCACCTCTTGCTCGTACTTATGGCGTAAGAGCATTAACGAACCGTCATAATCAGTATTACTCTTAAGATAATTGCTGTACTCTAACACGCCACGAGCAAATCCGGGATTGTAGAATTGGGTTTTGTCTTCATATATTGGCGTAGCCTTATCTTTATCCAATCCTAAAGAGAATATCTTATAATAACCGAGTGCACCACCGGAATTTGGTATGTAATAATACAGGTCGGATGTTTTGTAGTCACGGTTCACAGCCCAGTAGTGACTACAATTGTCATTTGCAGGTAGGAATATTCGCCGTCCACTGGGGCCTGTGACAAGAACGCCCTCCACTCCATTGTATTCTCGCCATTCAAACGTACATTTCTTCAATAACGAGTCGGCCTCGAGAGTCTGTTGCAGTCGCCAACAACCGCCCCAACGCTGATATGCTGCGTCCCAGTTGGCAGTAAACTCCTCATTGATAAGTCCCCATCTCATGTTTTGATTCTGCCAACCTGGATCATAGTCATTCTTAGTATTCGACTCTCCATAGGCAAACGCACCACCATAATTGGCAATCTGACCACGTTCGAAGTAAGCCTCTACATTACGGAATGCATACTTGATATCACCAAGTCCTAAATCTACTATAGAGAACAAGGTGTCAGGCACGTTAACGTTAATGGTATAGAATGTATTTGGCTTAATCTCGTTTAGGTGGAACGACCTGACAAAGGTTGTATCTATAAGACTCAGTGTGTCAACAACATTATATATAAACTTAAAGTTCACATCCTTTTGTGGAGCTACTACCATATATGCCGCCGTAGAGTCTTGGGCGTTATTGTAATAGTCGCGAGGAGTATGTTTCCATCCTTTGTCAAAGAAGAAAGGTGTGTGCAGCGTAATGGTGTCGTTCTTATCCTCTTCCACCGAGTTGAGGTCAATTCTGCCTTGATGGTCGAATGTAAACGTACCGGAAATTGGCTTGTCTGCAATCATCGTGACACTTTTCAGTTTCACACTGGGAAGACGATCACTATGTGCGAGGAATGCCATAAACGATGAGTGGTGCTGTAGATTGAATGCGTATGCATTATGTTCTCCCTCAACAGGTGTTGCTATTGCTGAAGCACAGTCACCAGATGTGGCCACATGTCGTGGGTCGTCTACCATCATCTGTGTCTGCTGACGAGCTATAGTCACCTTGTTCCAAGCCTTTGCATTTCGTCCTGGATAATATACATATACAGGACTTTGCTTTTTTCTAACCTTTACCGTCTCAAACCACGCATATAGGCTATCCTCCTGCATGTGATCCATACCAGCCTTATATACAGTGTCTGGAACTGCTTCGTCACCGAGTTTTATATATATTGAGTCCAGCTCCTCCCCTTCCCATTTGAAGGTTACGCCGTTGTTATTCTTCTTTGGGAATGTACCATTGAATGTTATTCTACGCGGACCAGATTTCTTTTCATTTATACCTCCGCCAAGCGTCAGAGGTATGTATTCTAAGTCTGGCAGGAAGACCTGTTTAATATTGCTAATAAGGTATTTCCACTCATTATCATTTGTAGTGACCACCATGGTAACATAGTCGGCATGTTCTTTACCATCGAGGTCCATTCGTGAGTGTGTGATGTTGTATATACCATTCACTGCTATAGAATCAACGGTTCCATCGGTTTTGTAGACGCTGACATATCCACGTCCCACAGCTGCCGACAACTGCAGTGAAGATAAAACAAATAACAGGAAAAGTAATACTTTCTTCATAATGTATATTTAATGTGCGATTTCTATTGTTGTGTAGCTTTGGTATTTACTTTTCAGTCGTACCAATTCTTCTTTTCATAGTCTTGCATAAAATCATACGCATCAATGTCGATCAAGTCAAATAATTTGGCATTACCTGTTCCTTCACCCAAATCTTCTTGATCGCCGTTGCCTGCGCCACTACCCTCTTGCTTGTTGCCAGGATCACCCTGAGGAGTAATCTCAGAGCCTCCCCCGTCCATCAATCTTTCGTTGTTAATTTGATGGATGTATACAGAAGGAACGATATAGTCCCTTCGGACTTCTATCATTTTTGTTTTTAACATTATATTTTGGTTAGTTGTTATAGTCTGTTTTGTGTTAGTTTCAGCCTATTTTTCTTTTGTTTTGGCTTATTTCGCACATTATTTATACATTCACATGTACAATAATACGGTTCAAATATATTTAGTTTTTCTGATTTTTATAATAATATATTTGTATTATTAACAAAGTTTTTCTTTTTTAATAGTTGTTCAGCGTTACTAAATATGAAAACAATTGAAAAACAAAAAGGGCCATATTTAAAACTAAAACACTAG
>Ga0247608_10008426_pt1 | contig 10423 bp, 5 predicted proteins | sample 176DNAGHGlowgp2_FD_193490 | JGI IMG/M metagenome (GOLD analysis project Ga0247608, IMG submission 193490) | Sheep rumen microbial communities from Palmerston North, Manawatu-Wanganui, New Zealand - 1766 DNA GHGlow gp2 | ecosystem: Host-associated > Mammals > Digestive system > Stomach > Rumen ... | reverse complement strand
GTCTTGCGGAACGTAGGCAATATTTTTGTGTAAAGATACTTCGGTAATATTGGCAATATCATAGCGGTTGAGCATAATTTTTCCGGATTGCGGTAAATATGAGCGCAATAGCAGGCTGATTAAGGTAGATTTGCCGGCGCCGGACAATCCTACAAGACCGACTTTTTCTCCGGCGGAAATGGTTAAATTTAAATCTTTAAATATTTGCTTTTCCGGAATGTAAGAGAAGTCTATATTCTTAAAAGTGATGGTTGCTTTTTTAAGATAGATGTTTTTTGCATTCGGTTTGTCTTTAATTTCTATCGGCTTATATATCAATTCAATGCTGGCCGTGAGCTCACCATAGTTTTCTGAAAGTTCTTGGAAAAAGCGGTTAAGCCCGTGTAAGCTTATATTGAGCATTTGTATGGAACTGAATGCAAAGTAGGCATCTGCCAAGGATAGCCCTTGTTTTAAGGTAAAATAGATAATTGCCGTGTAGCAAGACAGGGTGAAAACCGATTCTAAAAGATTTACACCGGCGATGAAAACGGCGCGTTGGCTTTCGCAGTTATAGGTGGCGCGGAGATATTTTTTTAAGATTTTGAATGCATTTAATTTTTCCGTAAATAAAGAACCGGTGTAGCGGACAAGTTTATAATTGGTGATACTGTCTGTCGTAAAACCATAGTAGTCCTGTTCGGCAGTGCCACGTGTTTGCCAAAGTTTTCTGATACGCTTATCCAAAAATTTCAAAACAAGGAAAAACGGCAGGCAAATCAATATTAAGAAAAATGCCAGTTTGGGAGAAGTGTAACCGATAATGCCGAAAGCTAATAGGAAATTGATAAACGGGCGAATTAAGCCATATAAGGTATTTATAAACATTGCGCCTAAAGTGCCGGAAGTTTTGGTGATGGCGGTGGAAATACGACCGGTCAGCTCATCATCAAAATAACGGATATTATGTTGGTGTACCATGCTGAACAAATCATCAATGATGTTAGCATTTAAGACAGCCTCAAAGGTTGACTTTGTGACACGGACAAAATATTGGTTTATGGCTTGTAAAAGCTTAAAGATCACAAAAAGACAAAGCCAGAAGATGATGTCGTTTATGGCGATAGATTTTAATTCTATATTAAAGCAGCCGATAATGCGCGAAATAAAGAACGGGTTAATGGTTAAAGCGCATGACGAGAGAATAAAGCAAAATGAAAATTCAACAAAGAGCTTTTTGTTCTTTTTAATGTTTTTAATAATAAGATTTTTTAAGTTCATAAGCATATCCTTAATGATTTTATGGGAGAGAATATAGCATAAAATTTGTGGTCGGTCAATAGAATTTTGTTGCCATAATAAATAGGAAAGCTAGAATGGTCGGTATGAATAAGAAGTTGTTTATTTTACTCGGTGTTTTTGTTGCGGCTTATCTTTATTGGTTTTTTGCCGTTAAGCCGGACTATTCTAAGATTGCTTTTGTTCTTCCCTCATCACAGAGGGTTTCTTCGCCATACTATTATAAAAAAGATGGTGATTTCTTTTTGGCTGACGATTTAAAAAAAGGCTTAGAAAAGCTCGGTTACAAGGTTTCTTATCGGTTTAGGGAAGACTATGATAATATGAAGTTGGGCAATATCGGTAATGTTATTTATTTTAAGGGATATTATGATTTTGAACATTTGCCGGGCTATAAAAAAGACAAGCGTAAACGTGTGCTTTATCTTTACTATGTAGAAGGGTTGTTTAAGGATATTTTTAATGAGGTTGATGTTGTGACCTCGTCTTCATATAAAATTATTGATGAGTTGGTTAAGCCGACGGGAGCAAAAGCCGTCTATGTGCCGCAATTTACAAACCCCGAAAGATTTAAGCCGGCAGGAAAAGAGCAGGATAAATCTTTTAAGGTGCTGTTTGTCGGCTCAAATAACTATACTTTCGGGCGTAAAAGCGTGGATTATGCTATTTTAGCCGGGGCGGATTTGGCGGTTTTCGGTAAAAATTGGGCAAAGGCGTTAGATGTAAAATATCTTAAAGGCGAATTTATTGATAATGATGAACTCTACAAATATTATGCTAATGCGGATATTGTACTTAATGACCATCGCGAAGATATGCGCTACTTCGGTTCTGTTTCTAATCGGATTTTTGATGTTACGGCATCCGGCGGCTTTGTTTTAACAGATTATCTGCCGGAAATTGAGCAGATTTACGGAAATAGTGTGGCGACATATAAAGATTATTACGAATTTAAGGAAAAGTTGGAATACTATTTGGCACACCCCGAAGAGCGAGAGCTTATGGCGCAAAAGGCTCGTGAAATCACACTTAAAAACTTTACAAACGATAAGGCGGCTGAGATTTTTGACGGTATTTTTAAAAATATCACAAAATAAATGTCTAAGATGCTTGATTTTTTCAAATCCGAACACTAACTAAAGTATTAGTTTTTAAAAGCTTAATTTTAGGAGTTTGAGATATGCAAGTAAAACCGTTGCGTGAAAACGTTTTGATTAAACGTGTTGAAGAAGAAAATAAAACTGCCGGTGGTATTATTTTACCGGATACAGCTAAAGAAAAACCGAGCGAAGGTGTTGTTGTTGCTGCCGGCGAGGGACCGAGAACAACTGACGGCAAGACTTTGCCGATGAGTGTTAAGGTTGGAGACCATATTTTGTTTAGTAAGTGGTCTGGAACGGAAATTAAAGTGAACGGTGAGCCTCATTTGATTATCAAAGAAGGCGATATTTTGGCAATTGTTGAAAGATAATAGGAAAGGATTGAAAGATTATGGCTGCAAAAGATATTAAGTTTGGAACTGATGCTCGTTCTAAAATGCTTAGAGGTGTTGAGGTTTTGGCAAAGACGGTAAAAGTTACGTTAGGCCCTAAAGGTCGTAATGTTATGTTAGATAAATCTTACGGCGCTCCGAAAATTACAAAAGACGGTGTTTCCGTTGCTAAAGAAGTTGTTTTGGCTGATAAGTTTGAAAATATGGGGGCGCAGTTGGTTAAAGAAGTTGCGCAGAAGACAGCCGATAAAGCCGGTGACGGTACCACAACGGCAACAGTTTTGGCAGAGGCAATCATTAAGGAAGGTTGCAAAGCGGTGGCTGCCGGTATGAACCCGATGGATTTGAAACGTGGTATTGATATGGCGGTTGATGCCGTTGTTAATGATGTTAAATCTCGTTCAAAGTCTATTAAAACATCTGAAGAAATTGCACAAGTCGGCACTATATCTGCTAACGGTGATACTTCTATCGGCGAATATTTAGCACGAGCAATGGAAAAAGTCGGCAACGACGGTGTAATTACGGTTGAAGATGCTAAAGGTTTGGAAACAGAGCTTGATGTGGTTGAAGGTATGCAGTTTGACAGAGGTTACCTCTCTCCTTACTTTATTACCGACACGGATAAGATGACAGCTGAGTATGAATCTCCGTATGTTTTGTTGTATGACCAAAAAATCTCTAATTTGCAAGCTATTTTGCCGGTGTTGGAAGCTGTTTTGCAATCTGGTCGGGCATTGTTAATTGTTGCCGAAGATATTGATGGCGAAGCTTTGGCAACGTTGGTTGTTAACCGTATCAGAAGCGGGTTGAAGGTTTGTGCGGTTAAGGCGCCGGGCTTTGGTGACAGAAGAAAAGCTATCCTGCAAGACTTGGCTGTTTTGACCGGTGGTCAGGTTATATCTGAAGAATTGGGTATGAAGTTGGAAAATACCACCGTTGATATGTTGGGTGTGGCAAAGCGTGTTGTTGTTACCAAAGATGATACCACAATTATTGACGGTATGGGCGATAAGGAAGCGATTGAAGCTCGTAAAACCCAGATTAAGAAAGAAATTGAAAAAACAACGTCTGATTATGACCGTGAAAAATTGCAAGAGCGTTTGGGTAAACTTTCCGGCGGTGTTGCCGTATTGCGTGTCGGCGGTTCTTCAGAAGTTGAAGTTAAGGAAAAGAAAGACCGTATTGATGATGCTTTAAATGCGACACGTGCCGCAGTTAAAGAGGGCGTTGTTGCCGGCGGCGGTGCTGCTCTTCTTTATGCAACAAAGGCTTTGGAAAAGATTAAACCGGCTAACCAAGACCAGCATGTCGGTGTTGATATTATTCGCCGTGCATTGCAGGCTCCTATCCGTCAAATCGCTGAAAATGCCGGTGTTGACGGCGCTGTTGTTGCCGGTAAGCTTTTAGAAAGCACAGATTGTAATTTCGGTTACAATGCGGCATCCGGCGAATATACGGATATGATTAAGGCCGGTATTGTTGACCCGACAAAAGTTGTTCGTACTGCTTTGCAAGATGCAGCATCAGTTGCAAGCTTGTTGATTACAACCGAAGCTATGGTTACCGAACAACCGGAAAAACAGTGTCATTGCGGTTGTGGTGAACATGGTGGTGCCGGTGCCGGAATGCCCGGTGGTATGGGTTTCTAAAGAAATTTTAAAATTTGATTATAAGAAAGGCCGTCTTTGGGGCGGCTTTTCTTTTTGGTTATAAATGAAATATTAAGCTTTGTCTGCTAGAATTTGCTAAAAATGTTACGTAACAGGAATTTAAAATGATGATAAAGCGTTTTATTTCAGCCTTTCTTTTGTTTGGTATTGCTGTCGGTTTGGCGATGCCGGCACATGCAATATCTTTTGCAGATTATGCTTATTTGGCAGCAAGGCATGGTAAAATTTCAACGCTTTATCCGTATATAGCAAAAGGTTACAGTATTGATGCGGTTAATCCGGACGGAATGACAGCATTGTGTCAGGCGGTTGTGAGTAAAGATACAAGAGCCTACCAGAGATTAAAGGCATTAGGGGCGTCATCAAATGTTGATTGTATGAACAGAATTGATGCTAAAACACGCGCTTTTTATGACAGAGGATATACACCGGCGGTAACACGGGCTTCTGCAACGCAGAGTGCTATCAGCTCAGATACTGCCAAGTATGCGGGGATAGGTCTTTTAGCGGCCGGTGGAATTGCTACGGCGGTTGTTCTGGCTAACAATAGCGGTCACAGCCATAAAACACACAAAACTTGTCCGGCGGGAACGCACTTGGTTGGTGATACTTGCGTGGCAGACCATAAGTGTGTGGAAGGCGAACATTGGGACGGAACAAAGTGTGTGCCGATGGATTGTCCGGCGGGAACGCATTTGGTCGGCTCTCAATGTGTGAAAGATGATACCTGTCCGACCGGACAAAAAATGGTTGATGATGTCTGTGTGCCGATTGAGTGTAATGAAGGATATCATTTAGAGGGAGATGCTTGTGTTATGGATAATCCGGAATGTCCGACCGGTCAGCGTAAAGAGGGAGATGTTTGCGTACCGATTGTTTGTCCGGAAAATACCCATTTGGTCGGTAATGATTGTGTGGCAGATGAAAATATAGATATTGACCATTCCGGTGATGACAACCTTGTCGGTATCGGGTCAGATGCGGAAGATGTGTTTAATCTTCTTTCCACAACAAGATATCCGAATTCAGAATCATCCATACTATTGAAAAATAATGGTAACGGTGATGTTTATGGTGTGTATGGTTATAGAGGGGAAGTGTTTAATTCTTATGTGGTCGGCTATAATTCACAAGGTAACAAGAATAAAAAGCCGGTAGGAACTGGTAATATTACAATAACGGATAACGGTAGCGGTACGGTTTATGGTATGTATTCGCATATTTCCGATATTACGCAGTATAAGGAAGCCATCAATGCTTCCGGACATAATGACGGTACGGCATACGGCAATATCAATATTACACATAATGGCGGAGATACGTACGGTCTGTTAGGTGATGTCAGGGCATATAATACGTTTGCCAGCTATGGCGGTAATGCATACGGTAATATCAATATTGATGCAACAAACGGTAATACATACGGTATTTACGGCTATGTGGCGGCAACAAACGGTCTGACACCGTTTTACGGCAATCTTGCGAAGGGAAAGATTAACCTGACGCAGAACGGTACAGGAGATGTTTTCGGTATGGCTATCAGTAAAGATGATATTCCGGGAGCCGGTGCCGGCGGTGGCGATCTTGAAAGCTGGTTTGCGTTTAATTCGTATGCGCAGAGCGGTGTTGTTGAGGGCGATATCAATATTCGCAATTTCGGTAACGGTAATGCTTACGGTATGTATGGCGGAAGACAGCTTTACAATGCCATGTCTTATGGCGGGCAAACAGAAGAAGGGGACTATACCAGCCATGCCATCGGTCGGATTAATATTTTGAATACGGGTAAAGATGCGTATGGTATGTATTTGCCGGATGAAGATGAAAAAGGTATATTGGCTAATGTTAATGAAAATAATTCAGAGTCTTATATTAATATCGTTAATGCAAGTAATCGTGTGGCGACAGGTTTGCGGGGCGGTAAAAAAACATCAATTCTCAACTCCGGTGAAATTAACATTAACAATTTGAAAGACGGGACGGCAGTCGGTATCTACGGTGAGCAAAATTCCATTATTAAGAATAGCGGTAAGATTAACATTTATCGCCAGAATTATACTGATGAAATAGACGGGACGATATATACGGCAGATGGTAGGACAGGGGGCAAAGCTTATGGTATTTATGCGGAAAGCGGTGCTGAAGTCAATAACAGCGGCACAATTACGATTAGCAATGCCGCCAGCGGTTCCGGTATTTATCTTGAAAGCGGAGCGACACTTGTTAATACCGGTGTTGTTAAGTTTAACGGCGTAGATAATAGCATTGTTACAGATGGTCAACATATAGATATATATGGTGTCGGCGGTGCAAATTCCGGTGCCAGTATTGAGTTGAGCAGTTTGGGCGGTGGCGAAGTTATTTTGGGCAAAGGCGGACAATTCTATGCAGATAAGTTATCCGGCGAAATGGGTGTTTCCGAGCAAACGGTTTTAGGCAGTTTTGATGATGAATATACCTTATCAGAAGCTTTACAAATACAAAATGGCGACGGGTTAAGGCTTGCTTCAAAATCAGCCATGTTTGATGCGGATAAACAGCAAAACAATGCTGGTGGCTATGATGTTGTTTTGACCAGAAAAGACTTTAATTCGTTGGTTGATGATGAAAATGTTGCGCAATTTTTGGAAAACAACTATGAAGCAGAGAATAATGCGGATTTGTATGACAGCCTGAAAACAGCAAGCAGTGCGCGGGCAATAAACAAGGCAGCAGCAAATTTTGCCGGAAGTGATGTTATACCCAGTTTCAGGCAGGAAGATGCTTTGGTTTACAGGCGTTTAAGCCGACAATTTAATGATAGTTTATTTAACAGACCAGAAGAGCATTATTTGGGCGGCTATAAATATATAGATGTTTCTATGGATAAAGACGGTACACTTGAAGGAAGTGACGGTACGGCACACGCAGCTTACGGTATGGTTAAAGGTGAGGCTGAAAACGGTATTACATACGGCTTAGGAGCAACCGTCGCACAGCTTAAGACCGATTATGATAACGGTTCTAATCGAAAGAGCAATATTTTCGGCTTGTGGTTACCGGTCGGTTATGATTTTCACAATGGCACAAAGTGGTTTTCTAAGGCCTATGTCGGCTATGAGGACGGTTCTTATGACCGAAAGACAGCATTGGGTAAATATTCTTCTGACATCAATTCCTATCAATATGGTTTAAGCAACGAATTAAGGCATGATATAGGTCTTGGCGGTGGTTTGAAATTATCTCCGGTTGCCGAATTAAACCTTTTGGGCATATATCAGGACGGCTTTGATGAAGGAAATCGCGCCAATGCAATTCACAGTGATAGTGTTAACAGCCTTTCTTTAGAGGGGGGACTTGGCGCATATCTCTCTAAAGAGTTTGAGTTTAGCCCCGACAATAAACTCGGTTTGCAAATCGGCGGAATCTATTATGTGGAATTTCTTGCCCCTGATGACGGAACAGATGCAACTATCCGTGGGATGAGCGGTAAATACAAGATATCACATAAGTTTGATGATGACCATGCGGCACTTTCGGCGAGAGTTAATTACAAGTATAAGAATGTTTTGTTGTATGGTGAGATAGAAAAAGACACCGGCAACAGCAAGGCTTTCACCATAGATGCCGGTTTACAATATAATCTTTGATACTATATATGGTTTTGTAATCTAGGAGCATAAATAATGAATAAAATTGTTAATTATATACGTCAGGGTAAAGGAAAGGGTTTGCTTTTTCTTTTGGCGGCTGCCGTGTTGATGACGATATTTACAGTCAGTTTTGTTAAATATCAATATAATGCGTTTCGTCCGCAATTGATTTCGGCAATGAATGAAATGTTACCGATTACCGTTAAAAACGGACAGATTGTATCTCCGGAGAACACATATAAGAAAGTTGATTTAAAGCTTGGTGAAGAGGAAGCTTCAGATGTTATGTTTTCGCTTATTTTGGATACCAGAGTGAGTGAGTCTGAAATTTCGCCAAAAGAGTATGGTTTGTATTTTACGAAAGATAAATTTTATATTGTTTCACCGAACAAAGTAGAGAGAAGACCTTTAAGCGACGGCGTATGGGACAAACAAAAGGCAGAAGAGTTGCTGGATTATTTTGTCGGTGCTTTATGGTTAACGGTTTCTCTGGTGATGCTGACAGTCTTGTTTCTGGTGTTTTTGATTAAAACACTGATTGTGGTTTTATTGGGAAAGATATCGTTTAAGATTTTTCAAAAAAAAGAAGCGTTTGATTTTTCGTCTTTTATGCGCTTAAGTGCAATCGTTGTGGCGGTTATTGAAACATTGTCTTTGATGTTTGGCATGGTTATGCCGATAAGCGGTATGCAACGGTTGTTGGTGGAAATTGTGGTGACTTTGGTTGTCGTTAGTAAAGGCAAAATTTTTGAATAGCTTTTAACTCTTTGGGGTAAAAGATTTATGATGTGGTCAAAATATCTTTTTGCTTGAATATATAAAGGGTTATCTTTAAGATTCTTTTATATCTTGGTCAATGCAGAGGGTTTTTTGATGAAAAAGTTGCCGATTTTTGTGTTATTCGGAGTTTTGTTTGCAAACGGTTATGCCAATGCGGATTATTCTTATATTGAAGATGATACAAAGTTTGTTAACGGTATTTTATATGATTCCAACGGTGATGCCGTTACCGGTGTTTATGAAGAATTTTACGAAAATAATATTAAAAAAAGTGCGATGCCCTATGTTGACGGTATCTTAAACGGTGTTGGTACACTTTATGATGAAGATGGTAATAAAACTGCAGATATGCCTTTTGTAGACGGTAAGTTGGAGGGAGTTGCCCTAACTTATTATAATGATGGTAAGATGAAAGAGAGAATTCCCTACAAAAACGGTAAGATTCAAGGGGTTAAACGTACGTATTATCCGAATGGCAATGTTCAGTCCAGAGTGCGTTACGAAGGGAACGTGCAAAATGGTGAGGCTAAGGAATATTATGAAGACGGACAGCTGAAAGAACTCTATACGTATAATAACGGGCAAAAGCAGGGGCCGGCAAAAGTCTATTTTTATGATGGCTTTGTCGCAGAAGAATTTAATTATGCCGGGGATAATATTTCCGGTGAAAAAACGGCTTATTATCATAGCGGACAGCCTAAATCTGTTGTTTCTTATGCGTTTGGTAAGAAAAACGGTAAAATGAAAAAATATTTTGAAAATGGTAATTTAGAGGCTGAGATTCCGTATAAAGATGATGAATTGGAGGGAGAGGGTTCTTTTTATAATGAAGACGGTACACTCAATCTGACGGTGACTTATAATGATGATGTGCGCAATGGTATGGCAAAAGCTTATTATCCCAGCGGAAAAGTCAAGGTTACGGTTAATTATGATAATGACGTTAAAAACGGTGTTGAGAAAGAATACTATGAAAATGGGGTTGTTAAAGCTGAGCTTCCTTATCAAAAAGGTGTGGTTGAAGGTATCGGACGAGAATATTATGAAAATTCCGGCTTAAAAATGGAAATGCCTTATGTCAATTCTCTGGCAAGCGGAGTTGCTAAATTTTATGATGAAAACGGTAAGTTGTCCACGGAGGCTATATACCAAAAAGGTAAAAAAGAAGGTATCCAAAAGGAATATAACAGCGAAGGTGTGCAAATTGCCGAAAGTACATACCATGACGATTTACTTAACGGCGAATACAAAGAGTTTTATGATGACGGCAAGATTAAATCTACGGCCAACTATGAAAACGGTATGTTAGAGGGACTTTCTCTTATTTATGATGAAGAGGGAAATCTTGCTTATGAAGTGCCTTATGTTAAGAATCGCAAGGAGGGTAAGGTTAAACGTTATTATCCTTCCGGTAAGGTTATGGGCGAGGTGTCTTATGAGAAGGGCAAGAAGCACGGTATGTTAGATGCTTACAACGAAGATGAAACGTTAATGGCAAAGGTCTTGTTTAACAAAGATGAAGCGATTAAAGGATATAGCCTTGATCATGGTAATAATCCGGTCTTAAT
>Ga0247608_10008422_pt1 | contig 10424 bp, 12 predicted proteins | sample 176DNAGHGlowgp2_FD_193490 | JGI IMG/M metagenome (GOLD analysis project Ga0247608, IMG submission 193490) | Sheep rumen microbial communities from Palmerston North, Manawatu-Wanganui, New Zealand - 1766 DNA GHGlow gp2 | ecosystem: Host-associated > Mammals > Digestive system > Stomach > Rumen ... | reverse complement strand
ACTGGCTGTTCCTCAAGCATGACGATACAAAGAGGCGCGCACTTGAGTGTTTCATCGAAGAAGCGCAGGGTTCACTTCGCGGCAGGAGCAAGAAGTTCGAATACACTCTTTCTGATGGCTCTCGTCAGATAATGGAGGTAGATGGAGACCTTTTCTCTGAATGCAGTTATGGAATAGTTGTCGACAACTCTAACGATACTCAGAAGCTTTATCAGCAGATTGAATCTCTCGCTCAGGCTGGCATACAGAATCAGATGCTTGATTTCTCGACAGTCATGAGACTATACTCTTCACTTTCTATCAATGAGAAAATCCGTCTTGTTGAGGATGCTGAGGAGAAGATGCGCGCCCGACAGCAGCAACAGGTTGAGCAGCAGAATCAACTTGAGCAGCAGAAGATTCAGGCTGACATGCAGGCTAAGCAGGCAGAAATGCAGCAGAAGGCAGAGCTTGCCCAGCTTGACAGCGAGACACGAATCAAGGTTGCAGAAATCAACTCCAAGGCCGAGGAGATGCGTCTCGGCATCTATGAGGCACAGAATAACGTAGCTCTTCGTACACGCGAACTCGATATCGAAGAAGAAAAACTTCGTCAGGATATTCTTCAGTTTGACAAGGAACTTCGTGAGAAGGAAAATGAGCGCAAGGACAAGAAAGAAATAGAACTGAAGAAGATAGCAGCGCAGAAATCAAGGTCAACTACTAAATAATACGAATATGGAAATAGAGACAATCATAACCGGAATCGGGACATTCATCGCTGGCGGAGGGTTGATGGCTGTCCTCAACGCCAAGACCAACAAGAAAAAGAACGACGTTGAGCTCAAGGTCGATGAAATCAAAGCGCTACATGACACAATTGACATGGTGTACAAGCCGATTATCGACCAGTTGACGGATCGTGTGCAGGAACTCGAAGGAGAGGTTAAGACGTTACGTCAGCAGCTCATTGACGAGCGCAGTGACCATCAGAAGGAGATTGACATGATGAATAAGCAGATACTCGCTATCTCCAGCGCTCTTGGGATAAAAGCCACACGAACGATACGCGGCAAGAAACCAACCTCTAAGAATAATGAAGCTTAAGATTGACAGACGTTGGAGGAAAGACACTTACACTATTGGCATTCTGTATGTCAACGGTGTGAGGTTCTGTGAAACCGTCGAGGATAAAGACAGGGGACTGTCTTCATCGTGGACTGACGCCGCCATCAAGATTGCAAAGATCTTTGGAGAAACAGCAATACCTACTGGAACTTACAAGATAGTAATGTCTTATTCTTCCAAGTTTAAGAATAAATCTTGGGCGAAGAAATACGGAGGACAGACTCCAGAGCTTGTGAATGTCAATGGATTTTCAGGAGTGAGAATCCACCCAGGCAACAATGCGGCTGATAGTCTCGGTTGTATCCTGCCCGGCAATAATAAGGTCAAAGGCGGGGTTATAAATTCCCAAAAAGTGTATTACGAGCTCATGGACAAGTACCTTATGCCAGCATGGTCAAGGAAAGAAGAAATAACCATAACAATCAAATAACATGAAAAACCTATTGTTATACCTGTGGCAGTTGCCTCAAAACATTCTTGGCCTGATACTCTTGATTCTGTGGCCAGCTCAGAAGAGTCTTGTCTATAAAGGAGTGAGGGTAAACATCAATGATAAATTCCCTTCCGGGATTTCTCTTGGTGAATACATTATTTTGAAAACATTCCCATATAATGCTGCAACGTGGATGAGCGTCAAGCATGAATGGGGACATACAAGACAGTCGAGGAAGTGGGGATGGCTGTACCTTATCGTTATCGGAGTTCCGTCACTTTTATGCAATATCTGGGATAGAGTTGCTCATAAGAATTGGGATTGGAAGAAATCTTATGATTGGTACTATTCGCTTCCTTGGGAAAAGAATGCTGATAAATACGGCGAAGTTAAAAGATAATCATGAAGAAGTGTCTCGCATATATCGTTGTCGCGTTATGCTTTCTGGTATCCTGTTCTCCTAAAATTATCGAAAGGGTTCAGGTCAAGACAGAATACGTAACGAAGGAGGTTAGAGATTCGCTCTATTTTCGTGACAGTATTTATGTCAAGGAAAAGATAAAAGGCGATACTGTATATGTTGACAAGTTTGTATATAAGTATATCTATAAAGACAAGCTCAGGACGGATACACTTATTAGAGAAGTCCATGACACTACCAGAGTCGAAAAGCTGATTGAGAAGAGTTTGACAGTTGGACAACAGATTAAGCAAAACTCATTTTGGTGGCTCGTCGCTGTAATAGTCATTCTTCTACTTTGGATATTCAGAAAACAAATCTTCGGGCTATGGTAGTGTATAAAATATCAGATTCAAACCTCAAAATACTCGATTCATACAAGGTATCGAAAAAGGATTTCGAGAAGGAGCTTAACGACATTAAGTCCATTGAGCCCGATTATGCTATATGGATTCGTTCTATTTCCGGAATGAAGAAGGAGTGGGCTACTCATAACTGGTGCCATCGTCACGGCATAAAGCCTTCAAGTACGAAAGATGTTGATTTGAATTATCCTCAGAAGTGGTATGTAAGAATTGCTTATGCCATTGTTGGAACTATTGTTTGGCTATTTATAAAGTAACTGATATGAATATGAAAGACTTCATTAAAAAACTCTGGGAGAAGGTTGTTGCTATTCTTCTTTCCATACCGGTATCCAAGTATGTGTATTTCATCCTTGGTCTTGTACTGACATCGTTCTTGTCTCTCGTTTTTCCAGGAGCAATTGAGTGGCCAGCATTCCCGCTTATCATGCTCGCTGTCATTATCTGTCTTATAAGAAAGTTCCGCGACAAGAATCCTAAATGGCTTAATGCGCTTGCCTTTGGTATCGGCGCCCTGCTCATTCAAATTTTCTGCTGGTTGTAATGCGGAGTAAATATCATAATAAGAAAGTTGTCATTGACGGGCATAAGTTCGACTCTCAAAAGGAGGGACGATACTATCTTTATCTGAAGGAACTCCTTGAACAAGGGGTAATTTCTAATCTTCGTATGCAGGTTCCGTATGAAGTTATTCCTGCAATTTGGGAGGACGATGTGAAGCACCTGAAAACAAAAAACAAGACTGTTAAGAAATGCGTGCAGAGAGCAACTTATTATATAGCTGATTTTGTTTACGTGTTTACTGAAACAGGAAAAGAAGAGGTTGTTGACGTAAAGAGTGCCGCCACAAAGAAGAAAGAATCATACAGGCTCAAGAAGAAGATGATGCGGGCTTTCAACGGAATTGATGTTATTGAGGTTTAATACAATTTGATTATGGATCAATGTAGATATTTTTATGTCCTGTCATTTACAGCGAGGAATTCATCTGGTATTGCTATCGTGATTGCTTCAGATGAAAGAGAGGCTCTTATGTGTCTGAAGAATCAAGGCATGTATAACGGCTCTCCTAATGAGTATACTTTAAATGCTTCAAGGAATGTTGGGCATTATATTGGCGCCGCTTATGGATTGATGCTTGAAAGTTATACTAACGCAAAAGTTGCTTATGATGCGATTGCCGCATTGATTCCCAATGACCTCAACACACTTGAATCACGAATCAAGAAATACGTTGATGACAAGCTTGAAGAAGCACTTAAACCAGATGAGACGCGTGTCGTTTATACATTTAGTTTGTAATAGATCTATACGATTATGGCGCATTTTACGAAGCAGGAAATAGAGGAAATTCGGCAGCGTATCCTGGTTGAATCGAGGAAGGATACGCAGTTCCCTAATGCCAATAGGATTTCTACAAGTGATTATGTAGCCATAGTGCAGAATGGTATAAACAAGAAAGTAACAGTCGGACTGCTTTATAAGGAACTTACATTTGAAGAATACACCATAAGGATATACGTTCTCGAAGGCAGCACAATGCTCGTTAATCATGGAAGCGCAAATCTTATTGCTCTTGTATTCAGGAATGAAGAAGATATAACAGACAGAGTCCCGGAATCATATTTTTCATGGGAAAGAACTTCAAGGAATACGGAAAGCGATATGGCGTGGAATAACCAGCACGTAGGTATCGGTAATCGCATACACATAACCGGCGACGATGTAAATAAAAGTTGCACTTTCTTTTGCTGTGTCCCAACTGATTTTTTGAAAACAATAACAAATAACAATTAAAGATATGGCTTCTGAATCACCAAGAACAATTACACGCGGTCAAATATCTTTCGTTGACCTCGCTGATGGGAAGACTATGAATTTCTATCTCACCGCGAATAGGCCAACGACTCAGATATTCAGCGTAGACGACTCGACTTTCAATCCGGATTATACGACAAACAATCTCGTTATTACGCCAGAACTATATATTTCAGGCAGTACCGCAAACCAGATGACTGTCGTTATTTCCGGGGCTCCCGTAGTAACAAATGTTGAATATAAAATCAATGGTACTGTAACTCTTAACAACACCACGCGTACCAATGCCGAACTTGGAGCTACTTATGATCCTACTAACGGACATACGCTGACGTTCTCTAAGAATATCGCCGGCGCTTATCTCAATATAGTATGTAGTTGTAAGTACACCGATCCTGAGATATCCTCAGCACAGACGATCGTAAAGTCCATTATAACTATTACAAGAATGGACTCTGTTGGCAATAGTATCATAGCGGTAATGCTGTCTCCACTCGGAACGACTATAAAAAACAACGAGCCGGGATATGTGCTTCTGCATTGCGATATGTGGCGTGGTTCAACTGTTGATGGTAGCGGTGTTTCGTATAAGTGGTTTAGAAGAGATAATCGTTCAGGCGACGGTGTTGACCTGGAAGAGTGGTATGAAATTACATCGGCTTCTTCTTATGGCGTCACTGGACTTGACATAGCTTACGATGATTTCCTGATTGAGAACTACGACATAAGCGATTTCTCTACTGCTACTTTTAATGTAAATACAATAAAGATTCCGGCATCATCTGTTGATAATTATGACGTATTCAAATGCGAGATTACAGATATTGATACAGAAAGCGGAACAGATGGACAAACTGTTTATGATACTGAGACTATCATAGACCAGACTGATCCTTATCTCTTGCAGTTTACCACTTCTAATGGTACACAGTTCAAGGAAGGGATTGCAAGTTCTCAAGTGACTGCTGATATATGGCAGAATGGCAGGTTACTATCAACAATTCCCAATAGTTGGGTTTTTACTTGGACTAAGCGCGATAGAACTGGAGCTGTTGATAACACTTGGTATCCATATCCTGCATCTGGCACAAGTGGGAGTAGAATGGGTTCCAGGTCTGGTCCTGCCAGCACGCACAGGACGATTACAATATCTCGCGATGATGTTACGATTTCAGCATTATTTAGTCTTGAAATAACCATTCCTCAGTCTTAGTTCATGGCATCAGAATCTGTAAGGGTGATTGCAAGGGGGCAGTTGTCATTCATTGATGTCACAATCCCCAATAAAGACAGTATCCGTTCCCGTTGGATAGAAATCAACGGGACGGACTCTGTTACGCAGACGAGCGACAAGGGTTCTTATTATACTATCAAGACCCTTGTCGCAAAGTATGCAAACATCGCCGGAAACAGTGTACTTACTTTCAACGGACAGGTTCTGACATTCAATGGATATGTCCTGACGTTTCCTAATATCGGCTCATCTGAACTTGATACATATTATTATATCCTGAGAGACTTCCTTGCTGATGCAGGTCTTGCTGACCCTGCAGAGGAATTTGAACACTTCGACTGGGATACATACTCTGAGCATCTCACAAACTACGAAGATGCGGAGACAAGGCTGAATGACCTTATTTATCAGGCTCTCCAGAGATATAGTTCAGAAACGAGAGAGAATTATGAGAACTTCCGCGTCGCTATCAATGCCACTATTGAGGAAATGCAGGATGTTCTCGACAACACTATCGAGACATGGTTCGGTGATAACACTCCTACGCTAAGCAATTTCCCAGCCTCTGACTGGAGCGCATCTGAATATCCAGATCATCTTGGAGACCTTTATTATAGTAATACCTCGGGAGACGGCTATCGTTTCCAGTATGACAGTACAAATGATGTCTATTTCTGGAAACTCTTGCAAGACTCTGCCGCTGTCGAGGCTCTTTCACTTGCAAGACTTGCCAAGGATACTGCTGACGGGAAGCGTAGGGTTTTCCTTTCTCAACCTGGGACAGATGATGTCTATGACGTAGGAGATCTTTGGGTAAATGCCACCGTCTCCGGCATTTACGACATGGAAGGAGACGGGAGAGCCAAAAACGATCTTCTTAGAGCAAGAGTAGCAAAACAAGCTGGAGTTATTTTCAATCCCATTCACTGGCAGAAGGCTTCGAAATATACAGACGACACGAAGGCTTTGGATGTTGAGGATCATCTGCATGATTTCCAAGATGAAATCACAACAACTATTGACATGTGGACAGACGACGACTTCATCAGTCCGCAGGAGAAATTGGCGCTATATAACTATTTCAATACTGAAACTGGAATATACAACGAGCTGGTCAGCAGATACGAGGACACCTATGGAGCTCCGTCGACACTTGACAATTATTACCAATCTTATGATAATGCTTATGGAGCCCTCGAGAGGACAATAGGCTACTATGTTCAACCGAAAATAACAGCAGAGGATTATCCCGCTTCTGATACACACGTCTGGTCTGACACGATTACTTTGAGCAATACGTATCCGCTTCAGCAGCATATAGGCAACTATGTAAGTGCAAAAGAGGCTTTCGAAGCGGCGCTGAACGACTATGCTTACTCAGACTACAAGTACCTGAAAGAAGCACTTGGACTTGATGGCGGTACATATATTCAAGACGGCGGTCTTGTTCTCGGCAACGTCATAGGTGTTCTGGATAGTGACGATAATGTTGTTGCCGCTATGAATGGTGATGGTAGCATCAGTGGCTGGAGCGATGCTACTAATGGAACTCTGATGTTTGCTGCTGGCATAAGTGATGTCACCACCGCCGCAACAACTGCGGCTACGAGGATATTCGCCGATGGTACAATCATCACTAATAAGCTAATCGCAACAAATGCTGAACTTTCTGGAGAAATAACATCTTCAGAAGGAACCATAGGTGGATGGCGTATTGCTAACAATGCCCTTTATTCTAATGATGATTCTATTGAACTGGATGCAAATGCCAATTCGATAAAGATATATAATAGCGATGGAGAGCTTGCAACTCAGGTCGACGGAGCTGTATTCACCTATGCTTCTAATATAATAAACACACAGTCTACGATTACCATTGGCCCAGGTAGCACGAGCTATGTACTCGCAAGAGCTGTTGATACTCCAAGCGATGTTACTCTTGAATATGCTCCTACCGTCACGAGTGATGGGCTTATTTCTGCGACTATGAGCGATGCAGGAACATTGAGGATTTCCGGTATTAATCTCTCTTTTTACCTTGATCTTGCTCCAGTCCCGGTTCCGTCTGCATTCCACGGATATTACAAAGTAGAGTTACTCGCTGTATCAGACGCCGGTTCTCAGACTCTATATGCTTCAGGAAAGGAATACTGGTATAGCGCATCAGACGGAAGCTGTCCGTATAATTCTGCTAAGGCACAAACTCTGTTAACTAATAGGTCGTTTACTATAAACCTTCCGGCAGGAAACTTTACCATATATCCAAAGATTACAATTTGGCTACAGGGCAACAACAGTGGGAATCCGCAGGGACATGGACAAGATGGTTATTCGGTTTCTGCGGTGTATGGATTCACGAGAACATCTAATGCAACCGTCGGTTCACCTTCGAGGATGAGCAGGCTCTTTGGTAATGGTATCGCAATATCCTACGACTCATTGAACTACTTTATTGCAATGAATGCTGCCATTGCTGGTCCTGGTGGACAGCCGACTTCGAATACAGAATTGAGATTACAGGCGAGGTCTGGAAGTGCCGGAATTACACTGCTGAACAATGGTTTGGCGTTCGTTCTTAACGGGTACAGTAGAATCGTTTATTCTAATCCAAAATCCTCTATTGGTGGAATAAGACTTGGCTCAGACTCAGTAGTGCACTCAGGTGGCGGAACGCTCTCTACAACTGATATGTACAGAAATAAGTATATATTGAGTAACAGCACACAAACAGTCAGCCTGCCTAATATCATTGACGCTGAGGTTGAGTTTTATATTCTCAATCTTAACGGAACTCTGACTCTTAAAGCACCATCAATCAGCACTATCAAGACATATTATTATGATAGCGGAGCGGGCACTGCAAAAACCGCCGGCGCAACAATAGACTCATTCTATAGTTTGAGATACTTGATAAAGGTGACTTATATCAATAACGAAGGCTTACACTATTGCATAGTACAGTTAATAAGATAATATGAAGACAATTGATTTCAGGCACTTCAAGATGTTCACGGACATCGCACAGGAAAACGTAATAGAACAAGACCTGCATAAAGACTTCGCGGACTTGCTCTATAAAAACGTAAATGGTATCGTTGCACATGATCTCGCTCTGAGGATTTATCGCTCAGAAAAGCCTGTAGAATTATCAGATGATGAGATTGCTCTGCTCCGTGAGTTCATTAAGAATGGGACTCCAATCTTCATTGACAGTTTTGAAAATAATATAAAAGAATAAATACTATGGCTGCAACAGAAAAACCTGTAACAGAACTGACCCCGAAAACAAACACCTCCGCCTTGACGGGGAAGGCGATTGTAACATACAGCAAAAGCGATGGTAGCGCAGATGCCTTTGACGGAGATACGCTGAAAACCATGCTGGATAATTTCGCCTTTAAGGACCCAGATGCCGTTCCCGGTCATCTCGCCGAATTTGACGAGGATGGGAATCCTGTGGACAGTGGAAGAAACCTGACGTCAATCGAAGGTGATATTCATGACCTTGAAGATAACAAGCTTGACAGGCTCGATAGCGGAGATGGCGGAATCGTCATCGTTAAAGAGAATGGCATGGTTGAGGATTCCGGAGTGCCCGTTAACAAGATATCCGATATCGAGAAAGAGGTGTCGGTTCTGAGTGCAACTACAGGCATCTCGGAAGGCATTGCCGATTCCACATCCGCTGGCACAGCGCAAGAGATTGTGTTTCGCAAGTCTGGCGGTGACGGAGTTAACTACATCAAGAAGTTCAAGGGCAAGACTCTCGCGTGGAATCAGTGGGCGAAGGACAGTATTTCCAATAACTACTATACTTTTACCAACGGCTCTAGTATAGTGGTTGTGGGCACTCCAGCTACTTTTAATGATGTGGTATATACAATTACCTCTCGCCCTACAATTATCGGACATAAATACTACGTGAAATTATCATCTAATGTAAGCGAGGGATATTTCCGACTATATAATTATCTATCTTCGTTAAGCCCCATAAACACAATATCAACTAACTCTGGCGGAGTAATAGTAACTGAAAGTGCTGGATATGCTTTGTCATTAGGCTATGTTGGTGTCGCCAGTGGCACATATTCTATCTCGGTAATCCTCATCGACCTCACCCTCATGTTCGGTGCTGGCAACGAGCCTTCGACGGTTGCAGAGTTCGAGGCGATGTTCCCGAAAGCTTACTACCCTTACAACCCAGGCACTCTGATTAGCAACGATGCAGATGAGCTGGAGACGGTCGGGTTCAACCAGTGGGATGAGGAGGCGGAAAAAGGTTCGTATGATACCACCACTGGAACAAAGCGAAACGAAAGCGGAAAGATAAGGAGTAAGAACTTCAATCCTTGCTTCCCCAATATGGCTTACTATTTTTGCTGGCCGAACAAAGCATATAACGATGCAGTTTTGTTTTTCTACGATTGCAATAAGAACTTTATAGGCCGTTTGGCAGGAATAGTCAACGGCACTTTCACAACGCCATCAAATGCGGCCTATTTCACTTGGTACGGAGTTGGTACTACCTACGCCAACGATGTCTGCATCAACCTCTCCGATGAATCCTTCAACGGAACCTACCAACCCTACTGGAAGCGTGTCCTCGACATCCGTCTCTCGGAACTCACAGGCATCCCCGAAGGCGGCACGGAGGCAGACCGCGTGACGATTTTCCCCAACGGACTCGGAGGTGCTGGCTCTGCCTTTGACTCGCTCTTCGTGGAGAACGGAGTCACAAAGGCGAGAGGAACGATGAAGAGAGTAGAAATCCCCTCTCTCATATGGTCACTAAACAACGGCGTCTTCATTTCGGAGGCAGTCAGCGACTTCAAATCCGCAAGTGACAATTATATCTGCGCCAAATATGTCGCGGGGGGATATAACGAGCGGCCAACGACGGAGAAAATCCTCTATCGTGGAGGCGGTCGCTTCCGTGTAATAGATTCTACTTACGTGACACTGGACGCCTTCCTCGCTGCGATGGATGGCGTCTACCTTGAGTACGAA
>Ga0247608_10008420_pt1 | contig 10424 bp, 8 predicted proteins | sample 176DNAGHGlowgp2_FD_193490 | JGI IMG/M metagenome (GOLD analysis project Ga0247608, IMG submission 193490) | Sheep rumen microbial communities from Palmerston North, Manawatu-Wanganui, New Zealand - 1766 DNA GHGlow gp2 | ecosystem: Host-associated > Mammals > Digestive system > Stomach > Rumen ... | reverse complement strand
CGTGCGGTCTTGCAGCAGTCCACCCAGTTTTTCGCAGCGGTCGTAGTTGGGTTCCACCACCTTCACGCTCATGTCCTTTGGCAGCGCCCAGTCAGCTCTCACGCTCAATTTACCGCCACCAATGATGATGACACGTTCCACCTTCGGATAGTTCTCCTTGCCCGAAAGTTTACAGATTTCATGCACATTCTCGCGGGTGGTCATGAAGAACACCAAGTCGCGCGTCAGGATTTTCTCGTCGCCGTAAGGCACAATCGTGTCTCCGTCGCGTTTGATGGCAACCACATGGAAACTGTGGCCGTACATCATACCGATTTCCTTCAGCGTATGCCCCACGAGCATATTGTTTTCGTTTTTGATTTCCTTGTCGTAGATGGGATGGCTATCGTGCATCTTCACGCTCAGCAGAAACAAGTCCCTCGCCTCTCCAAATTCCCACATCTGTCGTGCCCAAGAGTAACGGCACGAAGTAGCGATGTCATTGGCTGCCAACAGTTCAGGGTAAATAAGACGATTCACTCCCATCTTGTTGAAAATCTCAGCGTTTTCCTCCTTCATGTACTCGTAGTTATCCACACGAGCCACAGTTCTCTTGGCACCCATCTGCTTCGCCAACATCGACAGCGTGATGTTCTGGCTTTCGTCGGGTGTCACAGCTATGAACAAATCAGCCTTGCCCACACCAGCATTCTGAAGCACACTGATGCTTGTTGGTTCTCCTGTCAAGGTGATGATGTCGAGCGCATCGTTCAGTTTCACCAATCGGTCTTCCTCCTTGTCCACAAGCACCACGTTCAGATTTTCTTTCGAGAGCAGACGAGCCAAGTGGGTTCCCACCGCTCCTGCACCAGCAATAACTATATTCATAGCAAGTATAATTTAATGAAGAGTGAAGAACCTCAATTAAGTACAAAGAACAAAGGACAATGTACAGGCTTCGGAATTTGTACTTTGTAAATTGTACTTTGTACTTCTCTTCACGCTTCACTTTAATCATTTCAACTTTTCACAAATCTTCTCCTTAATCGACTCCGCATCCATCTTGCAGATGGCACGCAACTGAGCCACGGTTCCATGTTCCACAAAAGCATCAGGAATACCCATGCGTTCCACATCGACCTGATAGCCGTGGTCGGCAAAGAATTCCAGGACGGCACTACCCAAGCCACCGCTTACCACTCCATCTTCCACCGTAATCACATGTCGGAACTTCTTCCCCACCTCATGAAGAATGTCCTCATCAATTGGTTTCAAGAAGCGCATGTCGTAGTGAGCCACCGAAGGGAATGAAGAATTGTCGCTACGCTCCGAATGAAGAATGGAGAATGGTCGCTGCGCTCCGAATGAAGAATGTGTTTTATCCTGCTCCTGAGAAGAGTTACTTTCATTCTTCATTCTTAATTCTTCATTCTTCATTTCTTCCTGAAGGGAAGATATAGCCTTCTCCACTTCCGTTCCGATAGGACCAAGCGAAAGCACAGCCACATCGTCACCATCCCTCAGCTTGCGTCCTTTGCCCACAGGCACAGCCTCCAGTTCGCAATGCCAATCCATACAAGAACCACGTCCGCGCGGATAGCGAATCACAAAGGTACCCATGTCCTTTTGCTGGGCAGTGAACATCAGTCGGCGCAGTTCCCGTTCGTCGTAAGGCGAAGAAATCGTCAAGTTCGGAATCGGACGAAGGAAAGCCAAGTCGAACGCACCATGATGCGTTGGACCATCCTCACCCACGAGACCTGCACGGTCCAGACAAAGCACCACATTGAGCTTCATGATAGCCACATCGTGGATGATATTGTCGTAGGCACGTTGCATAAACGACGAGTAGATGTTGCAGAATGGCAAAAGTCCGTCCTTCGCCATACCTCCCGAAAACGTCACCGCATGACCTTCGGCAATGCCCACGTCGAACACACGCTTAGGCAGTTCGTGCATCATGATGTTCATGCTGCAACCCGTCGGCATGGCAGGCGTCACACCCACTATCTGTTCGTTCTCCTTCGCCAGTTCGAGCAAAGTCTGCCCGAACACCTCCTGAAACTTAGGCGGACATGGGCTCTTCGGTTTCGAGTCCAGCCGTTTGCCCGACTCCTCATCAAACCGACCTGGAGCATGCCACACCGTAGCGTTCTCCTCAGCAGGAGCATAGCCCCTACCCTTCACCGTGTGAACATGAAGCAACTTCGGACCTCTCATGTCCTTGATGATTCGCAGCACACGCACCAGCTCAATCACATCGTGCCCATCGGCAGGACCAAAATAACGGATGTCCATACCCTCGAACATATTCTGCTGATGAGTCAGCATCGACTTCAGACTGTTGTTGAAACGGATTATCGACTTCCGCCGTTTCTCATTGAGCAGCCCCCAGTCGAACAGCTTCTTCGAGGCACGATAGCGCAAATTATTATAAGTGGTGTTCGTATTCAGCTTCAGCAAGTATTCACTCATTCCGCCCACACTGTCATCAATCGACTTATTGTTGTCGTTCAGAATCACCAGCATGTTGTTCGGAATGCCCGCAGCGTTATTGATTCCCTCGAAAGCCAAACCGCCACTCATGGCACCATCGCCAATCACCGCCACCACCTTCCTGTTCTCGCCGTGCAAACGAGCGGCAACAGCCATACCCAGCGCAGCACTCACCGAATTGGAAGCATGGCCACAGCAGAACGTGTCGTATTCGCTTTCGCTTGGAAAAGGAAAAGGCTTCAGTCCACCCAGTTTCCGATTGGTGCAGAAACTGTCGCGCCTTCCCGTCAATATCTTATGGCCGTATGCCTGATGCCCCACGTCCCACACAATGCGGTCGTAAGGCGTGTCGAACACATAGTGAAGCGCCACGGTGAGTTCCACCACGCCCAAACTCGAAGCCAAATGCCCTGGATTCACCGACAATTCATGAATAATGTCATGTCGCAATTCATCGCACAGCAACGGCAATTCGCGCACATCCAGCTTCCTCAAATCCGCCGGACTATCTATATGAGGCAACAGCTTATAATTCTTTTCTTCTGTCATCTATCAGCTTTCTACAAATAAGAACAAAGCATATTTCCCTGCAAAAATACGAAATAAAGCTGACATAAAAGCCAAATTCCCAAGAAAAGAGATTGTATTTATTACAAAAAGGTGACAAAAAAGAGACAAGGACAGAGAAGCGTATCACATTATTTCACTAATTTTGTGGCAAAGAATACCGACATGCCACACTCCTTACTCCCTACCCTCCTTCTCCAAATGCTCATCGTGGGCTACACGCCAGGCCCCGCAAACCTCTATTCCTTAGCCATGTCCCTGCGCCACGACCGACACACATCCCTCCGAATGTGGACAGGTCTGCTGGCAGGATTCTCCCTATCCGTCAGCATCATGGCCATCCTCACCCACATCGTAGGATTAGCCCTCGGAGAATACGTCGCCTACCTCAAATACATGGGAGCAGCCTACATGCTATGGCTGGCATGGCGCATCTGGAACCGAAGCCAACAAGCAGAGAACGACAGCCGCGAATGCACCTTCCTGAGCGGAATGCTGGTCCAACTGACCAATGCCAAAATGTTGCTCTTCGATTTGACAGTCTTCAGCACCTTTGTCCTGCCCTATTCCAACCGCTTGTCCGACCTTCTTCAAGTCAGCGCATGGCTTCTGATAGCCGGACCAGGCGGCAATCTCGCCTGGCTCCTTGCAGGCAGCTACCTCCGCATATTCTTCATCCAATGCGGCCGCCAAGTAGATATCATCTCCGCCATTGCCTTGTCTTTGTGCGCCATCTACATAATTTGGTCCATGCCATCAATGTGAAAGACGCATTCAGCGTCAGAGAACAATGCTTTTCTTATACGGTGTAAAGTCGAATTACCAAACTCACCAAAAATTCCTTAGTGAACACAAACCCAAACGAGCGTTCGTCAGCCTTCAATTGAACGTTCAACCACATTCAAACGAACGTTCGTTCAAGCCCCATTGAACGTTCATACAATGAACGGGGACGAATTGTCAAAACGCTGATTAGTACGATTGGGCTATTAGATGCCTTATTGTCAATTATCAGCTTTCACTTTTTTGTTCACTTTTGGTTGTTATTGCAAAAGATTTTGTATTTTTGCAGCAACATTGACAACAACAAGCATTTACGCCTATGAGCACTCAGACAATACAAGAGACCATCGCTGAATACTTCAAGACCCAACCCGTCTTGAAAGCATGGCTCTTTGGTTCCTTCGCACGAGGCGAAGACAACGAGACAAGCGACGTGGACATTCTCTTCATACCCGACTACTCTGGCAAACCCTTCACACTCTTAACACATGGAGGCATGTTAATGGATTTACAAGAACTACTCGGACGTAAAGTAGATTTAGTGGTAGAGGGAACGCTTCGCCCTTATGCTGCTGAAAGTGCAAACCGCGACAAAAAACTGATTTATGAGAGAAAGAGCGAGAGATAAAGGACGGTTGGAAGACATTATCAAGTATTCTAACAACGTAACAATGCTTATTGAAGGTTACTCCCACGAAGAACTCGTGGCAGATAAACGCACCTACTATTCTGTAATAAAGAACGTAGAAATCGTAGGCGAAGCGGCTTTTATGCTGACCAAAGCTTTCAAAAAAGCATATCCCGCAATTCCGTGGAAACAAGTACAAGGTATGCGCCACATTCTCGTTCACGATTACGCCACCATCGACACAAAAGAGTTATACAACACAGCCGTTAACGACATGCAGCCACTGCGCCAACAGATAGAGCGTTACCTTACAGAAATAGATTGGGATGCATGGACAGCTCTTCCCGACGATTTCGATGATACCAATGAAGAAGAAATCATCAAAGCAGCCCGTCGCATGAAAGCAGATGGTATAACTACAAGTCTTATTGCAAAATACACAGGACTAAGAGTCGAAGAAATAGAAAGGTTATAAAGAACCTATTTTTTTAGATTGCCACAACCGCAATTACAAGAACAATCGGACAATCGTATCTGTTTAAAAAAAGGAAAACTTCAAAGAACAATTCAGACAGCACATTGGCAAGCGTATTGATGATTAACGCACAGGGCATTATGCTTTCGGTGCTGGGTCACGACTATTTTCTTTCTTACAACCGCATTCCTTGGATGCAGGACGCTCCCATCCGCAGCGTTTTAAATGTTCGGATGAGTGGTACTGAAGCCATTGAGTGGCCAGACCTTGACGTAGATCTTGAAATCGACAGCCTGCGTCATCCCGAACGCTATCCACTCGTTATCAAGCGGAATGCGCTGGATTTCGTGTAAGCATAACCCTTCAAGATGAAGCATGAAGAGACAAGGGTGAAAAGTAGAAAAATTGCTATTCAGCGATAACTCAAAAACTTATAAACTCAAAAACTCACAAACTCAAAAAGTGACATTTTTCTAAAAATAAGCACCGTTCCGTGCAATAATATCACTTTTTTATCGTTTTTAATTACAAATTCAAGTTTTTCCCTTAATTTTGCAACCTAAATCCTTCAACAACAGCGATGAAAAAGAAATTGCTAACTATTTTTTCTGCCCTGTTTGCTCTTTCGGCATGGGCAGACGATTACGACTATCTGGCATTCGAAACAACTGACAACAGTATCGTGGCATTCGCCAGCAAGGACATCCAAATCAGTTTTTCCGACACCTCCACGTCTGTCAAAACGGCGGATGGAGAAACCTATTCCTTCACGACAGCCGACTTGGTGAAAATGTCGTTCAGCGCAACGGACAACAGCACCAATGCCATCAACACCCTCGTGTTCAACGGAACAGAGAACATCGAGTTGTTCACCACTTCGGGCATCAGCGTCGGCAAGTTTTCTACCATTGAGTCTGCAAGCAGCAGTCTGCCTCGCGGCATCTACGTAGCGAAGTCATCCACCCAAGGCAAAGCGCCTGTCAAAATCATCTTGAAGTAATTATGAAAACGAATTTGTTCATCGCCTTGGGCTTGGCACTCTCCGCCACAGTCCAAGCACAAGTATTGGATGTAAAACAAGGCAATGTCACTTATCGCTACAACGCAAAGGACTGTAGCGAAATGACGTATAGCAACGGAACGGCACTCAACATCGGTGGCAGAACCTTCGCGCTGACTGACGTAGAACTCTTGTCGGTCGATTTGTCAAACACCATCGACGACAACACAGTGAGCGTCACCTACTCTGACACAAAAGCAGAAGTGGTGATTGCTGGCAACATTGCTCCTTACATCACGGCAACCGTGACGAACAACACATACGTGAACATCATCGAAGCTGGTTGTGCTGATGAAATCACTTACACCCTCAGCGGTTCTTGCTCCAATGGTTCACTCTATCAGGACGGCGACTTGAAAGCAACCTTCGTCCTCAACAACCTCTCGCTGACCAACCCATCGGGTGCTGCCATCAACATCGACGACGGCAAGCGCATCGCCTTCGAACTGGTAGGCACAAACACGCTGGCTGACGGCAGCAGTAGCACCGACAAGGGTGCGCTCATGGTGAATGGACATTCGGAGTTCACAGGTTCGGGCACACTGAGCATCGCTGGCAACGGCACGAAACACGCTTTCTGGGCTGACGAGTACATCTTGTTGAAAAAGACCATGACGGGAGGTATCACCATCACCAAAGCCACGAAGGACGGCATCAACGTCAATCAGTATCTGAAAATCAAAGGTGGCAGCCTCACCATCAGCGGTGTAGGCGACGATGGCATCCAGATTGGCATGGAAGGCGACCTGTCGGCAGACGACGGCAAGTTCATCATGAGCGACGGCACACTCTCCGTGACGGTTCCTTCGAGCGTGGGAGGCGGCAAATGCGTGAAGGCTGATTCCACCATCGCCATCTCGGGCGGTACGCTCACGCTGAAGGCACAAGCAGCATCTACTTACGACTCCTCCACTTACGATTACTCAGTTGGTGCTGGTCTTTCGAGTGATATGAATGTTGAAATATCGGGCGGAACCATCAACGTAACCAATACGGGCAACTACAGCCACGGCATTAAGGCGGATGGCGCACTGATTATTTCGGGTGGCGACATCACAACAACGAGTTCGGGCAGTGCATCCCACGGCATTAAGGCAGAAAAGAATCTCGACATTACGGGAGGATTAGTGAAATGCACCACTTCGGGTGCTGCCACCACCAAATACACTTCCACAGGCTCCACCGACTACAAGGGTTGCGCAGGCATCAACTGCGACGGCAACATGACCGTCAGCGGAACTGCCAACATCACCTGCACCTCTTCGGGAACGGGTGGCAAGGGCATCTCTGTGGATGGCACACTCACTGTTAACGGTGGCACGGTCAACGGCAAGGCTACAGGCTCCAACTACGGCAGCTCCAGCGGCGGAGGAGGTGGTTGGGGCGGCTGGGGAGGCTGGGGAGGCGGCGGCTCCACATCCTCGTCAAGCGTGTCTGCCAAAGGCATCAAGGCTGATGGTGCAGCCGTATTCAACGGTGGCGAGACCTACGCCACTTCGTCCAGCCACGAAGCATTCGAAACCAAGAGCACACTGACGGTCAACGACGGCAAGCTCATCTGCGTGTCGAGTGCCGACGATGCCATCAACTCCGCCAGCCACATGTACCTCAAAGGCGGTTACGTGCTTGGACAGACTTCCTCCAACGACGGCATCGACTCCAACGGGAACATGTATATCAGCGGTGGCGTGGTACTCGCTTTCGGTAGCGGAGAGCCAGAATGTGGACTCGATGCAGTCGAACGCTGCTACCTTTACATCACGGGTGGTACAGTCATTGCCAACGGTGGCGGCAATAACACTGTAAGTTCCACCACAGGTAGTCAACCATTGTTAGGATTCTCAGCATCCGTCAGCAAATTCGCGATAGAAACAAGTTCCAGCGCAGGCACTTCTTCCATCCTTGCTTTCGATGCCAGCCAACTGCCTAATGGCTATAGCACTTCCTCTGGTGGCGGTGGAGGCGGTTGGGGCGGTCATGGCCCTGGCGGTGGTGGAGGCGGTGGAACTTCCAGTTGGCTCATCAGTTCTCCTCATCTCACTACCAGCACTACATACTACGTCATTTCCTCTCCAACCATCACCGAAACCGACGACACATGGTACGGGCTTACCATCGGAGCCAAAGTAAGCGGAGGCTCCCAAACCACATCAGCCAAAGCCTCTACCACGTATAGCGGAAGATAAAGAAATGAAGAATGAAAAATGAAGAATGAAGAATGATTTTTACTCTGCTCTTGGAAGGAGTAATTTTCATTCTTCATTTTTCATTCTTCATTTATCTTTCACTTACTTTCCCATCTCACGTCCCAAGTCTTTGGGAAGCCAGGGCATTTGCCTTCGCTGCCTTCCCAACCATTGCACATGAGAGCGACGGCAGTGAGCAAACCACCATTGCCAGGGAGATAGACGCGCAGACGGTTGTCTTGGTAGTTGTGGCCGTTCTTCAAGTAAGTATTCGTGCGCTTGTCCATCAAGAGAGCGTTGACAGCCATCTCGGGTTCACCCAGTCGTGCCGCACACATGGCTGTCATCGGATAATCCCAGCCCCAAGTCTTGTCCCAATTCCAACCATTCCACACCCAGTTCAGCGTGTTGTGCATCACCTTGCGGTCAATGCCGTAGTAGCCAGGCAACACACCCAGCGCACCCAGCACAGCCATGTGGTCCGACGTGTATTTGATGTCGGTGTAAGTGTCCGTGGCATTCTCCGCTGCCAAGTAGAGGTTGTCGCTGTTCTTGGCAAGTGGCGACAAGTGGTCGATGATGTCCTGCCATTGTGCGTTAGCTTGCAGTCCCAGTCGCTTTCTCCATTGCTGGGCAATGCTCAGTCCATAGTGCCAATACGACAGTTCGAACGGAGCGTTCACCGTCGTGCGAGCAGAAAGCGTTTCCTGCGCAGGAATGAATCCGCGCAGTTCCCAACGCTGCTTCTGCTTGTTGTAAGTGGCAAAGTCTGCCATCATCTCAGCTGTTTCCTCCACCAACGGAGCAAATTCACGCAGGAAGGCTTTGGCTTTGTCTTGGCGGTAAGCCTCGTCGTTGTAGTCTTCCTTATTGATATAGCTCTGATAGACCAATTCAGCCAACTGGATGAGATGTGGCTGCTGCCAAATCAGGAAACTGCCCACATTCGATGGGGCTTCCACACCGCTTGGGTCGGTCATCTTCATCCAGCGAACGCCCTTCAGTCCCTGTCGGTCTGCTATCTGTCGAGCCACAGGCTCCGCCGTCTTGTACCAACGGAGAGTCTTGCGCAGCAGGTCGCCATGTCCCCAAAGCGGAAGCCAAGCCTCGTGCCAGTAAATCATTTCGAGGTGGAACTTACCGAACCACGAATTGTAAGTAAGACCCGTTTCCTGCGGTGGAATACTTCCTGCACTCTGAATCGCCAATAGATACTGACTCAGCACCACGCGACGTTCCAGTTCCTTGGCACGAGCATCGAAGCAGTGGGAGAAATCCACAGCCGCACCTTCCTGCCAGAACTCCTGCCAGTGGCACGCTGCTGCCAGACGTGTTTCCTCGAAGTTTGGCAACGTCTTGCTCTCGAAAGGAAACGCCTTCGTGTAGTTCACGCTCAGCGACCAATCCACGGAATGAGGCTTCAGACGAAAGGCGTTGCGCCCCACCCTTTTTATATCCACCTTACCTGTCCACTGCACCGTCACGAAATACACGGTTCCATCGAGAATCCGCTTCATGATGACTCCCGAAGGAATCGGCACCATCTCCGTCTCATGCAGCTGGTCAGAGTTCCAGTCACAGGCATCGTCACTGTGTTTGCCCGTTGGGTAAGGGAATCGAATCAAGAGCGGAGTCTTGTCGGTGTTCTGAATGCGCGCACTCATCATGTCGAGCACAGGATGGCACACGGTCTGCACCTCGAAAGTCTTCTTCCCATACTGAAACGAACTGCGCACCTCGCCGTTCCACAAGTCCAGTGTCTGATAGATGCTCTTCACCTTCTCTGGCGAAGCCTTCTTGCCGAAGTCGAAACCCACGATGCCCAAATGCAAGCGATGAGGATTGGCACGATACCAGTCCGAAGCCTTCTTGCCTCGCACCGAATCGTCAGCCTTCACCTGACAAGCGTACAGCTCCTGCGTACCCCGACCAAAGTCGTAGCCACGCAGTGTTTCGTCGAACTGCAAGTTCTCTGGATTTGGGAAACTGTGCCAGCCCCACTGACTCTGTGTACCTAATGGCACACCATTCGAATAGTATTCAGGGAACGACTGCAACCCCGTTGCATCCACCGTCACAGCAAATTCACCGTTTCCCACAGACAGCGATGCCAACGTGTCCATCGCCGTCACAATGGGGCTGTTCCTATCCATCAGAGCTTTCCTGTCGATTCTCTCAGCCCACACCAAACAAACTGACAGAACAAACGCTGTCAGCATAACTAATCTTTTCATGCACCCTTAATTTATA
>Ga0247608_10008419_pt1 | contig 10424 bp, 6 predicted proteins | sample 176DNAGHGlowgp2_FD_193490 | JGI IMG/M metagenome (GOLD analysis project Ga0247608, IMG submission 193490) | Sheep rumen microbial communities from Palmerston North, Manawatu-Wanganui, New Zealand - 1766 DNA GHGlow gp2 | ecosystem: Host-associated > Mammals > Digestive system > Stomach > Rumen ... | reverse complement strand
GAGGAGAAGATGAGGCCCGTGGAGGAGGTGCCGTTCTTCTCGGTGGCGTAGTCCGCCACGTCGGCGTACATGGACCACAGCAGCGGGGAATAGAAGCCGATGCCGATGGAAGTCAGGATGACCATCACGATCATCAGCCAGATGTACTTCGGGTCCATCGGGATGAAGAAGAAGGCGATGGAGGTCACGGCGCAGATAATGGCCGACCACACGAAGGCCTTGCGCTTGGAGCCCACCCACTTGGTGAACTTCGGGGACAGGCCGCCGAAGATCATGCAGGTCACCTCGCCGAAGGTCATGAATACGGTGTAGTTGATGATGAGGCCGGAAACGGTCACGTCCCCGTGCAGGCAGTATTCCAGCAGGTAACCCGCGACGGCATAGCGGAATCCGTTGAAGAAGTTCGTGCAGATGCCGATGAGCGTGAGGATGATCCACGGCCGGTTCCGGAACAGGTCCGCAAAGGGCTTGAAGGAGAACTTCTCCGCCCGGATGGGCTTGAGCCGTTCCTTCGTGAGAAGTCCGCAGGCCAGGGTGCCCAGAGCCGCCAGCGCGCCCAGGATGACGCCGAGGGTGGCGTACTGGTGCGCCTCGCTTCCGCCCACCATCTTCTGCAGGTACGGGAAGGAAAGCAGGGTGACGAAGCCCATGGCATAGGCGCCCACCATCCGATAGGAGGAGAACTCGTTCTTCTCGTTGTCATCGTCCGTCATGACGCCCAGGAGCGAGCCGTAGGGCACGTTCACGGCCGTATAGACCGCCATCATCAGCAGATACAGCGAATAGGCCCAGATCCGCTTGCCCACGGGGCCGAAGTCCGGCGTGTACAGCAGCAGGGCGAAGACGATGCCCAACGGAATGGCGCCGAAGATGAGCCAAGGACGGTAGGTGCCCCACTTGGACTGGGTACGGTCCGCCAGGGCGCCCATGATCGGGTCCGTCACGACGTCGAACAGACGGGCCACCAGCATCAGGGTCGCCGTATCGGCCACGGTGAGGCCGAAGACGTTGGTAAAAAACAGCGGGAAAGCGATGGACATGACTTTCCAGGTAATGCCGCCGGCGGCGGCATCGCCCAGGGCATACCCGATTTTTTCGGAGAGTTTGGCCATAGTGAACGTGTTATTTCTTACAAATATACACTATTTTCTGAGATTCTTGTCGATGAGCCGGTTCAGGGTCACCACGGAAAGTCCCGTGCGCAGGCCGTCCGGAGCCGTGTGCAGGCAGTAGTCCACCAGGCGGTCCACCGTAGAGGTCGCCACGTGCATCCGGGTATCGGAGGAAGCGTAGTAGATGAACACCTTCCCGTCCTCATCGGCAATCCAGCCGTTGGCGAAGAGCACGTTCATCACGTCGCCGATGTACTCTTCCCCTTCCGGGGCCATGAAGAAGCCGGCCGGCTCCGCAATCACGCGGGTGGGGTCGTCCAGGGCCGTCATGTACATGTACAGGACATAGCGGAGGCCGCTCGCGCAGCCGCGGACGCCATGGGCCAGATGCAGCCAGCCCTGCGGGGTCTTGATCGGGTGCGGGCCTTCGCCGTTCTTGACTTCCTTGATGGTGTGGTAGTGACGGAGGTTGATGATTTTCTCCTCCTGAACGACCGCATGCTCCATCGAATCCACGAGCGTCCAGCCGATGCCGCCGCCGCTGCCCGCGTCGATGAAACCGTCCTGCGGACGCGTGTACAGGGCATATTTCCCGTCCACGAACTCGGGATGCAGGACAACATTACGCTGCTGGCTCTTGCTCTGCAGGTCCGGAAGGCGCTCCCAGTTCACGAGGTCCTTCGTCCGGGCGATACCCGCCGCCGCAACGGCCGACGACAGGTCGCCGGGGGCGGCGTCCGGGTCCTTCCGTTCCACGCAGAAGATTCCGTAGATCCAGCCGTCCTCATGGGCCGTCAGGCGCATGTCATAGACGTTCGTCGCCGGTTCGCCGTACTCCGGCATCGTGATCGGACGGTCCCAGAAGCGGAAGTTGTCCACGCCGTTCGGGCTCTCCGCCACGGCGAAGAAGGACTTGCGGTCGGCTCCCTCCACACGGACGACCAGCACGTACTTGCCGTTCCACTTGATAGCGCCGCTGTTCAGGGTCGCATGGATGCCGAAACGCTCCATCAGGTAAGGGTTCGTCGCTTCATCCAGGTCGTAGCGCCAGAAAAGGGGGGCGTGCTCCGCCGTCAGGATGGGATACTTGTAGCGCTCGTAAACGCCGTTGCCCATGATGGGTTCATTGGGACGGGAGAGAAGCTGCTCGTGGTTGTACTTCAGTTCAACCAGCCTTTCGTTGAAAGTCATATCAATCGGTTTAAAGGTTTAGGAAAACGATATCGTCGAGGCTGCTGAAGGCCTCGAAGTCCGAAGCGTTCGCAAAGCCCTCCCAGGGGGCATAGAAATGGTCCGGTTTGTCATGCGCATTGCGCCACGTCAGGACATAGGCCACGGGGAAGTCCGTTAGGGCAGGATGCAGGACCTTGGTCCACCAATCCGGGTCCGGAAGGCTCTCCAGGCCGGTTTCGGACAGGCACATGAGTTTGTGATGTTCCGTCGCGACCCGGTTGATGAAGGTGAGCGAACGCTTGAGTTCCTCCGCGAAACGGACACCGGCCTCCGCGAGGCCTTCTTCGCCCACGTACTCATAATGGTCGAGCCCCAGCATGTCCACGAACTCGTCGCCGGGATAGCGGCCCATGTACTCCTCCACGGAGATGTTGCTGTTCGGGGAGTAGCACCACAGGAGGTTGGTCAGGCCACGGGCTTTCACGAGATAGGTCCAGGTGGTCCGGTACAGATCCTTGTACTGCTGCTCGGTGCAGAGCTTCCCGCCCCACCAGAACCAGCTGCCCACGTTCTCGTGCCAGGGCCGGAAAATGACCGGGGTCCCTTCCAGGCTCTCCAGGAAGTCGCCGAGGTTCCGGAGCCACTTATCCATGAACACCTCATGGAGTTCGCCGCCTTCCAGGATGGATTTCACCACCTGATCGGAGGAGATGTCCCAGGCGTCGCCGCCCGTAAGCGGATTCCGGGGATGCCAGGAGAACGTGACGATGCCCCCGCGCTTCGCATGCGTGAGGACCGCCTTCCGCATGAGGCCGAAATCGACGCTGTCCAGGTTGGCCTTGTCCCCCATTTCGATACCGCCGAGGTCGAAACCCACGATGGCGGGATACTTCCCCGTCACGGCTTTCACGTCGGACCGGGTGAGGTCGTCCTTCTCCCAGTCCTCCACCTTCCAGGCATGGCCGTAGGACAGGTCGTCCTGGTGGCCGTAGAGGATCTCTCCCTTCTCGACATGCGAGAATAACGTGTGCACCAATTGATCCTTCGGTGTTTCCATCGGTTTGTCATTTCCGCCCCCGCAGGATACGAGGCCGATCGCGGCCAACAGAGGAATTGCTTTTCTTATCATGTTCTTCTTGATTATCTGAACCTTCCGGTCATCCTGAGCGTCGCAAAGAATCTCAGAACTTCGGCGCCGAATTATATACCGCTTCCAAAGTATACCCCTCCGCCTCGGTGAACCAGGCCTTCTTCATGACATCGATCGGGACCTTGCTGTTGCCGATGTAAGCACCGGTCCCGTGGTTGATATACCCGTGCTGTTCCTGGCCCGATCCCATGGCGCCGTTGTCCCAGAGGAAACAGGGAAGGCCATAGGTCTTTGCCGCCTTGACAATGTACTCCAGGTAATACAGGAAGAACTTCCAGGCGCGGGTATCCGACTGTGCCCGCATGGAACAGCCAAACTCACCCAGATAGACCGGAACGTTCTTTTCCACATACTTCGTGCACAGGTTTCCGAAAACGGAACGGACATGGTCCTCATCGCCATAGGCGGCTTTCTTGTCAGATGCACCCGTATGGCCCCAGTCGGAGTACTGGGCTTCGCCGATGGTATAATCCGACGGATCGTAGAAGTGAACGGCGAGCATGGTCTTCCCGGCCGGATCCTCCGGCATGGTGAAGTACTTCTCGTACTCGGGGTTCGCCGCATAGGTGGGCACGCCCAGCCAGCGGGTGGCGTTCTTGCCGCCGGTAGCCCGGACGGCATCCACGAAGACCTGGTTCCACTCGTTGAGGATGTTGCACTGCTTCGTGGGATTGGCCCGGAAGGCGTCGCTCCAGCCCCAGCCGCCGTCATTGAGTTCGTTGAAACTCTCCAGGATGAGCCAGTCGTCGCAGTCCTTGAACTTCGTGGCGATCTGGGTCCATACGGCCTTGATCTCGGCCTTGATCTGCTCATTTAGAGCAGCGTTGTTCGCGGCGTTCTTGATGTCCAGCCACTGATAATCGTTGTCCACGCCGTGGTTTTCGTCATGATGGGTATTGACAATGACGTTCAAACCGGCGTTATGGGCAAAACCCGCCACCTCATACACGCGGTTCATCCAGGTCTCGTCGATCTTGTAATCCGGCGCCGGACCGATCATCCTGAGCCAGGACACCGGGATGCGGACGCTGGTGAAACCAGCCGCCTTCACGCCATCGAAGGTTGCCTGGGTGGCCAGTTTGGCTCCGTCGGGCTGCCACACCCCCTCATCCGGATAGCCTTCCTTATCACCGGCCCAGGAGCCGTTGAAATACCCGTCAAACTGGTTGCCCAGGTTCCAGCCCAGGCCCAGCGTCGCCGCCATCTTCCAGGCGTCGTTGTCCTGCGGGGACGGATCCACCGGCGTAGGGGTATATTCCTTGCCGGGCTGGGTAAACGTCACGGTCTGGGCGGAGGCTCCGGCCGCCGCGACGGAGAGCGAGGCCGTACGACTCTCGTACGTGTCATTGGCGGTGACAACGAAACTCACCGTCATTTTATAGTCCTTGTAGGTTCCGTCCCTGTACGTCATCCAGGACGGCATGCCCGTCACCTGCGGACGGGCCGGCGCAGTGATGTCCAGGGACACCGTCTCCCCTGCCTGAGCAATCTCGAAGGAACTCTTGCTCAGGGTGATAGAGGTAGGGGCGACGGGGGTGGGCGTAGGGTCCACGGGATTGTCTTCACCGCAGGCGACGGCCGAGAGTGTCACGGCCAGGAGGGTCAGGTATCTTTTCATCATTTCAGGGATGGCATTTGTTCACGGGTCAGGACGCGGCTGGAAGACATCAGGCTCTTCCAATAGGCGTCCGTATTCAGTTTGTAACTTTCCAGATCCCAAACCAGGAACCAGTTCCAGGTTTCCCCGGCCGAGAGGCATTTTCCGGGATCGGGGATGTTGCCGCATTCGCTCACCGTCACCAGTTTATGTCCGCCGGAGAGATCTACGGCCGCCTTGTGCTGACGGGACTTGGCTTCGGTGTCATCGGCATAAATATCCACGCCCACGATATCCACGAGGTCGTTCCCCGGGTACCAGGACGCATAATCCTTCTCGGCGCCCGGCGTCGCATCCAGGGTCCAGACCCAGATCAGGTTGTCCAGGCCGTACTCCCCTTCCAGTTTGTCACGAAGGAGTTTCCACAGTTTCTTGCAAGGTTCGGCACCACCGCGCCCCCACCAGAACCAGGCACCGTTGGAACCGTACAGGGTATAGTTTCCGGCGGCTTCGTGCAGCGGACGCCACAGGACCGGGATCCCTTCCTCCTGGAGGAGTTTCAGATACCCGGCCACTTTTTCGATATCCTTGAGGATGAAGTCGTTCTCCCAAGTTCCGGACTGCAAGGCACGATTGATGCTGAAGGAGGTCTTGTCACAGTAGAAATTGTAGCCGCTGAAATCGCCTGCCTGGCCCTTCGTCCAGTCCGCTTCCGAATTGGGGACATTCCAGTGCCACATGAAGGAGACGAGGCCGTTGTTCTTCCACTGTTCCTTGGCTGCGGAGATGTCGCCGTAATTCACAACCCAATCCCTGCCGGCCCGGGTCGGCGAATACTGCAGGAAGATATAATCATATCCGGCCAGGGCGGGATGCTTCCCGGTCTTTTTGAATATTTCCTCGATCCGATCATTGTTATTGGCCGTTCCGCCGGACTGCACGCCGCTCAGGATCTTGGATCCGGCCTGCTCGCGAAGGAAATCATAGACCTTCTTCGCCGCTGCACTGGCCTTGGGATTGGTCAGGTTCTCGTCGATTGCGGCCGGCGCCGGTGGATCCACCGGTTCCGGCTTCTCGGCGGCCGCCTGCTTGACGGAGACGGTTTTGGAGAGGCTTCCGGCGGTGACGGTCAGCGTCGCCGTGCGCTCTTCGTAGGTCGTGTTTTCCTGGACAGCCAATCCGAAAGTGATCTTGTAATTGTTGTACGTACCGTCCTTGATGGTAATCCAGCCAGGCGTCCCGGTGATTCTGGGCCGGGAAGGAGCCGTAACGGTGAGCGAGAAGTCGCCGCCCGCCGTCACCGCCTCGAAGGATGCGGCGCTCAGGGTGATGTCCTTGGGGGCGTTGTCCACGGGATCTGTGTTGCCGGCCGGTTCCTTCTCACAGGACCAGAGAGCGAAGAGGGCCGCGGCAAGGGCGGCCATGTGTCGAAGTGTTTTCATAAATGGAACCCGGAGGGAGGGTCGGCCCCCTCCGGATTGAAAAAGGTTTAAATGAAGGCGATCTTGGTGACGACCAGGTTCTTTCCCTGCAGGATGAGGGCATTGCCCCACCAGGCTTTGGTCGTCAAGGCCTGGAAGGCGTCGCCCTCGGCCTTGAAGGACACGTAGCCCTTCTCCTGCGCCTCCGGCGAATTCTCCACGTTCCACTGGACACCGTTCGGGGTCACGTACCCCATACCGTTCCAGTGACCGTCGAAGATCTGCATGGACCAGTCGCTCCAGTCGTCCGGAGTGAAGTAGATCCGGACTTCCGCACCTTCCCACAGTTCGGCGTTCACCCAATCGTCCTCGCCGCCCAGCGTCAGGTTGGTGTCATAGTCGCCCGTGTGGTCGCTCACGCCTTCCCAGACCAGTGTCTCGGTCAGGCCGAACTGGATCAGGGAGATGCCGGTCACGATGAAGTTCTCGCCCTGGAGGATGCCGTACTGGCCCCAGTCGGTCAGGGTCGTGAACTTCTCGGCGCGATCCGCATCCAGTTCGATGGCGATATAACCTTCGGAGAGGTCGTAGATGTTGGGATTGACATTGTTTCCATTGCCCAGACCCAGGTCCATGCCGCCCCAATGGCCGTCGAACATCTGGACCTGCCACCAGTCGGCGGTCGGCGTGCCGTAGATGCGGAGGATGTCACCGGCCTTGGCGCCGGCCTGAACCATCGCATCGGCGGGCGTCAGGGACCAGTTGATGCTCCAGGAACCCAGATCCTGGGAGCCCTGGAACAGGAAGGTCTCGGTGTAAGGAGCCGTAATCTCGAACGGGACCGGCCAGGTCAGGGACGTGCCGTCGATGAGCGTGAAGTCCAGGCGATAGACGCCCGGGCCCACGCCTTCCGGCATGGTGAAGGCCATCGCTTGGTCTTCACGGACAAGATACTGAAGCACCTTGTTTCCCTTGAGGGAGACGGACTCCACCTTCAGGAGGTTGGATCCCGTGAAGGAGATATTCTTGCCCAGGGCGAAGGAAGGAGCGTCGAAGATGACGGAAATCGCCTCATTGTAGGTCACGGCGATCTCGGCGGTCTCGCTCGTGTAGCCGCTGGCGGCGGTCACGGTGATGGGGCCGGTGTAGGCCTCGCGCGGGAGGGTGACCTCCAGGGCGACAGCGCCGTCTTCGCCCGTCACCATCGAGAATTCGCAGGGGATGAAGCCCTGCACCTTGTCGCCGATGGTCACGCCGGTGACGAGGTCCAGGTCGGTACCGCTCACCGTGACGACGGTTTCGCCGGCCACGCCGTCGGGACTGTCGCAACCCGTGACGACGGGCTTGACCACCTCGATCTCAGGCGTATAGGCCTGCTTGCCGGAATCCAGGGTGACGGTGACGCTGCCGTCCTTGGCCTCGGCAGGGATCTGGGCGACGATGTCGCCGGCGGAGTAATACCAGGAAGAAGCGCTCGCATTCGCAAAGTCCACCTTGGTCACGAGGTCCAGGTCGGATCCAGAGATCTTCACCTCGGTGCCGGCCTTGAAACGGCCGTCCTCCGCGAGGGAGGCGATGGCGAGGTCGGCGACCGTCACGGTCTCGATCTCACCGGCCGTAAAGGTCGCGCCGGCATAGGAAGTAAGGGTGATCTCCCCGTCCGTTGCGCTGGCGGGAAGGGTGAAGCTCAGGCTGCTTCCATCCTCGGCCACGGTGAACTCGACGTCGGAAGCACCGACAAGGTCCACCTGCCGGATCATGTCCAGATGGGCACCGGTGACGGTGATGACGTCGCCGCTCTTGTAAGTCGTCTTCTGGGCCACTTTCACGGTCGGGTCGCCCACGACGAGCTCCGTCGCGGAATAGATCTGGTTCGGAATCGTGTTGGGATCGGCGATCTCGTTCACGTCGCCCACGATCACATAGCCGGTGACGGCGTCGGAAGGAACGACGAACTTGAGCTCGTGGCGGTCCTTGCTCACGAATTCAGTGATATACACACCGCCCAGGATCACTTCCTGCACGTTGTTCAGGTATTCACCCTTGACGGTGACGACGTCGCCGGAAAGGACCTCTGCCGGAGAGAAGGAATCCAGTTCGATGGGTTCGGTGAATTCCAGGTCCGCGAAGGACTCCAGGACGGTGCCGTCCTTGGTGACGATGGCTACCTTACCCACCACGGGGCCTTCGATCGGAACCATGACGCGCAGTTCGCCGTGGTCACCGGACTTGGTGACGGTGAAGTCGGTCACGGTGACACCGCCGGCGAAACGGACCTCGGAGACATTCTCCAGGTTCGTGCCCAGGATGCGGAGTTCACCGCCGCGCATCACCGGGTTCGGGGCGACCGCGCTCAGCGCCACGGCACCGGCGTACGGGTCGGTATCGTATTCCTCGTGCTTGCAGCCGGTCAGGGAGACCGCGGAGAGGCAGAGGAACGCCATTACGGAGTATTTCAGTATTTTCTTCATAGATTCAATCTCCTCTCATTATTTGTAAGGGACCGCACGGATGTTGTCGATCTTGATGATCGGGGTGCAGGAAGTCCCGACGGGCTCCATGCCGCCATCCGTGATGAACATCCACATACTGGTGAAGCTGGAAGCGCTGAGGTTCGTACCCGCAGGCTGGGCGTTCCAGCCCAGGTTGAACTCGGTGAACGGGATGGCCACGGTCATCCACTGGTCACCGGTATCGAACGAACCGGTCGCCTTCCAAGGGGTAAAGAACGCACGGGGAGCGTCGTTCCCGGACATGTAGGTGTTGTTCGCACCCGCCACGATGTTGCCGTCGATATCCTCGATGCCACCGTTGCCGAAGGTGACGAAATCCACACCCGCAAAGCAGATCTGCATCGGCGTGTTGCTCCAGGGGTTGGAGGACGGGACGAAGATCTCGAACTTGAGGGCCATGTTCTGCCAGTCGGAGAAATCCGCGAAGTCGGTCAGACGCGCGCCCATCGGGCCGTCCTGATAGTTCTCGGGCGTATTCCAGGAACCCGGCCAGTACACGAAGGAGAAGTGGGCCTCCTCCCAGCCGCCGTCCAGGGCGGTCACACCGTCACCGAACTGGAAGAAACGGCCGGAGATGCCGGTACCGTCATCATCCTGGGAGTTGTGGCCGTTCCATCCGTGGTTGTCCAGGCCGGTCAGGCCGTCGAAGTCGAACAGCATGCCGCGGGAATCCTTGTACATGAAGACGGACTGGGCGGTACCGGAATCATTGGACACCTTGATCTTGCCGGGCTGGGCGCCGGCAGGAACCTGCAGCGTGAGGGCGGTACCGTCACCGGAAGTCACCTCCACGGGATCGGCACCCGGGAACTCGACGGAAATCGGCGGGAACAGGTAGGAACCCGTGATCGTCACACGGGATCCGGGGGCAGCCCACTCGTTGGACATGCCGGTGATCTTCGGAGCCGGAGGAAGCACCTTGAAGTCGTAAGCCACGACGGAACTGTCGCGGGTGATCAGGTACATCTTGTCCGTCTGCTCGACGGGCATGTTCTTGGGAACCGCGACCAGGATGGTGTGCGGGGTCATGTAGCTCGAATTCAGGATGGCGGCCTGGTCGTTGAAGTAGATATCATGGACGCTGGTGAGGTTGTCACCCACCACGCACACGAGCTCTTCCATATTGGCCTGGGTGATGGCGATGTCCCGGTCGGCATAGCGGATGAAGTGGACCGTCGGGACGCCTGAGGTCTCCTTGAAACGGTCCGGATAATCCACGTTCGCGCAGGAGGCTGCGAGGACGACACCCAGGATGAAGCTGGTATATTTGGTCATTGCTTTCATCGGATCACAGATTAAAAGTCATAGGAGTAGGTCTCGCGGACATCCACGTGGACGGCCTCCGCGGTGGAACCCACGTTCGGGTTCATCACGACATCTTCCGTCGGGAACGGGATGGTGAACATAGAGGGGACCACGTTGGTAAGTTCCTCGGTGGGGTTGTAGGAAATGAGACTG
>Ga0247608_10008418_pt1 | contig 10424 bp, 1 predicted proteins | sample 176DNAGHGlowgp2_FD_193490 | JGI IMG/M metagenome (GOLD analysis project Ga0247608, IMG submission 193490) | Sheep rumen microbial communities from Palmerston North, Manawatu-Wanganui, New Zealand - 1766 DNA GHGlow gp2 | ecosystem: Host-associated > Mammals > Digestive system > Stomach > Rumen ... | reverse complement strand
CCCAATCCCCAATCCCCAATCCCCAATCCCCAATCCCCAATCCCCAATCCCCAATCCCCATTAATATTATATTTGATTTAAGAATTAATAAATAAAATATTTATCAAAATTAATATATTAAAAATCCAATATTTGTTCTTATTTAAACAATTAAATTTATCTATGATATAATTTCTAATTTAATATATTTAATTATTTTTTTTGATATTTTATTGTACCTATTTAACAAGTTTCTCTACAAATTAAGTCACTGCATAAAGATTTTCCATGTCCACAAGCAATCGAATGTGGACAACTTTCTGGTTTAGTAGCACAAGAATTATCACTACATAAATATGGAGTTTCTTCAGGACAGTTTTTAAGTTTGGCACAATAAATTTCATTTTCTACGCAAGTACCATCAGGACAAACAACATCATTTTCATTAGCACAGGTAATAGTTGTTGGACAATTCTTTTGATCATCAACACAAGATTGGTCAGGACATCTAACTTCAGTATTACTACATACAGGCCAGTCACTATAGCATTTATCTATACTATCAGCACAAGTTAAATCTAAGCAAAGCACTTTTCCAATAGGACAAACTCTTTGATTTGGTTTTAATTTTTCACTACTTCTGCAAATACCATCAGGACATATTTTTGGATAACTAGGGTATTTTCTTTTACAATCTATTGGAATAGTATATGGACATAAATCGTATCCACTTTTACCTATAGGATAAGCCGTATTCATATATGAACATTTTTCAGCTCCTTCTACATCACATTCGGTCATTGATTTCACACATTTTTCACTTGTTGCATTACAACGGAATGGTTTTTCTTGTTTTTCAGATGTATCACATTTATATTCATCGGGAATGCAATCTCTTAGATCTGATACACATTTATGGATATTTGGACAGAGATATTGTCCTTCACAACTCTTACCTGTTATATTAATTTTTTTTTCGTCATATATATTTCCATCTAGATATGTATAGATTGAATATTCTCCTTCAAGAGGAGGTATAAAAGATATTTGATATGTACCATCTTCATTATCTTTTACTTTATAATCAATATCAACAGATGTTTGTGTAGTTTCAATAAATAAGGATATTTCAGAAGTAAATTTGGCACCTCCTTTAGTTACCTGATTTTTATATTTATCTAAACAATTAATTATTATATTGTATGGACTTGAGATATCAATTTCTTCTTCACTTGGGTATTTTGTTTGATTAAATTCTGCACTACAAGCACCTGAAACATAAGTAACCTCATCAGGTCCATATTCAAAGATTGGACGAATAGTTTCTTCATTATAAGTATATACGAATTTATAGTTTCCTAATTTTATAGCACTAAATGAACAAGCCATATATCCAATTGTGCCACTATAACAATTTAAAACTGTATTATTTGTTTCAAATTCTTTTACTTTAACATCTAAATCAGGTAATTGAACATTATCAATTTTATTCATAAATTGATCATATCCTTGGACTATGAAATGGAATTCCTCTCCTGCAGGAATATTTTTATCATTATATGATTTATCATCCATATCTGTATAATATACTTTGAAGTTATTTATATCGACATCCCCTGATACAACAGTTTGGGTATAGGTTGCAAGAGTGTTTATTTGTTCAACAGCATAAACAACGATTGAATAGCTTCCTGTCTCTACATATCTTTCTTCTTGGTCAATTTTAACTTTGTATATATATTTACATTCTGATTTGGTATCTTCAAATCTCTCAAAGTGGTAAGTTCTTAATTCTGCTTTTTTTTCTAATGGTCCTTGAACTGTGACAGATAATAAGCTTGGATTATAGCTTTCATCAACATAGCAGTTCATCTTTTTGTCATACAAAATAATATTTAAATCCAAATAGTCTCCAGCTTTCATTCTATTTATATTTTTAGAATTAACTATAGTATTTGAATAATCTAAATCGAAATTAAAAGTGGATTTTTGAACAGCAGGCAAAATTTCTATTTTAGTGCTGTTTTCTACATAATACATTTGAATGTTAATTTCCTTTGGAGGATATTGAGGTTTTATAGTTGCTCTATAAGTATTATCATTATTATAAACTATAGGACTCTTAGTATTAATTCCATTATTTTCAATGACCAAATAGTCAATTATTTCCGAGGAGTCAAAAGCATTTCCAAATTGATCTTTCAATTTGAATTCAAGGACTAATTCTTTATTTTCATCTGTAGTTGGTTCTATTGATTTTATTATTTCAGTATAATTTTTATATGGAATACCATATCTATTTACTAATAAAACTTTAATTTCTTTTTCTACCTTTCTTGTTTGAGGATTAGTCAATCTTATAACGTTATATATATTATCTGTTTCTTTCTTTAGTAATTCAGTATAATATCTAATAGTATATTTTCCTTTGTCTTTTTGGGAAACAAAGCATTTAAATGTTCTATCCCATCCATTTTCTAAGTTATCACAATTTATATTTTCAGGTGAAAAATCTCCATAATATAAAAGACCTTCTTCTGTTTTTAATTTTAATAAAACATCATAATAGGTTCCTACTCTGAATTTAGCAATTTCTGGTTCTACTTCTGATTTTTTTAAATCATAATCTCCATTGCCATATCCTTCTTCCTCATCTTTTACACCGAAATGATTAACTTTTATTTCAAATTTCTTTTTATCTTCATTAACTTTTATAGTAAAACTGAAAATATATGCATAATCACCTGTTCTGGAAACTAAATTCTCTATAAGGCTTTTATCTTCAAGTTCTAAATATCCGTTTCTGTATTTCCATTCTAATTGCTTCATATTATTTCCTGATAAATAAGCTTCTTTAACTTCAATTCCGGTATCTCCTTCAATAACATTTGAAAAACTATCTCTGAATATTAAATGTAGGCTTAATGGGGAAGTATATGAAGAATAAGCTTTATTATCTTTTTCAGTATTTAATTCAATATATTCGCCATTTTTGTCTTTGAAATATATCAAGGTATTTTCAGGCTTGCATGATGAAGGCTTAACATGGATAGTATTTTTGTCAAATTTTATCTTTCTTTTGTTATATTGAACATTCCATGCATAATTGCCAGCTTTATTTAATACTACTACATAAAATATAAATGAAGTATATATATTTTGGGAAGCTTTTGTAATTTCATAATCTGATGAAAGAAGATAAGCAGAGAATTCTGATAAAATATCTTCATTTAATTCAACATTATTATTATTTTTATCTTTAGGTGAAATTGAAATTATTTCTTCATCTCCTGCTTCTACCTCATTATTATAAGAAATAATACTAGTTTTTTCAAGACTAATTTCACCAGGAGTAACAGATAAACTGTAATCTTTTTCAAATAATTGACCATCTTTGCTGTTATTTCCTGCTGTTATTGTATATTCTCCTACAGTTGTAATTTGATATAAGTAATTTTGTTCACCAGTTATTATATTAACAAAGCTTGATTTATATGAAAAGTCTTTTGTTAAAGATTTGACTTTTAATTTAGCTTCATTTGCACTTAATAATACTATATTACCATATGAATCATATCCTATCAAAGAGAATCTTAAATCATCGTCAGTTGTAACTGGAGATAATTTTCCATCAGAAACTATATATTTAGAATTTATTTCTGCTTTTTCTAATTCATCTGGATTAATTATTAATTTAAGTCCACTTAAAACTTCTTTTCCATCAATAAGCACATTTAATTTTGTTTCTCCTTTATTAGGGAAGACATTTGCTTTTGTGGAAGTAACTAAAACTAAAATAGTTGATGATTGACTATTAAGAACTTTTATTTCAAAATCTGAATTAACACTAACTTTTCCAACTTTTGCATTTTTAGCTCTTACATTATTGCTATCTCTTAACTCAAAATTGAAATATCCATACTTTCCTGCAGTGAAATCCAAATTACTATCTAATAATTTGGTTTTGGAATAATCAACATCTTCACTAAAGCCATCTTTGCCTGAAACTCTTACTGGGTAAGTAACTTTGGTATCTCCATATGTAATAACTAAATCATATTGGCCATTTTCTAATTCAGAGAATTTTCCATTGATTTCCTGGAATTCTATATATTCCTCAGAAAGAGTAAAATCTTTTATAGTAATACCTGAAATAGTTATACTGATATCTTTTAAGTCTTTAGGAGAAACATTGTTTCCATATGAATCTTTAGGATATACTCTAATAAATAAGTTTTCATCTTCATTGTATAAAACATCATTTTTTTTGTCTAATTTAGTATATGTCATTGAAAATGTATTATATTTGTAAACTTCGCTTTTTGTTAAATCAAATTCTCCTGCAGCTACATTAGTCTCACAGTTTGAGCATTTTAAAACTGTATTTTCATAAATACCTCTAAATTCATTAATTCCATCTTTATTAACTGTTTGACTATATCTTATTACATATTTTCCTTCATCATCTTTTACTAATTCAGGTTTTGAGTCGACTTTTGTATAGTCAATATATTTATTATTTTCTCTGTATCTATAATATAGATTGAATAAAGCCATATCTCCTTCATTTAACTTTACTAAGTTATTATATTTATCCATAACAACAATATCAACATCTATTTTTCCTCCAGCATTGACATTTTTTTGCATATTTACATATGAATTTTCTCCAGAAATTTTTCCAGGTAATGTTTCAAAGGTAATATTTTCAAATAAATATTCAGATTGAATTATGTAATTTCCTTCAAATGTTGGCTCAATATATAAGCTATATGAACCATCTTCATTTGAATTTCCTTTTAGTTCAATAGTTTCACCTTTTGGATTAATTATTCTTCCTCCAAATAATTCATCATCTAAATATCCTTTATTTCCAGTTTTATCGAAGCATTCTAACTTTATTTCATAAGTTTCTCCAGCTTTGGCTTCAGGGAGAGGATCTTGAGCAACTTGGCAATATTTTAATGTATCAGGAAGAACTCTTAAACTAAATTCATTTTTCATATCTTGTACATTTATAGAGCAAGAAATAAGTCCATTTGAAACTGTGGTAGATGAGACTAAAATATTATATGTTCCATAGTATTTTCCATAGTAAATTTCAGTATTAACTTTTTTGTCATCAGAGCAAGATACACTTATATCTAAAGTTGAATCAAAGAAATGACCCATTGGTTTTCCTTTTTCAGTGTAGAATGTTAAGGAAAGCAATCCTTCTTCTCCTACTTTTAATACTAGATTATTAGTGTTTAAAATGAAGTATTTTGGTTGTTCTTCATCTTTTTTGGGACTTTCATCTTCAAAAATTACTTTTATAATTCTTTTTTCATAAGGTTCTATTTCAAAGACTAATTCAGAAGCGGTTTCTGTTTTTTTTATTTCAAAATATTTATCGACTTTTTTTTCATCAATATATAATCTTATATAATTATTATAAAATGTATCGTTTAATAATTGCTCATTTGATACATTTAATTGGAAGTTCATTTGACCCAAATCTTTCAAATTATTTACTTTGTTATTATATTGATCATATAATTGGACATCAATTATGGGCAAGGATGCCAAGGATAATTTAAGTTCTTCATCTAAAGAATACTCCTTATCGTTATATATTAATTTTGTTTTAGTAATGTCAGGACTTCCGTTAACAACATGAATAACATTATTTTCATTAATTATTTCTTCATTATTATAATATGCTTTAATAACTTTGGTTCCAGATACTTTATTTTGAATAACATATTCAATTTTTCCTTCTTTATCATTAAATATAACTTCTGCAACTTCAGGAATTTCTTTTCCGCTTTCATCATATACTTTAACGCTATAATTCTCAATTATTTCTTTAATAGCTTCGATGTCAGTTAATTTATTTCCATTTTTATCTTTTGGTTCTATAACAAAGCTTCTATTTGTTCCTGCTTCAATTTGTCCTTTTTTACCTTCTAAATATCCAATGCTATATTTACTTCCTTTACCAGCTAATATTTCTATTTTAATCTCCTTTTGTAAATAAATTGAAGATAAAGTGACAATGCCAGATTTTTCACATGATAAAGTAATTTCTATATAGTGAGATACTGGATTTGTTGTACTAGTTAAAGATACTTTATATCCTGAGCTATGTTTAGCATTTAATAAATAAGAGAAAGATTCTTCAGAAAATTCTCTTTTATCAAAAAGATTATCTTTTATTTGATTATCATATTTATCTTTAGGATATAATCTAAGTTTTAAATCAGATCCTGCAGTAGTTTGATTTAAGGCTGACCCATCTAAGCTAAAATGATCTAATTCACCTGGAGATGCAATGACTAAAACTTCAGTTTTAATATCTTGGCTTTGATATCTCATTGATATATTGCAATTGTTATAAAAATCTAAAGCACTATTGGATAAAACATAAACATTATATTGACCTTTTTTATTTCCTAATTTTACATTAGTACTAACCGAAGGACAACTACTTTCAAGATGAAGATCACCTTCTACTAGTGTTTTATCAAATCTTAAATTATCCTCTCCTTTTAATTCAACAACGAAAAAGTCAGAAATTCCAGCTTTTAAATATAAAACATTGGGTGACACTAAAGTTTTTAAAATGCTTACTTCTTCACTTGAGCTTTTATCTTCACCATAATTGGTCACAAAAAGATAGTATTTTCTGGAAGTAATATCTCTTTTTATTTCAAAAGTATATAATTTGTTATTTTCTAAAGTAATATCATCTGGTAAAATCCAAAGTAATTTATTATTGCTAATCCATAATTCTTCTACGCTTTTCTTGTCTGATTCAGTTGAATAAAATTTAGCTTCAATTCCAGTGTTTCTATCTACGTTTCCAGAGGGAAGACCTTCAATAGTCAAAAAGTCGAATTCAAAAGATGGTCTTTGAAGTCCGTTATATAAGGTGTAATATCCATTTTCAGACATTAATAATACTTTGTCTCCAATCATTTTGAGTTGGGACTTAGAAAAATCGAATCCGAAATCAATTACTTCAAATTGCCACGACTCATAATTTTCTATTTCTTTTCCATTAATTTTTACTCCTAATTCGAAAAATCCTGCAATAGTTATTTGCTCAGTTATAAATATATCTCCTTTGTCACCATTTCTTTTATATTCAATTTTATTTCCTTTGGTATTGATGGAGTAAATTTCTACATTTTTAAGTTCTGATCCATATTGTTCACTATCTGGATCAATCTTATTGTAATATTCATCATATAGCTCGACTTCAGCTGAGGATTTTTCTCCTATAGATAATTGATTCTTATTTAACAATCTGGCTCTTGAATATTTAGTATGGGCATTTGCTGGATCTTTTTTATATTCAAAAGCAATCGATGAAGATGAATATTTTGTTTTTAGTATTACTTTGTAATTTCCAGAATTAATATCATTTTCTTTTATATAATAAACATTTTCTTCTTCACTTTTTTCCATTTTGAAAAATCTAGAGGAATGCTCTTTATCGTCTAAGGTAACATTATAGCTTAAACCGAAATAATCATTATCAAATGGATAATTTAAATAATTATCATATCTATCTTTGATTTTAAAACCTAATTTAACCTCTTTTCCTGCAGTACGACTGCTATCATCCAAATCAATTTTTTCTAATGTATAAGCTTGGTCATATGAATCAACATTAACTGTAAAACTGTCATGTCCTTCTAATAAATTTTTTCCATTTATTTTAGCTGATATTTTATATTCTCCTTTTTTTTCAGAATAAAATATCAAATCATAAACACCATATATGTTGCTGTTACTGAAGTCTATTTTGCATGATTTGCATTCGGCGTTATCTACACTTAATTCAATTTGGCTTTTATTAGTTAAGAAATAATTATATAAATGCTCTTCATCAGTTTTTAGAATCAAATATCCAACTTTTGTTTGTTCTCCAGCTTTAACGGAAACATCCAACTTTTCAACAAATGAAGCACTTTCATTTAATTCTTTTCCACAAGCCTGATATTCCCCAATATGGTCTAAACGATATTTAACTGATGCATTAGCTTCTTTTCCGAAATTTATTGATGCATAATATGTTAATGAACTCCTTCTCATTTTATTTTTTGAATCTTCTAATTTAACAAGAATATATTTTTTATTATAAACATCAGTATAAACGCTAAAGTTAAGTGTTTTATCAAAAGTGCTATGAGTTTCCACAATATTTCCAACTATATTTTCTAGATTAATATATTCATATGCTTGCTCAATTTCTGAGTAATAAGCTCTATTAGGGTCTTTTATATCCACTAAATCAATCAAAAACAAAACATCTCTTGTTGGTGATTCTTCATCATAAGTAAAATAGTATCTGTCTAAATCATCTATGCTTACCCAATTATTAAGTAAGGGATATGTATTGAACCTACTTCCATCCAAAGTGGTTGGCTCAGGAGAAACATAAAAGATATTTTGACCTTCTGATTTTACCTCTGTCATATCATCGATTCCAAACTGTGTTTCAAATGAATATTTTCCATTGTATTCAGTCTTATAAGTATAAATGCATATATTGTCATAACAATTTTCATCTGGTTTAAAGGTTTTATCACTTTTTTTGTCAGAAACTAAACGATATACTAAGGAGTTAAATTTAACATCTTTTGCTTCTTTTGACTCTTCAACATTAATTTTACCATTATCTTCATCCATAAATTCACAAATATAATTCAAGCTAACGCCAGAATTATAGGCTTTTTGAGAAAAGTTATCTATATGGCATTTTGAGTAAGTGCTACTAGGTACCAGATTTTTAACATTAAATCTAATCTCATAATTTAAAATATTTGAACGAAGATAATAATTTCCTTTATTATTTACTTTTACTCCTAATTTATAAGTATATTGATAGCCAGTTTTTTCTAGTTTTAATGTCATTCTAGATTCATTTTCTAACTTATCTAATATATCTTTCATATCTTGTATTTCGCAAGGATTTCCATATTCATCTTCTCCTTTAACATAAAAGTATAAATAATTATCATCTTTGAATTCAGATAAATCAAAATCTCCACCACATTTTCCTGTACCTTTTAATGATCCATATTTTAGCAAAATAGTATGTTCATCAATTTTTTCATAGCATTGTCCTTCATTAGGATCTTTTCCATAAGCATAATTAAGCATTGATATTTCTTTACTTTGAATTTTTATATTAAAATCAAAATGTTCATATAAATTATGATAGGAAAGCACTATTTCAGTATAAACATTTTCTGTTTCTAAATTTAAAATGTATCCGTTGCCATATTTTGTAGGCTTCAAAGGGAGAAGACGTCCATCTTGAGTAATATACCCTTGACCCATTAGATCTCTTTCATATTCTGATTTATATTCTATAATAAGAGAAAATTTTTGATTAGGTGGAATAATTATAGTTTCTTTAGGATAAGCTGTTTCTTGTCCATATAAAAGTTTGACTTCAGGAGTAATTTTATATTCTCCGCTATGACATATACTAGAGCCAATTAAATTATAATTATAATAGCATCTTTTATCAGTTGAGGTTATACCAATGTATCCATATCCATTTCCTTCGATTAAATTTTCAGTTAAATCAATTTGTTGTTCTAATAATAAATTAGATTTATAATTATAGTCATATTTGTATATTTGTAATTTTTTCTCTTTAGCATCATATAATATATAGACATTTAAATGTATATCATTTGATAATTCATAAAATTTAGCATGATTTATAGGCTTGCTCACTTTACAGCTTGATGTCCTACAATCTAAGATATCTACTTGTTTGTCTTGAACTTTAAAAATTACAACAACTGAATGCTGTAAATCTTCTACTAAAAATTTGTCATCCTTTTTTTTTGTATAACTGTTTGCTCTATAAGGGCCAAAAACCACAGCTATTCCATAATTTTTGTGACAAGTTGATAAAAATGATTGTTTCTCATAATTATCTATTAATTTTAGATAAAAGCTTCTTTTAAAATCAATGAGTTCTTCTATATTTCCAAAACCAAATTGTGAACCAAAAACTTGTCCATATTTTTCAAGATATAATTCTCCATCATATTTCCAAGGCCAATAATATTGCTCAAAATTGGAATAAAATAATGAGTAGCATTTATTATATTTCTCTGCTCTTATGGTCTTGATGTTGAAAAATAATCCTAGTATAATTAGGATCATAGAATTTGTGAACAATCTAAATAAATTTTTATCTAGCATATTTATTTATAATGAATCAATTTAATGATATATATATAATAAATTAATGAAAACATTAAAAAATAATTAAATCAATAAAATTGATTAGTATATAAATTAATGATTATTAATTAATTAAAAAAAATGTTAAATTAAATTTTCAAATGGGGATTGGGGATTGGGGATTGGGGATTGGGGATTGGGGATTGGGCCCAATCCCCAATCCCCAATCCCCAATCCCCAATCCCCAA
>Ga0247608_10008416_pt1 | contig 10425 bp, 1 predicted proteins | sample 176DNAGHGlowgp2_FD_193490 | JGI IMG/M metagenome (GOLD analysis project Ga0247608, IMG submission 193490) | Sheep rumen microbial communities from Palmerston North, Manawatu-Wanganui, New Zealand - 1766 DNA GHGlow gp2 | ecosystem: Host-associated > Mammals > Digestive system > Stomach > Rumen ... | reverse complement strand
GGGATTGGGCCCAATCCCCAATCCCCAATCCCCAATCCCCAATCCCCAATCCCCAATTAAAAATAAAAATTTTTTTTAAATTAATTAATAATCATTAATTTATATACTAATCAATTTTATTGATTTAATTATTATTTATTGTTATCATATAATTTATTTAAAGAATAATATATATATATCATAATTATTGATTCATTATAAATAAAATTTAAATGTTGGAGAAAAATTTATTTAGATTTATTAAAAGTTCTATGATCCTAATGATATTAGGCCTATTTTTCAATATACAGGCCATAAGTGCAGAATATGATTGTTTTTCATTATCATATTCAAATTTTGATCAAGATTATTTAACTTGGAAATTCGATGGACAATTATATCTTGAAAAATATGGTGAAAAAAAAGGTTCTCAATATGGATTAGGAAACATAAAAGAGCCTATTGATTTTAAAAGGAGTTTTTATTTACAAATAATAGATAGATATGAGAAAAAAAAACTGTGGTCAACTTGCGACAAAAATTATGGTATTGCCGTGATTTTTGGTCCTTATAATTATTACAGTTATAAGAAAAGCAAAGATGATGAAAAATTTTTAGTTGAAGATTTAGAAAATTCAGTTGTTGTAATTTATAGATTTCAAGACCAACTAGTTGATATCTATGATTGTAGGAAAAAAAAATGTAGTCCTACCAAAACACCTTTAAATCGTGGTATATTTTCTGGATTATCTAAAGATATATATTTAAATACTTATATAATATATGATGCTCAAGATAAAAAATTGAAAATATACAAATATGACTTTAACTATCAATCTGAATTATTATTAGAACAAAAAATTGATTTAACTGAAAATGAAATAATGCTTAAAAGAAGAGGCTTTGGATACATAGGTGTTACCTCAACTGATAAAAAATGCGATTATAGATATAATTTATATGGTTCTAATTTATGTTATAATAGAGAATATAGAATTACTCCTGAAGTTAGACTTACATACGGTCAAGAGACAATTTATCCTTCCCAAACTATAATTATTCCACCTAATCAGAAATTTTCACTTATTGTTGAATATAAAACAATACATGAAAAAGAATTGATGCCTGAAAATTATATTTATGAGAATGGATATTCTCTTCCTTTTACTTATAGAGATATTGATAATAAATACATTTTCAATTTAGGAACAAAAAATGTTTATGGTGAAACTGTACTTTCCTATCAAAATTCTTATGATGTTTTCAGTTTTTATATAAAAATTCGAAGTAGAGAAGTATCAAGACTTATATATGCTTATGGAAAAGATCCTAACGAAGGACAATGCTATGAAGAAATTGGAGAAAATGCTATATTGCTAAAATATGGTTCACTCAAAAGTACAGGAAAATGTGGTGGAGATTTTGATCTATCTGAATTCAAAGATGATAAATATTTATATTTTTATGTTAGAGGAGAGGATGAATATGGAAATCCTTGCGAAATACAAGATATAAAAAGTATAAAAAATAGGCTAGAAACAGAATCTAAAATGACATTAAAACTAGAAGAAACCGGAATTCCAAATACTTATAAATTAGGAGTAAATGTAAATAACAAAGGATATTATACTCTGTATTCAAATATTTTAAATTACGACATTAGTTTTATTGTTAAAAATCTAGTACCTAGTAAAACTTACTCAAAATGCCATATAGATAACTTTTCTCAAAAAGCTTATAATTCTGGTGTCAATGTGGATTATATTTGTGAATTTAGGGATGAAGATAATGAAAAAATTAACGTTAAAGACTCAAAAGAAGAAAAAGGAGTTACTTTTAGTTCTTTGGTCTATCGTTTAGATTCAGATAAAATAAGTGATACAACCTTTAAACCAGGTGAAAAATGTGATAGCAATATATGCACTTATACTTATATGACTGACTACAATGGAAAATATTTATTTGAAACTCAGTTTGGAATCAATGAAAAAACAGTGGTAAATTCAGATGATCAAAATATCTTTTATGTTTCTCCTGAGCCAACCACTTTGGATGGAAGTAGATTTTTTAAATTTCCTATACTTGGGAATGAGTGGGTAAATATAGATGATTTAGATAATTACTTTTTTGCATATAATGAAGAATCATTATATAGAGATAATTTGTTTTTGATTGATTTAGTTGATACAAAAGACCCTAATAAAGCTTATTACTCAGAAATTGAACAAGCTTATGAATATATTAATCTAAAAAATATAGTTGGAAATATTGTAGAAAGTCATAGTAATTTTAATAAGGAACTCAACTTTAGCATTTATAAAGATATTGATAATAAAAAATATATTCTTGTTCAATTAGAAGAATCAAGAGATAAAATGAGAAGGAGTTCATTAACATATTTTGCATCATTAAAATTTGGAAGAGAAGCTAATGCAAAAATAAAATATCAATTAGATCATATTGGGCCATATCATGCTTGTGGAAAAGATTTAAATGAAAGTGCATCATTTATTAAAGAGTCAGCCGATGATTTTATTAAAGCTGGGGTGCAAGCAAAAGTTGCCCAATTATTACTTAAAACTGATGAAGAGCATCTATATAATTATTTCTTAACTGATAGAAACCAAATTCAATTAAGTGTAGAGAACAGCAATTGTGTCGATGATAAAACATGCAAAATAGATTTCAGTATTAGTGAAATATATGGTGTTTATGATTTACTATTTTATTCAGAAAAAAAAGGAGAATATAAAATATCTGGTAAATTAAATGGAAAAGAATTAAACAATTTTATTGTTAATGTTGATTCATATAACCAAGCTTATGAATTAGAGAAAATTAATTTAGATGATATCAATGGTATTGCAGGAAAAGAGGTTAAATTAGGCTTTAAAATCAAAGATAGATTTGGAAATTATTTAAATTATCCATTAAGTTATGATTATTTCGGCTTAAGTTTAAGCATAACTTTAGACAATGTTGACCATTCGTCAGAATATTTCAAATTTGAAAAAGGCGAAGAAGAAAATGTTTATTATATAAAAGAAAATGATATTAAATCTGGAAATTATAAAGTAATACTAAAAACAAGATATTCAGATTCATCATTAGTTTTCGATTATCAAAAAGTTCCAGAAAGTGCACATTATAGTTATTCAAGAGCAAGAATATTAAATAAGGATCCATTAACAGTGGGAGAAATATCCTCAATTGAAATAGAGTTATATGATCAATATATCAATAGGATTGATCCAGAGAGTGAGCAATATGGATTAGAGGTTAATAATATATATGCTTCTGTCATCAATGCTAAAGAAGACGAATTCATTTATAAAAGAAATGGCGATAAAGGAAATGTATTTATAACAGATAAAATAAATAAATCAGGAAAATTTGAGTTAAAAGTTTTAATTAATAAAATTGGCATTAGAAATTATGAATCAAAGGAATTTGAAGTTATTGATATTGGATTCGATTTTTCTTTGTCCCAGCTCAAAATGATAGGAGAAAAAATATTATTAATGTCAGAAAATGGATATTATACTTTGTATAATGGACTTCAAAGGCCATCCTTTGAATTTGACTTTATAAATAGTGAAGGATTACCCTCTGTAAATGTAAATAAAACCACTGAAATTGAAGCTAAATTTTATTTGGATGAATCAGACAAAAAAGATTTAGAAGAATTGTGGATAAGCAATAATAAATTACTATGGATTTTACCAAATGATATTTCTTTAGAAAATAAACAAACATACACTTTCGAAATAAAAAAAGGTGATACTTACAGAAGATACTATCTTTCAATAGTTAATTATGGTGAGGATAAAAGTTCTAAAGATAAAATTAGTATTTCGAAAACTTTAGTTTCTCCAAATACTTTATATTTGAAAGCAGGAATTTCTGATTCTTTCACAATTGAATTAAAAGGAGAAGACAATTTAAGATATGATAATGAACTAGACTTAGATGATTTACAACTTAAAAGTAATTGCGATTCTGTTAATTCAAATAAAAAATTAGGAAATAAAAAGGGTCAATATATTGTTGATGTTTTATCATATACTACATTAGATTTTTCTAAAAATTGCCAAATATCAATAGAATATAAAAAAGAAAAAATCTTAACAAATGTAACAGTTATTGTATCTCCAGGAGAATTGGATCATTTTAGTTTTAATGAATCATCTTTGGATAATCCTATTACAGCAGGATCTGATTTAAAAATTAAATTATATCCCAAAGATAAATATGATAATCAAATAAAAGATAATCTTTTTGATAAAAGAGAGTTTTCAGAAGAATCTTTCTCTTATTTATTTAATGCTAAACATAGCTCAGGATTTAAGGTATCTTTAACTACTACAACAAATCCAGTATCTCATTATATAGAATTAACATTATCATCAGAAAAAGTTGGTGATATCACATTATCTTCAATTTATTTACAAAAGGAGTATAATATAAAATTAGTAGCAGGAAAAGCAAGTAAATATAGCACTGGATATTTAGTTGGAGAAAAAGGGCAAACTACTGCTGGAACAAAAAGAACTTATGTTATAGAACCAAGAGATAAAAATGGAAATAAATTAACTGATATAAAAGCTATTGAAGAAATATTTAATTATTATAGTGTTAATGTATATGATGAAAATGGAAAAGAAATTCATGAAATTGTTGATGATAGATTTGATGAAAAAGAAGGAAAAATTAAATTTGAATTTAACAATGAAGTATCTGGAACTAGAGTTATTAAAGCATATTATGATAGTGAAGAAATAATTAATGAAAATAATGTCATTCATGTTGTTAATGGAAGTCCTGAGATTAATAAGACAAAGTTAATATATAATAATAAAGAATATTCATTGGAAGATAAACTAAAATTATCCTTGGCATCTTTACCCATAATTGATATACAATTATATGATGCATATGATAATAAAGTAAATGATTTGAAAAATTTGGAAAAAATGGATTTCCAATTAAATGTAACTAATGAACAATTATTAGATTTTACATTTTATAATAATTATATTAGATTATATATTAACGAAAAAAAAGTCAATAAATATTTCGAAATAAAAAAATCACAAACATCTGAATTAGTAATAGAAATAAACTCTGATGAAAAAAAATATATTGAAGTTGAGTTTGAAGATGAAAGCCCCAAAAAAGATGAGGATGAGCCAAAATACTTTACTTTAAATACTAATAATCTAGTCTTAAAGGCAGGTGAAGAAGGATTGCTTTCTTTAACATTCTACACTGATAAAGGAAAACCTATGGGCCATTTTTTTAATTCAAATTTAGATATAAGTGTATCTTGCTCTGAAAACAAAAAAGTTAATACTGAAGTATATAATGGAAAGTACTATGGAACATATAATATTTTAGTCTCATCTCCTGAAGCTTCAAATGGACAAATTTCTTGTTCTATCAATGTAAAAGATATGAAAAACGATTTTAGTTTAAGAGTCCTTCCTGGTACAATAAAATATTGTGAACTTGCCAAAGATCCTCTTCCTGAAATCAAAGCTGGAGAAACTTATGAATTAAAATTAGAATGTTTTGATAAATTGTCTAATAAAGGATATTTAAATGATGAATTATTTGGAGGAAAACTAATTAACCCAAAAGGTGAAATTGTTGAACTAAAAAGTAATTCAAATTCAGATAACTCTTATAGTTTATATGTTGAACCAACATTGGAAGGAGAATACACAATAAAATCTGAATACTTACTTCAAGATATTGTTTTGAAAGCATTACCTGGAAAAATTTCTGGAGAAAATTCATATGTAAATATGAAAAAGAATGCCAATGCTGGAGGAAAATTAGATGTTGATATTGTTGTTTTGGATAAATATAATAATTTTGTAAATTTAGAAGAAGGAGATAAAGAATTATTTGATTTATATTATAGATATAGAGAAAACAATAAATATAATGACTATAAAAAGGTAGATTCAAAAGGTGAATTAGTAGAAAATGAAGAAGGAAAAACTGTAATAAGATATAGTCAAACTGTTTCTAAAGATGGAGTTAATGAATTTAGAGTTATTTATCTAAATACTTTAACTGCTTTAAAATGCTTAAATTGTGAAGTTAACGTAACAGCAGGTGAATTTAATTTAAAAGAAAGTGAAGTTTATAAATTTAATAGTTTTTCAATGACTTATACTAAATTAGACAAAAATAATGATGTTTTATATAATGAAGAAGAAAACTTATTTGTAAGAATATATCCTAAAGATTCATATGGAAATAAAGTTTCTCCTAAAGATTTACAAGACTTTAGTGTAACTATTTCTGGTATTGCTCTAAAAAAACTTGATCCATCTGATTCTGATGACTATATTGAATTCCAGGAAAATAGTGGAGAGTTTTCAAAATTAGAAAATGGAGAATATAAATTAGTTATTGAATATGGAGGTAACGAAGAAACTTACTCAGTAAGAGTTTCAGGCAAAGATGGCTTTACTGATGAAGTTGATTTCTCAAAGACTAAATTATTAGATAGTAATTTGGATTTCACTGCAGGAAAATATGGATATTTCAATTTTGAATTAAGAGATAAAAATAATGTAAGAAGTACTAGTACCGAAGAAAGAACAGTTTCTGTTGATAATGGTTTCCAAATAAAAGTATTTAATAGTCAATCATCAACAATATTAGTTTTAGTCACTTCAGAAAAAGCAAATGTCTTCCCTAATGAAGGAAAAACAAAATTAAATGTATTTATAGGCGAAGAAAAAGTTTTAAGTGACCTTGAATTAATAATTAATCCAGATGACTTAGATAAGGCTGAAATAAATTCTAAATATTTGGAACCTGAAACTAAAGAATTAAAATCAGTAACAACTGATGAAGATCTAATATTCTCTTTGATAGGAACAGATTCATATGGAAATAAAGTATTATTAGGAGCAAATGAAGCTAAATTAAAAGTAAAATCTCAAACTAGTGACTTTTCATATAAATCTAGCTTTGTTGATTTATTAACTGGAGAACAAATTTATTTATATCAAATAACAACAGTAGGAGAATATAAAATATCAGCAGGAAATAATAGCAAAGATAAACAATTATTTGATGATGCATATAGCTTGTCTGTTAAATCTGGTGAAGTTTGTCCTGAAAAAACAATTGTCTTACCTATGAGTAATGAGTTAGATGCCGGAAAAAGTGGAATAGTAATAATATATCCCAGAGATAAAAATAATAATAATGTTGAATTAAATGATAAAGTTTTATCAAAATTCTCCGCTTATTTACTATCTTCAGATTATGAAGTTATAAGAGCTACTCAAAATTATATTTCATATTTAAGTTACGAAGTAGAATTGAATAATGCTGGTAATTATGTCTGGAATGTTCAATATAATAATAGAAAAATAAAATTTGACAAAAATTCAATAAGTGTAAAACCTTCAACATGCTATCCAGATAATACTTTAATTTATTTCAAAGATAAAAATGGTGAATATGTTGAATTAAATAGAGAAAATAAAGATAGTAGAGCCTATTCTTCATATACTTCACCTTTAAGTCTACACTTAATATTTAGAGATAGATTTTCAAATGTTATAAATGAAGATCAAGGAATTAAAGTTAAAAATGCTTATTTATCAGGAAATTACATGGAAAATTTATATTGGACTTACAAATATGGATATTTAGAACTTGAAGATAAAAGTAAAATAGAAAATTTAGTAAGCAATACTGGTAATAAGGCATATAGTTTCAGTTATACTATAGTAGTTGGTGAAGAAGAAAAAACATATGAATTAAAGGTTAATCATTTTGGTGTAAAGGATGAAGATGAAGAATATGGTAATGGAAATTATGATTTGGATCAATCAGTTGTAGAGCCAAAAATAGCTAAATTCAGAGTAGGAACTATTTATGAAGTCTTACTAACATTAAAAACAAAACAAAATCTTACATATTATGGAGATTTCCCAACTAAATATATAGATTGTAATAGCTTAGAACCTAATATAGATAATACATTTGAATGCTATGTTTCTCAAAAAGATAAAGGAAAATACATTCTTAGATATTATACTGAATTGCCTAAGAAAGAAAATGAAAATATTAATAATATTATAAAGTTGACTGATCCTAAATATGAACAGAAAGAAAAAAAAATTAAAGTTTTATTAGTGAATAGTTATGGTATTCCTTCTAAGAAATACACTGAAGTGGTAAAAAGTATAGAAGAAACTGTAAAAATTGACCAAAATGAATTAGTCCTTGAATTCAAATTACAAGATGAATTTGGAAATAAATTTGATACTGAAGAAATTATAGGCGATTTAATCATAGAAAATAACGGAATTACTGCAGATTATTCAATCACTTTAAGTGGTGTTCAAACCTATAGAGCTACAATAAAACCTCAATATCCTCCAAGAGAAATTAATATTCAATTGTATTATAAAGATAACAGTACTAAAGTAGAATTATTACCTGAAGTAGAAAAATCCACTTTTGAATTTAATTTGGACTATTCAAAAACCATAGTTAATTCTAAAAATATAAATAGGATGAAAGCTGGAGAACTTTTGGATTTAAATATTATTTTATATGACCAACAAATGAATTGTTATGTTAGTGATGACTATAGTCCAAGTTTATTATCAGTCACAGTTCAAGGACCCTTAGAAAAAAAAGCAGAATTAAGAACTTATCAATTCTATAGATATGAAGATTCCAAATCAGAATGTAAATATATATATAAAATTAAAATGGATGAAGAAAATAGATATGTAGAGACAGGAAGTTACTCAATTGTAGTTTATGCTGTTGATCATACATATACTCTAGCAACCTATACCCAAACAGTTATATCAGGGGATGTCGATATAAATAATTTCAAAGTGCATTATACTGATATGGATGAAAGATCATATAATGATCAAAATATTCCTGCAGGAGAAGAATTCCATTTCATAGTACAAGGATATGATGAATTTATGAATAAAATTGATACTGTTCAATTACCAGATTTAGAAGTTACTATAAAGAATCCTGAAGAAAACAATACTGTCTTAAATTGTTATAGTGGAACAATTGGATATATGGCTTGCTCATTTAGTGCCAAAAAAATAGGAAATTATAAATTTGAATATGCTTATAATCAAAAAACTATTCTTCCAACCTTTGAATATGGACCTGATGTGGTAACTTATGTTTCAGGTGCTTGCAGTGCAGAATTTAATCAAACAATATACCCAAGTGAAGATGAAATTGATATATCAAGTCCATATAATATAATGATTAATTGCTTGGATAAATATCAAAACCAGGTAAAAAAAGGAGGTGCTAAATTCACTTCAGAAATATCATTATTTATTGAGACTACCCAAACATCTGTTGATATTGATTATAAAGTAAAAGACAATGAAGATGGTACTTATCAAATATCTTTTGTACCACCTCTTGAAGGAGAATATTCAATCTATACATATTTAGATGGAAATATATATGATGAAAAAAAAATTAATATAACAGGAAAGAGTTGTAAAGAAGGACAATATCTCTGCCCGAATATCCACAAATGTGTAGATGACTTAAGAGATTGTATTCCCGATAATTATCAATGTCATAATGAAGCAGAAAGAGAAGAAAAGCCATTCTTTTGTAATGATAAATGCGTAAAATCAATGACAGAATGTGAAGTACCAGGGGCAAAAAAATGTGAATATATGAATGAGACTTATCCTGAAGATAAAGGAGATGATTTATGTCCATATCATCTTTCAATAGATTGTAGAAGAAAATACCCAAGTTATCGAGAATTATGTCCTGATGGTATTTGCAGAACTAGTCAATCATTAAAACCAAATCAAAGGGTTTGTCCTATTGGAAAAGTACTTTGTTTAGATTTAACTTGTGCTGATAGTATAGATAAATGTTATAATGAATGGCCTGAATGTAGTCCTATCCAAATTAGATGTCCTGACCAATCTTGTGTTGATGATCAAAAGAATTGTCCTACAACTATCACCTGTGCTAATGAAAGTGATGTTGTTTGTCCTGATGGTACCTGTGTAAAGAATGAAATTTATTGTGTACAACTTAAGAATTGTCCTGAAGAAACTCCCTATTTATGTAGTGATAATTCTTGTGCTACAAAACCAGAAAGTTGTCCACATTCAATTGCTTGTGGACATGGTAAATCTTTATGCAGTGACTTAATCTGCAGAGAAAGTTGTTAAATAGGAACAATAAAATATCATAAAAAAATTTAAACCATATTATTAAATATTAATTTAGAAATTATATAATAGTTAAATTTAATTGTTTAATTAAGAACAAATATTGGATTTTTAATATTTTAATTTTATTTAAATATTTTATTTATTAATTCTTCAATTAAATTAAAAAAATAAAATGGGGATTGGGGATTGGGGATTGGGGATTGGGGATTGGGGATTG
>Ga0247608_10008414_pt1 | contig 10427 bp, 7 predicted proteins | sample 176DNAGHGlowgp2_FD_193490 | JGI IMG/M metagenome (GOLD analysis project Ga0247608, IMG submission 193490) | Sheep rumen microbial communities from Palmerston North, Manawatu-Wanganui, New Zealand - 1766 DNA GHGlow gp2 | ecosystem: Host-associated > Mammals > Digestive system > Stomach > Rumen ... | reverse complement strand
ACAGTCATCGTGACGGATGTTCTTTACAGTGCCTCCGACTTGGAAACACGGTTAGGTACTCGACACGAATCAAAGACTGATTAGAGATAAATATAGTTCAATATTCGGTGAATTATGGATTCAAAGGATGTTGACAAGTCAAAAAAATTCACCCAGCCGATGACAAAGGGGCGCCAGCTTAAGCTGACGCCCCATATTATACCCGTATGTGCCACTTTTGCGTTACTATCGGGCTGATGCCCGGGCTATCCCAGAAAAAACCGCCTTCACAAGATGAAGGTCAACCTTCAACGCAAATTCACATTGTACGCAAAGCATGAATATGGTATACTTAAAGACAATAATGGAAAAAACTGTCCGCCGAAAAATGGGCGTAAAATACAGACATACAAGAGGTCAACACTATGCCGAACGATAAATTTACCGTTGTCGGAACCAATATTGCCGAGAAGGCCACGATGATCTGGAACGTGGCGGATATGCTGCGCGGGCCGTTCAAGCCCCACGAGTACGGCCTCGTGATCCTGCCCATGACGGTGGTCAAGCGCTTTCACGACTGCCTGCTGCCCACCCATGACGCGGTGCTGGAGACCTACGAGAAAGTCAAGCACTTTGCCGTGAAGGACGGCTTTCTCACCAAGGCCAGCGGTTACCAGTTTTACAATACCAGCAAGTTCACCTTTGACTCCCTGCTCACCGACCCGGAGAACATCGAAGCAAACTTCCGGGACTATCTGGCGGGCTTCTCCGCCAACGTGCAGGACGTGCTGTCCAAGTTCGACTTTGAAACCGTCATTCGCCGCATGGTGGAGAGCAACACCCTGTACCTGGTGATCCGGGAGTTTAATTCCCCTAAGGGCTACCTGGGGCCGGACCGGATCACGGCGGTGGACTGCGGCTATATCTTTGAGGATCTGGTGCGCCGCTTTTCCGAGTCCTTCGGCGAGGAAGCGGGAGCCCACTTCACCAGCCGGGACGTGGTCTATCTCATGACCGACCTGCTGCTGAGCGACGCGGATCTGAGCCGCGGCGGCAACGTGACCGTGTACGACATGGCCATGGGCACGAGCCAGATGCTCTCCTGCATGGAGGAGCGCATCCGGGAGCTGAACGCAGAGATCGGCGTCACCTGCTTTGGGCAGGAGTTCAACCCCTCCACCTTCGCCATTGCCAAGGCGGACATGATGATCCGCGGCGGCGATCCCAACAACATGCGCTTCGGCGATACCCTGTCCGAGGATCAGTTCCCCGGCTATACCTTCCAGTACATCATCTCCAACCCACCCTTCGGCATCGACTGGAAGCGGGAGCAGAAGGCCGTGGAGGCTGAGAACAAGAAGGGCGAGCTGGGCCGCTTTGCGCCCGGCCTGCCCAAGATTTCCGACGGGCAGCAGCTCTTTGTGCTCAACGGTCTGGCGAAGCTGGCCCACGGCGGCAAGATGGCGATCATTCAAAACGGCTCGCCCCTGTTCTCCGGTGACGCGGGCAGCGGCCCCAGCGAGATCCGCCGCTACATTCTGGAAAACGACTGGCTGGACGCCATTGTGCAGATGAGCACCGACATGTTCATGAATACCGGCATCAGTACCTATATCTGGGTGCTGAACAAGGACAAGCCTGCCCACCGCGCGGGGAAGGTGCAGCTCATCGACGCCTCTCACTGCTGCGAGGCGCGGCGCAAGTCCATCGGCACCAAGCGCAACGACATCACCGACGCCTGCCGGGAGCTGATTGTCAAAGCCTACGGCGAGTTCAGGGACGGCGCAGTCTACGGCGACAAGGCCGGTGTCTACTGCCAGAGCAAGATTTTTGAAAACGAGGCCTTCGGCTACCGCAAGATCACCGTGGAACGCCCGGAGCGTGACGCGGAGGGCAAGCCTGTTCTCAAGCGCGGCAAGCCGGTCGCCGACGCAAATCTCCGCGACACGGAAAACGTCCCCCTGACGGAGGACGTGGAGAGCTATTTTGCCCGTGAGGTGCTGCCCTACGCGCCCGACGCATGGATCGACGAGAAGAAAACCAAGGTTGGCTATGAGATCCCCATGACCCGGTATTTCTACGAGTACCAGGCGCCGGAGAAGACCGAGGACATCATGGCGCGCATCACGGCCCTGGAGCAGGAGATTTCCGCGAGCCTGCAGGCGCTGTTTCACAGGGAGGGCTGAGCATGGCGAGAGCGATGAAGGACTCCGGGGTGGAATGGATCGGCGAGATTCCCGAGGGGTGGGAAACGGTCCGGTTTAAATATCTTCATGATGGCCTAAATACTGGAGAGGCAATTGATAAAGAGTTTTGGACGAGTGAAGAGAGCGACAAGCCTTTTTATACTGCTGGATTAGTTCCAATAAAGACGAGTTACAAAGATTTTCCCCCAAGTAAATACACGTCCGATAATGACTTGCTGCTGGCAAGAAACGGGACTCCATATGTTTATTTCCCGGTCAGCGGAGCATGTTACACAGATCATATTATCAGGGCAGCAATAAAACCAAAGATGAATCGACGATTTATCCAGTATGCTGTACAGCAAAGTATATTGTCCATTGTAGTCGATTCTGTAAGTATAGCAACGTGGTCGGCCTCATTATGGAACGAACAGACGATTCCATGGCCACCGGTTGAAGCGCAACAGCGAATTGTAGGTTTCCTTGACACCGAATGCGCCCGGATCGACGCAGTGATTGAGCAGACCCGCGCATCAATTGAGGAATACAAGAAGCTGAAACAGTCCGTCATTACCCAAGCCGTCACCAAAGGCATTCGACCGGACCGGAAGATGAAAGACAGCGGAAACAACGATATGGGATGTATTCCAAATGAATGGGAAATAGTGCGTTTGAAATACTTGACAACGGATATTGTAGATTGCCCTCATGAGACGCCAGAGTACTCGCTTGACGGGGAATACTTTGTTATTCGCACAGCAGACCAAGACTATGCACGATTACGTTCGGATGCTAATATGTTCCGTTTGGCGTATAACCAATATGTTGTTCGAACTCGGCGCATGACCTTAGATAAGGATGATATTGTTTATGGCCGTGAAGGTGAACGGTGGGGCCTTGCGTGCATAGTACCCGAAAGCGGAAAATACTGTTTGGGGCAGCGCATGATGCAATTCCGTTGTGATGAGAAACGGATACTGCCACTATTTGCAATGTATGCCTTGTCTTCTTCTCATGTGAGACGGCAAGGAGAATACGATACTTTTGGGAGCACTTCTCCCCATGTAAACATTTCGACAATAAGAAACTATCGTATTCCTCTTCCAATCATTTCAGAACAGAAAGAAATCTGCGAGTATATTCATGAAAAAGTTCTCTACTTGGATACGCTCATGGATAAGAAAGAAAAGGAAGTAGCAGAACTGGAATCCTACAAAAAATCCCTGATCTTTGAATATGTGACTGGGAAGAAGGAGGTGGGGCAATGAAGGAAGAAAAATTGACAGGCATTGTTGAGGGAATGGAAAATCAACTTGTGTTTTGCTCGGACGGGTATGATTTTTCTTTTTTGACTTGCCGATTTCTTGATAAAGATGAATATATTACCCTTCATCCCGAAAATGAAATTATATATGCTACTACACATACGGGAAGAAAAGTTGCAATTTTTGCAGGAGATAGGGATTTTAAAGTTAAAGGAATAACCACACTGAAAACAGACTTATACATTTCTTCTGGCAAATTTGGAGTTCATGCAGATATAAAAAACTATCGTTCAATTTGCGTTATTGGTGGAGCGTTAAATCAACTACACCCAACGGTGACATTTTTTGATAGTGAAGATGATAGCAATAAAATATCTATAGAAAGAAAGCAAGAGAAAGTAAAATACCATTTCGATAACGATAAAACTCCGTTTGATTTAACTATTGGTTATAGTCAGAGCGGAAGTGCAAATAAGAACAACTACAGCTTTACGAACGATGTATCTATCACATTAACATTTGAAAGTAATCAGCCGATTGCATCTTTTCCTGTACATTATTACTATCTTAAACTTTTAGTTTCCCTGTTAACAGGCCAAACAGAGAACCACTTTGCTGATATTGTTTTAATTCCCTCCGAAGACACTTTAGGATGGGAATTAAATGTCCTTGATGTTCACTCTTTGAGCAATGAAGATGCTGAAATGTCGGAGAAAATGGGTATTCCTTTACAGCTTTTAGGAGAAAAAATCATTCCTCTTTTAACTTTGTTTTATACAAGCAAAGAAAACAAACCGTCATATTCACTTGGCTTTATCCCCCAAAATAACAAAGAACGATGGCGCGTTTCAAGTGATAGAATAAAATCAATATGTGCAGCATTGGAATGTGAAGCAAACTTTGACAAGTATACGCCTTTACCGATACAAAAAATGCTTCTAAATGAACTTGCAGAGAAAGCCCGTGCTATTGTTGAAGAGAGCAAGAAAAAGTTTGAAAAGACACCTATCTTATCAGAAAGAACATACAATTTAATATATGGAAGTATTAATCATTGGACTATTTCAGCTTTTGACAAGTTTTCATATCTATATCACAAGTATAAAAAAAGCCTGGAAAAAATGCCTGTTCACTGGGACTTTGAAGTAACAGATGATGATATACAGGCATTCATTAAGTACAGGAATAATATAGCTCACGGAAACCTTGGTAGAATAACAGAAAGAATAGCCACAACAGCTCTAATTATGGAAGGATTGGTTTATTGCTGCTTGTTCCATAGAATAGGCGTTTCAGATGAGAACATAGATAATATTTGCGTTATGTACTTAGGACGAGAATAGCGGGAGGCATCTATGCAAGATACTTTTACGAAAGATCCCATAGATCAAATTGTAGAAACCTCACTTAATGAGGTACTTGAACAATGGCGGAATGAAGGACTTTCAGACGCCGAAATGCTACAAAAGATTGACACTGTAGATTTCTCAGAAGTATATCAATCCTTAGCATCAACTGTAAAAGAAGATTCATTCACCTTCTTTAAGGAGCACATGTTTGAAATAGCATTGGAGGAAAAATCTCAGACAGGAGAGTTTTTTGCACGTCAGGAGCAACAATGGGGGAAATGTTTTGCAGCTTCGCAAACGATGTACACAATAGCAATCGAAGCAGCCGAAGAGTATTCAAAATACATCTCTGACAACTCTGATACACAAATAGTAAAAGACAAGCAATTTACAATGCTCGTCCTCCAGCACATTCATGGAAGAGCATGTCAAGAATTCCTTGAAGTCCTATATATGCTCCGCCTCGGTTTTGCTGACGGGGCATATGCTCGCTGGCGTTCTATGTATGAACTCTGCTGTAATGCAAAATTCATATGTACATACGGAGAACAAATAGCAAAAAAATACTTTGAACAAGCAGAGACAGAAGATCAAAAATATACATGGGCAGCCGGGGTTACCTGCAACAGCGGACAAGTACTGGGCAAAAAGCCAAATTTCAATGATATCCAAGACAATTGCGACATTGATCCTGAGTGGAAGAAGCAGTATAAACTCGCTTGCCTTGTAAACCATGGGTCTCCACAAGGAACATTTAAGCGCTTGGCAAATGGCCCCGGGACGAATTGTATTCCGGTTGGACATTCTAATTATGGAATTGCCATGCCCGCGGTACAGTCCGCAATCACCTTATTATGGATAAGTTATTTGTTTTTCAGCTTGTTCCCAACGACGGAATACATGACTCGCATATTACTGTTACAAGAATGGCTGGATTTTTTGCGAAAACAGTATGAAGAAACTGAAAAACGGCTTTTCGGGGAATTCATGAAAAGAAACGATGAAAACGAGTAGAGGTTTCGCTTTATGACAAATGAAGAATTCTCAGCTTTTGCAGATGCGAAATGTATAGAGCTAACACAACTGAGAGCGGCCTATATTCAATTGGCTAAAGGGATTTTAGGCAAAACTCTTTTACAACATGATTTATACTACTGTGCAAATATCAATCGCGCAATACAACTTATTGACGGATTTAAGATGCTTTTAAAAGAGCGCAATCTAATATGTGTCTCGGCAATTGTGCGCCTTCAAATTGATAACTGTGCTAGAACTGTTGCGCCTCTTATCGCAGAAAATGAGCAAGATGTTTTTGACGCTGTTGTTAATGGAACTCGAATAGACAATATTAAGGCCAAAGGTGGCGGAAATCTTTCAGATAAAAGGCTTGTGGATTTTCTTTCAAAATATGATAAACAGATTAAAACTGTATATCAATCCACATCTGGCGCAATTCATTTCTCTGAGAAAGCCTTTTATGCCTGTGTAAGTGCTCCGAAGGACAAAGAGTACCAGATTACTTTGAATGTTGGTAATTCGCTGGAAGAAAAGTGCAATGAGCCATTGAAAGAATGTGCCGAAGCGTTTTGTCACTATATCTGTTTTCATCAGAAATTTCTTGAGATGGAAGCGGATTGGAAAGCAGAGTTTGAAAAAACGAACAACACTGTTTTAACTGGTGATAATAGTAACCTGGACGGCGAGACAAATCCCAATTCAGCGAACAAGGAGGCATGATTGTGCCGACCACCGACACCACAGAAAAACGCTTTGAAATGGATATCGCGGACTTCCTGCTGTCGCCTGCGGGCGGGTATACGGGAAACCATGACGCCTACGATCCCAAGCTGGGGCTGTTCCCGGAGACGTTGGTGCACTTCGTGCAGAAGACCCAGCCGAAGGAGTGGGCGCGCTTCGTCATGCAGAATCAGACGGAGCCGGAGCGGAAATTCTGCCTCGCCTTCAACAATGCCTGCGACGCGGATGGGCTGCTCTCGGTGATGCGCCACGGCTTCAAGCACCGGGGTGTGAGCTTTCGCGTCTGCTACTTCCGCCCGGAGTCCAGCCTGAATCAGACTGCGGCGGCGCAGTACGCGGACAATGAGATTACCTGCAACCGCCAGTGGTTCTACTCCGCGGAAAACCACAACAGCGTGGACATGGTGCTGGCTGTCAACGGCATCCCGGTGTTCGCCTTCGAGCTGAAAAACCAGTACACCGGCCAGAACGTGGAAAATGCCAAACGCCAGTGGATGTATGACCGCGACCCGCGCGAGATCTGCTTCCAGTTCAACAAGCGCATCCTGGGCTTTTTCTGCGTGGATCAGCTTGAGGTCTGGATGACCACGAAGCTTGCCGGGAAGGACACCTTCTTCCTGCCCTTCAACCAGGGCTCCAACGGCGCGGGCAACGACGGCGGAAAGGGCAATCCCGCCAATCCCGACGGTTATCCCACCGCCTACCTCTGGGAGCAGGTCTTCCAGAAGGACAGCATGATGGATATTCTGCAAAAGTTCATCCATCTGAAAAACGGCAAAGCCTTGATCTTCCCGCGCTATCATCAGCTCGATGTGGTGCGAAAGCTCCTTGCCGACGTGCGTGCAAACGGCGCGGGACATAACTACCTCATTCAGCACTCCGCCGGTTCCGGCAAGTCCAATTCCATCGCCTGGACAGCCTACCGTCTGGCTTCTCTGCATGACGATGAAAACCGGCCCGTGTTCTCCAGCGTCATCGTGGTCACCGACCGCACGGTGCTGGATGCCCAGCTTCAGGAGACCATCTCCGGCTTTGACCACACCCTCGGCGCGGTGGAGACCATCGGCGAGGACAAAAGCTCCAAGGATCTGCGCGATGCCATCAACGAGGGCAGGCGCATCATCGTCACCACGCTCCAGAAGTTCCCGGTGATCTATCAGGAGGTGGACAAGGCCGCGGGCCGAAACTACGCCGTGATCGTGGACGAGGCCCATTCTTCCCAGACCGGTTCCTCGGCGCTCAAGCTCAAGGCCGCGCTTGCCGATACCGAAGAAGCCCTGCGGGAATACGCGGAACTGGAGGGCAAAGCGGAAGAAGAGCTGGATCTGAACAACAAGCTCCTGCAGGAGATGCTGGTGCAGGGCAAGCATCAGAACCTTTCCTTCTTTGCGTTTACCGCCACGCCCAAGGCGCAGACACTGGAGATCTTCGGCACGGAATGGGAGGACGGCAGCTTCCATCCCTTCCATGTGTACAGTATGCGGCAGGCCATCGAGGAGGGCTTCATTCTGGACGTGCTCCAGAATTATATGACCTATGCCACCTGCTTCAAGATCGCCAAGAACACCCCGGAAAACCCGGAGCTGCCGGAGAGCCGTGCCACCAAGATCATCCGCAGATACGAAAAGCTGCATCCCTACAATATCAGCCAGAAGGCGCAGATCATTGTGGAGACCTTCCGCGAGACGACCCGCCACAAGATCGGCGGGCGCGGCAAGATGATGGTGGTGACGGATTCCCGCCTCGCCGCCGTGCGCTATTTTCACGCGGTGAAGCAGTACATAGCCGAGCAGGGCTATTTCACCATGGATGTGCTGGTGGCCTTTTCCGGTTCTGTCAAGGACGGGGATGAGGAATATACCGAGGCCGGGCTGAACGTGCGCCGGGATGGTTCGCATATCTCCGAAACGCAGACCAAGGCGGAGTTCCATGAGGATAACTTCAATATCCTGATCGTGGCCGAAAAGTACCAGACCGGCTTCGACGAACCGCTGCTGCACACCATGATCGTAGACAAAAAGCTCAAGGGCGTGAAAGCCGTGCAGACGCTTTCCCGCCTCAACCGCACCTGCCCCGGCAAGGTGGACACTTTCGTGCTGGACTTTGCAAACAAGCAGGAGGACATTCTCGAAGCCTTCCAGCCCTTCTATCAGGAGACCAGCCTGGAGCAGGAGGTCAACGCGGACCTGATTTACCAGACGCAGAAGGAGCTGCGGGGCTATGCCATATACAGCGACAACGATATAGACGCTTTTATCAACGTGTGGAAGCAGCTTGATAAAAAGGACGGCATGGGCCGTATGACCAGTACACTGATGCCAGTGGCGGAGCGCTACAACCTGAAAAATACGGAAGAACGCTATCAGTTCCGCCGCCTTGTCCGCTCCTTCCTGCGCTGGTACAGCTATGTGACACAGGTCGTGCGTATGTTCGACGAGGAAACGCAGAAGGAATACCTGTTCCTCGGCTACCTGCTGGGCCTGCTGCCTGCCGATCCGGTAGACCCGATCGATCTGGACGGCAAGCTGCGGCTTGAATACTACAAGCTGCAGAAGACCTTCGAGGGCGCGATCCAGCTTCAACAGCTCGACGGCCAGTATGTTCCCGCCAAGGAGCGCGGCGGCGCTGCGCAATACCCCCGGAGCACGTTGGACGAGATCCTGGAGAAGATCAACGAGAAGTACAAGGGCAACTTTACCGATGCCGATAGGGTGGTGATCCAAACGCTGCACGATAAGCTGATCACCGATCAGAAGCTGAAGGACTCCGCCCGCACCACCGATCCGCGTATCTTCACCGAGAGCATTTTCCCGAACGCTTTCGGCAACGTGGCCATGGAGAGCTACATGGAGTCTCAGGAGAGCTATTCATCCCTGTTCGAGGATCAGGCCAAGTACAATGCCGTCATGTCCGCCCTGGCCGGTATGGTTTACCGCGAAATGCGCAGCGGCAACGGGCAGTGATTACGATAGAATACACAAAACCATTTTTCCTTGATGAGGTGGTAACATATGCAGTATCGTATTTTTGTTTCGGACCCGGGAAATTACAACACTCCTGATAAATGCGTGTTCGTGGCTGCGTTTCCGGAGAGAAAGGCAGCAGTCAATTATGTTCAATATATGTTCGGCAAGAAACGCTATGCCGGGAAAGATGTCGTAGTAAGGAAAGCCGCGGACTATGAGGTGGATCCCGGAGAAGGAATCATTGACGGTGTGGTAACAGCCTTGGGTGAAGAATTGATCTTCGAAAATGGCGTGTTAGTTGACTGAGTTCCTTGATTCTCCCTTAAACAATGAGCAGCGAAGACCAACATTCCTGTGAAAAGGTCTTCGCTGCTTCTTATTTAGCCATATATTGTTCAGTTTCAGACATAATCTTTTGAAGTGTGAGGGTGTCCTGCTCCGGGTCAAGTGTTTCCAAAGAATGATTCGCGTTCGGGATAACAGAGCAGGGGATACTTAATTCCTTGCACAGAGCAGGAATGCGGCCCGGTTCCACCCATGGATCTGCCGAGCCAGTAAAAACAATCGCGTCCTGTATCGGAAAAGAGAAGGTTTCTTCAAGCGGTGTATAGTAAATGAACCGTATACGGTCTCGGACAGAGGACTTGGACGCAAGTTTGGCCGCAACAATTGTACCGATGCTCTTGCCGACAAACAGTATGTCGTCGTAATCCTCAAAATTGATATCCGAGAGCATCTCTTTTGCCTGCTTCAGAGCGATCTTATACGACTCCTGCATTTTTCCTTTATCGCCCTTAACTTTCTTCGGAAAGCCGCTGTATGGCAGGAGACATATTTCAAAACTGTGCTTTTCGGCCAGCCTTCGACTGTAGTGCAAAAGCGGCTTATCTATAGTGTATCCGATTCCCGGGAAGAAGACAGCAA
>Ga0247608_10008413_pt1 | contig 10428 bp, 10 predicted proteins | sample 176DNAGHGlowgp2_FD_193490 | JGI IMG/M metagenome (GOLD analysis project Ga0247608, IMG submission 193490) | Sheep rumen microbial communities from Palmerston North, Manawatu-Wanganui, New Zealand - 1766 DNA GHGlow gp2 | ecosystem: Host-associated > Mammals > Digestive system > Stomach > Rumen ... | reverse complement strand
CGGGGCTTCGGATTTTCTCGGTAATGTTTTTGTTCCGGGGGTTTGCTCTTATCTATATTTTTTACTTCCCGGTGATCGGTCGCAAGACCTACGCCTTTGTAATAAGCATTGTGGACGGCTTTTTGGGTCTTATCCCGCTTGCACTGATCCTGACAAGGATACATGGTATAAACGGATTGTGGGAGGCTTATGCATTGCTTTCCGTTTTGCTACTGGGTGTAGTGCTGGCGTTTAATTGTGCGCTCTCCGTACGATCCGGGGGAAAATACAGCAAACTGCTGTTGCTTGAGCATGAAGACGAAAACATACCCGTATATGAATGTACCGTTAAAATGAGATCGGAAAACATATCCCGGCTGGCTGAGGATATACAGGACTTCTGTACCCTGAAGGGTGTTGATACAAGGATTGCCGCACTTACTGCTGTTTCCGTGGAGGAAATGAGCGTTTATTCATCCGAACAAAGTAAGACGAATAGGATAGACTATCTCGATATATTGCTTAAGATTTATCCGGAATATATCCTTATTGACTTCAGGAGCATAGGCAGCCCGTTTGATTCATCAGCCACGACAAAGAAGTATTCAAATATGGAAATACTAAGAAAAACAGTAACAAACATGGAATACAACTATATACTGGGGATGAATCAAACGAGACTTATTTGCAGTACTGCCCGAGCGGGAGTCAGTTCTCTCAAAGAATAAGTCGAGATCAAAGATGCAGCGAAGCGGAATCGAGCTGAATATTTATGTCATTGAAATCATATATATAATTTGATATACTTTTAAACATGGTATTCGCAGAGTGGAACAATAGAATAATATCCGTCTTTCTGATAGCAGCGCTTATCATGTGCCTGTTTTGTCCACATAAGGTTGCTGATGCATCCGGTGCTGTGTCCTCCTCGGGAAATGGAACGTCATTTGAGTGCGTGTCATCGGTAATCGGAGACATTGAGGCTATAAAGCAGTCGGATTCTCCGGGTGCGCAGGCGGCTTTTGTTCGCAAGGGCAAGGGCAATAATGTTATAAGAATCCGTCGTAACCAAAATAATATGTTTTATGAAGCGGTAGCATACATTGGCGTGTTATCACTTCTGTTGTTGTTTTCTACAGTTTTTGAGCCCTTTTCTCAGGCTCAAAAAATCACCATTGACTATATTCATAATATAGACGGTAGCAAATAGATCCTTCGTTTGATGTTATATAAACCTGTCCATTGACAGGTCTTGTTTGCGTTCACAGTTTTTGACGAAGGAGGGATACAATGATGCGCAGCATCATTTTTGCATGCATCCCGACGACTCGCCCCGACCGGTCTTTGGTCGGGTGCATTACATATTATACGAGGAGGATCCGTTATGATTGAAAAGATTTTTGTGATTGGATGTATTGTTATTGTTGCCGGAGTGTGTATATGGCTTGGTATGTATATCAATTCGCCTTCAAATCAGGCTGACGGGGATCGGGAATCCAAAGATGCTCAAAAAAAAAGGGGATAACGTTATGGGAATTTTATTGTTTATTCTGCTGATAATCGGATTTATATTACTTGTAAAGGGAGCGGACATATTTGTTGATGGCAGTTCATCTTTGGCACGCAGGCTTAAGGTTCCCGGACTGATAATAGGACTGACCATTGTTGCGATGGGTACGTCCATGCCCGAATTTGCCGTCAGCACAGTGGCTGCATTTAAAGGTGCAAATGAGATAGCTCTCAGTAATGTGGTTGGATCCAATATTTTTAATCTGCTGAGTGTGCTGGGGGTATGCGCCATACTGTGTCCCGTGCCTGTGGAAACAGCGGTCCTAAAAAGAGATTTTCCTGTATCCGTGATCATCACTTTTTTACTGCTTCCGATCACAGGAGCATATAATGCATATTTAAGGCCGGAGCTTATGGAAAGCATGTATGATACCATAGGGATTATCGGCAGGCATGAAGGACTTTTGCTGATCATCTGTTTTGTGGCTTATATGATAATCCTTATTGTAAGTGCAGGGAGAAATCATGTAGATGAAGATGACGAGGAAGTGGCGTCTTTCAAAAAATGTGTATTGTATATTGCTTCGGGCCTGATCATGATAATACTCGGAGGCCAGGCAGTGGTACATAGCGCTAGAGAGATAGCTGTACTTTTTGGTATGTCGGAAACCCTGATCGGACTTACGATCGTTGCAGTGGGAACATCATTGCCGGAACTTGTGACATCCATTGTGGCGGCGAGAAAGGGTGAGACATCCCTTGCGATCGGGAATGTCATAGGATCAAACATATTCAATATCATTTTTATTCTGGGAGCATCTGCTCTGATCGATCCCATAGGAGTGAATTATGCCTCTGCATTTGATATAGGGATACTGGTGGTGGTGACAATATTTGTATATCTGTCATTGCTTGTTTCAAAGAGTCTGAACAGGTTTCATGGAACAGCAATGGTACTTATATATATCGCAAGTGTTGTTTTTGCGGCATTGAGGTGAAAAAGACGGCGTAATCATCGGAGCCATATTAGCGGCTTTTTCGATTGAAGAATTTTTGGCCCCGAACAATATATATGATGGCAGGATCGTGGGCATTAGTATGATAATTGATTATTATCTTTCCTTAAAGCTTTCATATATAATGTGCGGTATATACGTATCGGTTGTTGAATGATATAATGTAGTGAGCAATATATGGAGGTTCATTGCAAATGTCTGATTCGGTAAAAACGATAAATTGTAAAAACTGCGGGGCTCCGGTGACTTCGGAGATATGTCCTTTCTGCGGGTCCATGACGGGACTGGATACACTGACCGCGGATATGGAATATCCGGTGCTGGAGTGCAAGGAAGCGAATATCGGTTTTTGGACGGTGGCCTTCCCGGCCGTTTTTGCCATAGGCTTTGGGTATGCCGGATTGGTGATGCCCGTCATGATGTTTATTACTAAAGATCAGTTGGACATCCTAGGGACGTTTGCGGGATTTTCGGTTTTGTTTTTCCTGCCCTTTGCTCTTGTGGGGATAGTGGCGACAGTGTTTACCGTCATACCCATCTACAGATATCTGATGCTTAAGATAAAGGGTAAGGAAATATATGGAACAGTGTATGGCTATTGTGATGATAAAGTGATGTTAAACAACAGACCCGCCCAGGTGGTAAAGATCCTGGTGCAGAGCCCTGAAGGCCCGAGGTTTATCATGTACCAGATGGGTACCACGGATCATCCTTATGGGATAAATACGAAGATCGGTCTGAGGGTGTATAAGGATATGTTCATGATCGAAAAGAAAAAGACTTCTATGGAATGGTGATGCCGAGGATGCTGATTCCCTCCTTCTTTACTATGATTATTCCACGGACGGGGGTTTTGATAGCTCTTCTGACACGGCGTAAGATCTGATAATTATCTTTTACTATGTCGGATCATCCTCATCGACAGCCAGATCGGCGTACCATAGCGAGCCGTTACGTCCTCTTTCCTTGACCTCATACAAGGCGTTGTCCGCCATCTTCATAAGGAGAGGAAGGTTGTCCGCATCATAGGGGAAGCGTGCCGCTCCCGAAGAAAAGCTTATGGAATAATTGATCTGTTCATTATTGTCTTTTGTCAGCGTGATATCGCTGACATCTTTTTCGATCTGACGCATTCTGGAAGTGATATCTTCCACGCTGTTCATTTCAGTTATGACCACAAATTCATCTCCGCCGAAACGCGAGATAATACTTGAATCAGAGAAGTTCTTTTTCAGCGCATCCGAAAAGGCCACCAGAACTTTGTCACCGAAATTGTGACCGTACTGATCGTTTACCTGTTTAAAATAGTCCAGGTCCACAAATATGAGGGCGCTGTCTTTTTTTCGCAGGATCCATTTTCCGGCAGCTATGTTAAAGGCCCTCCGGTTCAGCACTCCGGTGAGGGGATCATGTGTAGACAGCCTCTCCAACAGTTCATTGTCTCTTTTTGATATGCGGTACATATTGGCGATGAGCACGATGACGACTACCAGGAGCACCGCCAGGAAACTGATGACATAGTTTCTGAATTTGTGCATTGTCGCCGAAAGTGTATTGCTGGGAATGCGCACCACCACATACCATCCGGGCATGCTCTTTATGCAGGAACAGTGCTGGGAGTAAAAAGTATTGTCTAACGAGTAGGTTATGCCTATATTGTTTTCCAGATGCCTTATCCGCTCCAGCCAGGCGGTAAAGGTGGGGATATCCTTTTCATTGATGGATTTCATGGACAGATACGCGTTGGTCCAGTTGCCTATGGCATGCTCATCGGGACCGGCGCACTGGATGATGTTGCCGGATTCGGCGTTCATAAGCCATATTTCCACATCATTTTCAAGAGATTCGGTCACGGCCACCTTTTGGAGTTCTTTGAAGGTATAGGTGATGAACATATAGCCGTTACGGCCGTTGTCATATTCAAAATTCGTGAACATGGTTATGACAGGCTGGCCGTAAACCGATGAACGGTAAGGAGCGGACATGGAAACCGGATCGGCCAGAGCCGCAGTTTTTAACAGCTCCCATTTGTTGAATTCCGCGATCTCTTCTTCGGTGGCATATTTTTCTCCGGTCTCGTCAATAAAACCGGCGCTGAGATAGTCGGACTTTACATTGTTTTTTATGGCTGCGTAGATATCCTCGGGGGATTCGTAATTTTGAGCCGAGAGCATGGATGCCATGTCATCGGCGGCCTCGGTCATGGACTCTATGGAAGAGTTCATTTTTTCACTCATGATGGTACATATCTCGGAGGAGAGATACTGATCGTGTCGCGAGATAAGACGGTTAAAGGCGAGGATCAGCACGCCGGTGGCGCCCAGAAAAACCGCAAGACATATGATGAGGGTCATAAAAAACGACCTTCCGCCTTTTATCAGCTGAATATCCTGCCCGATATTATTATCTTTTGATCTCGTGTTATTCATAAAAATACAGTGGCTGTTACATTTTTTTATTTGTACGTCAGTTATGTTCGATGACCTCCCGGATCAGGGGATCCGAAAGAGTGTCTTTGTTGACCGTCACGACACCGGTATCCTTAAATTTTATGGAGGGAGTGTTTCCGTCCAGGATATCCAGAGTGGATTGTACGGCGGAGTAGCCCATGTCATACTGGCGCTGCAAGATGGTGGATACACGGTAGTCGGGCGATTCCACCAGGGTCTTTATCTCGTCCGAGTAATCAAATGCCACTACCGTGATGTCCGTGCGGTTCTCTTTTTTGATTGTGGCACCCAGTGCTCTCGCGGGGGTGTTGTTTGTTCCGTAAAGACCATTGAGCTCGGGGTGTTGTATCAGAAATTCCGCGGTGATCTTTTTCCCAAGTTCGAAATCGCCGTTACAGTTCATGATATCGGAAATGACGATCCATTTTTCGGGGGCGTGATTCGACCAGTACTGGTAAAAACCTGCCAGACGTTCATTGATGGTCATGGACTGGGCATATCCAACCAGTATTCCCACGGATACATTGTCATTGCCGGAATACCCTGCCTGACGAAGCTGTGATATCATTTCCTCGGCTGCATTCTGGCCTGCCAGAAGATTGTCGGTCATGTAGCATATGTCAAAACTTTCAGTGTTTGCGGCGGTATCGATAAGGACGATGGGGATGCCCATGGCATGCACTTTGTCAATGTCGGAAGCGAGCTCCACGGAATCGTTGGGAGCCAGTATCACTGCATCGGGATTTTTGGCCAGGACCTCATCCACCAGCAAGTGCTGTCCCTTCCAGTCGGTCTCGATGTTTGTTCCGCAGTAATAGACATTGCAGTCAAGCTCTTCGCCTGCGGCTTTTGCGCCGTTTATGACCACCTGCCAGTAGTTTGAATCGATCACCTTCACGATCAGATATATGTTCTTTCGTCCGTCCTTTATCTCGGTGAGCGGCTCACAGTGAGTGATGGCCGGGGCGGAATCCGCTTTATCTTTTTGTGCAGGCTGGGAACAGGCGCAGATACAGAGTGCCGACAGTATTATGATGATTATGGAAAAGATTTTAGTTCTCATATCTTATACCCCGAAACGCTACGTTTAAAAATAACATATGTGAAGTTTTTTTGCAAATTTATGAGCGGTTTTCTTTTCCTTGACTTAGCGTAAATGCACGGAATATAATTGGTTTGTTTCAAAAGATTTGTTTTAAAACTGCATGTAAGAGTGCAGTATGGGTGATCATGGAAAAGAGAAGAAATACATTCAGTAATTCCCTGGGCTTTGTTCTGTCCGCAGCCGCAAGCGCAGTCGGCCTGGGCAATATATGGAGATTCCCTTATCTGGCGGCCAGAGACGGCGGCGGTCTCTTTCTGGTCATCTACCTGTTGCTTGCCCTGACTTTCGGATTTACCCTTTTGACGGCAGAGATCGCCATAGGCAGGAAGACCAGACAGAGTCCTTTGACTGCATATGAGAAATTAAACAAAAAGGCAAAACCCCTGGGAGTGATGGCCTGTATCATACCGGCCATGATCCTGCCTTATTACTGCGCCATCGGCGGATGGGTCATCAGATATTTTCTGGCCTTTTTGACGGGTAAGGGGGCAGCGGCGGCTCAGGATGGATATTTTTCGAATTTCATATCCGATGTTCCCCAGCCCATACTTATGTGTACGGTCTTTCTGTTTTTGACCATGGTGATAGTTCTGAAGGGTGTGGATAAAGGCATTGAGCGGTTCTCAAAAGTCGTTATGCCCATGCTGGTGATCCTGGTGCTGGTGATCGCCGTATTTTCTCTGACTTTGTCCCATACCGGGGATGACAATGTGGTGAGAACCGGTATGGAAGGTTTTAAGATACTGGTGCTTCCGGATCTGACCGGAGTGGATCTCAAAACTTTTGTTTCCACGCTCATAGACGCCATGGGACAGCTCTTTTACAGCCTGAGCATAGCCATGGGCATCCTCATAGCCTATGGTTCGTATATGCAGGATGATACAGATCTTGTTTCCTGTGTGGGACAGATCGAGATATTTGACACGGGAATAGCGTTTCTGGCAGGCGTCATGGTGATACCTGCGGTATATGTATTCCTGGGAAGGGAAGGCATGGGGGCTTCCGGCCCGGGGCTTATGTTTGTCACCCTGCCCAAGGTCTTTCTTCAGATGGGCGGGATAGGCAATCTGCTGGGCTGTCTCTTTTTTGCCATGGTGCTCTTTGCTGCCATCACCAGTTCAGTATCCATTCTGGAAGCCATAGTCTCCAGTTTCATGGATGGTTTTAAGATGGAAAGGAAAAAGGCAGTGCTCTTGGTGTCTGCCATCGCGTTTGTGGCGGGGCTTCTGGTGTGCCTGGGATATAACAAACTGTATTTTGAGTATACTTTGCCGAACGGTGCCGTGGGCCAGATCCTGGATATCATGGATTATGTGAGCAATAATCTCATGATGCCCATAGTGTCCATCGGAACCTGCATACTTGTGGGCTGGATACTGGGACCCGGATATGTGACGGATGAGGCCATGAAAAACGGAGAGAAATTTGGACGTAAAGGTCTGTTTGTCGTGATGATAAAATATGTGGCTCCCGTTATGCTCCTTATATTGCTGCTCAAGGCAGTGGGACTGTAGAATTAAAGGTTGGATATGACAGGTAAAGATATGGAACAGGGTATATTTTACGGAGTGGGCACAGGCCCCGGCGAGGCAGAACTTATGACCCTCAAGGCCTGCAGGATAATAAGAGAGTGCGAGGTGCTGGTAATGCCGGCTCTGGGCAGTGAGTGTCGTGCCTATAACATAGTGAAACAGGCAATTCCGGAATTGGATGACAAGGAGATATTGGACTGTTCCTTCCCCATGAATATGAATAAAGAGGAAAGGGATGCCGTACATGATCAGACCGCCGGGCGGATCGTCGGGTTTTGCCGTGAGGGCAAAAATGTGGCCTTCATCACACTCGGTGACCCCTGTGTATATTCCACATATACTTATGTGGCGCGTCTTGTGTCACAACAGGGGATTAAGACTCGGTTTATAAACGGCGTCACTTCCTTTCAGGCAGCAGCAGCGGCCCTTGATATAGACCTGGTGCTTCAGGATGAGATGCTGCACGTGATCCCCGGCTCTGCGGATCCCGTTGAAGCGCTTAAACTCCCCGGCACCAAGATATTTATGAAAAACAAGAGCGGCTTTGAAGCGCTTATCCGTGAACTCAGGAAACTGGAGGATGAGGGCAGGATCATGGTCTGTGGCGTATCCCATTGCGGAATGGAGGATGAGATAATTTATTATGGCGCCGGTGAACTGTCATCGGACGCGGGCTATCTCACCACCATAATCGTTAAGGAAAAGCCCATGCCTGTATTGTAGTTTTATATTATGATCTCAGACCATGGTTTTATAGCGTGATTTGATCATATTGTGGTTTTTTTCGGTGGGAGATACCATATTTAGTACAGACGTCTCATTCCGCATAAAATCAAGGTTTTTGCGGACAAATTGGTGGACAAATCAGCCGAAAATACTTGCAATTTGACAGGGTTCATGCTATAGTAATTATGTATCATTATCTGAAAAAACGGATTTTTTTCAGAACCGAAGTCGGAGCAGATCCCGCAATGGCCATTTTAAGCGGATCACATGCTTCGCATCCCCGTCGCCTATGGCGGACCTATCATGGAGGAAAGGAGGGGGAGCTTTTATGGCATTAGTAGATAATCAGGCTGCATTAAACAGCGTCTATAATTATTTCTTAACTGCGTACGCGCCGACTAATCCCGCGTCGCGCTATGACACTCATAAAAAGAGTGAGCTTCGCAGTGTTTATAATTCCATCAGAAAACAGAGCAAAGAGTCCCCCACCTATATCATTGATACCAGTTCGGAGACCAAGGCATTTGCGGTAGGAGTCAAGGAGGGCGCCAGACAGTTCTCCAATGTGATCAGTTCGCTCTCTTCCGGTGAGGATAATGATGTTCTCAGCAGAAGGGTGGCTTCCTCCACCGATGACAGGATCGTGAGCGCCAAGTTTATCGGCGAACCCTCCGGATCCCAGGACGAGATCAGCTTTTCCATCAGTGTGGACCGGCTGGCGGAGAGCCAGGTTAATGAAGGAAAGTTCCTGCCCACCGATGACAGGGTGGGACTGGAAGCCGGCACCTATTCCTTTGATATACATGTGAATGGTTCGGATTATGAATTCCAGTTTGGAGTGGCCGCGGATGATACTAACGGTAATCTCCAGAACAAGCTGGAATCCCTTATTAACAGGTCCAATATAGGAGTCATAGCCGATGTGATCCATGAGAATGGCAGATCCGCTCTTTCCATTGAGAGTACGGCTACGGGACTTATGCCTGGACAGAATTCACTGTTTCGGGTATCCGATGAGAGCTCCAGTAAGAATTCCGGAGCCATAGATTATCTGGGGATCAGAGATATGACCCAGGCTCCGGCCAATGCTGAGTTTAAGCTAAACGGCGTGGAGCGTAGCGCTTTTTCCAATACTTTCACGGTGGATAAGCAGTTTGAGATATCCCTTAAGGATCTTTCGCCGGTGGGCGAGTCCGTTACCATAGGACTCAAGCCCGACGTGGAATCTCTTTCGGATAACATACATCAGCTCATCACCGGTTATAATGAATTCATGAACAGGACCTCGGAGTATTCCGGTTCCAATGTGAGAACGGATACGCTGATGTCGGATATGTGGCGTACCAATATCGCATACAAGAGCGGTCTTGAGAACATGGGTATCACCTTATCGGACGACGGCAAGCTGGACCTTGATGAGGAGACCTTAAAGGAAAGGCTCTCATCCGGCGACACAGGGGCAGATGTGGATACTCTTAAGGGCTTTACATCGGCGCTTATGAGAAAGTCCAACCAGATATCATTGGATCCCATGAACTATGTACAAAAGACCGTGGTGGCATATAAGAATCCGGGCAGGAGTTTTTCAAATCCTTATGTGACCAGTATATACAGCGGGATGATGTTTAACAGTTACTGCTGATGCCGGCAGGATATAAGGTGGCAGCTCAAAGATGAAAATAAAGAGGATGTCGTAAGGACATTCTCTTTTTTTGATGACCAAAACGTGTTATAATATTACAGATTTTTTTCTTTTTTGGAGGTACCGGGATGAAATATGATTATCTGATAGTGGGTGCAGGTCTTTTTGGCACCGTTTTTGCGCAGCAGGCGGCCCTTAAGGGAAAGAAAAGCCTCATCATAGACAAAAGATCCCATATAGCGGGAAATATCTACACAAAAGAGAGCGAGGGCATAAATGTCCATGTTTACGGAGCCCATATTTTTCACACGAGTGATAAGAAAGTGTGGGATTATGTAAACCGCTTTGCGGAGTTTAACCGTTATACCAATTCGCCCCTGGCCAGATATAAGGATGAACTGTATAACCTTCCCTTTAACATGAATACATTTCACGGTCTCTGGGGAGTGGTGACGCCTGATGAAGCCAG
>Ga0247608_10008411_pt1 | contig 10429 bp, 6 predicted proteins | sample 176DNAGHGlowgp2_FD_193490 | JGI IMG/M metagenome (GOLD analysis project Ga0247608, IMG submission 193490) | Sheep rumen microbial communities from Palmerston North, Manawatu-Wanganui, New Zealand - 1766 DNA GHGlow gp2 | ecosystem: Host-associated > Mammals > Digestive system > Stomach > Rumen ... | reverse complement strand
ATTCCAGAGTCAAAAGGTTTGGAGATGCTCTGCTACGTAACCTTCAATGATTTGAGAAAATTAAAGCCAGGTCAGCAAGTACAGGCAACACCTGCTGACCTTCAGCGCGAGAACTGGGGATATGCCTTTGGTAAAGTACAGGGTATCGAACAATATCCGACCACTAAGGAAGATGTGATACGCCGTTTGAAACTGGACCCTCTGGCGGCGTTTATCAAAGACGGTGAAGCTATCTATGAGGTGCGTGTCATTCTCGAAGAGCAAAACGGCCATCTCGTCTGGAGCCGCGAGAAAAGCCAAGGCCTGAAAATAAATACCGGTTCGCTCTGCAACATCCAGATTATCACTCAGCAACACCCTGTCTGGCGCGTGCTCCTCGGTGCCGTCGACAACGCAGTAGAATCAGCAACGGGCAACTGATATGGGCAAGGTCATGAAAATGCCAATGGTGATGCAGATGGAATCTGTGGAGTGTGGTGCCGCCTCACTGACGATGATTCTGGCGCATTACGGCAAGTGGCTGCCCTTGGAAGAGGTGCGTGCTGCCTGTGGCGTTTCGCGCGATGGCAGTTCAGCAAAAGACATTGTATTAGCAGCTCGAAACTACGGGTTGAAAGCTGAGGGCTATCAAGTAAGCCCCGAAGACCTTGAGGGTATGCAACCTGCCATCATCCACTGGAACTTCAATCACTTTGTCGTGTTCCGAGGCTTCAAAAACGGCAATGCCTGTCTGAACGATCCCAATGCCGGACCCGTGGAAGTACCCATCGATGATTTCAGGAAATCCTTCACGGGTGTTGCGCTGACATTTGCTCCTACGGAAGCCTTTGAGCAAGGCGGACACCGTACCCGTATCCTGTCATACGTCAGGAAAAACCTGCAAGGTGCCGGCGAGGCCTTCTGGCTCACCTTTGTCTTCGCCCTTTTGGCCGCATTCGTCGCCCTCGTCATCCCCCTCTTTACCCGAACCTTCCTTGATGAGATTCTCTCAGGCAAGAACCGAGACTGGACTCCTGCCTTCTTCCTCATTATGGGAACGGTTGCACTATTCCAATTTGTATTAGTCTTATTACAAGCCCGCTATGCCAAGCGGGTAGCTGGTTCGCTGGCATTGAAAGGCAATGTGAAGTATCTTCAACATGTGCTGCGGCTGCCTATCTCTTTTTTCGCCATGCGGAGCGTAGGAGAATTGCAACAGCGCCAGCACCTGAATGAGACCATCACCCATTCACTCGTAGAAGTACTGGCACCACAGATTATCAATATCGCCCTTCTCGGACTCTATCTCGCCCTGATGCTCAGCTATTCAGTGGTCCTCACTCTGGTAGGTATCATTGCCGCTGCTGTTAACCTTGCAATCGTACAGTATTATTCCAATCGGCGCATCAATCTCATCCACTCGATGGAACAGAGCACAGGCAAGTATTTCTCGGCAACCGTCTCGTGTATCGACAATATGGAGAGTATCAAGGCTGCCGGTGCTGAAATGGGATTCTTTGAATACTGGAGCGGCTTGTGGGCCAAGAAATTCAATATGGAAGGCAATGCCACAGACCAACAATTGAAAATGGGACTGCTGCCCATCCTCGTGAATGGTCTGGTCAATACTACCATCCTCATTCTTGGTGCTCTGCTGATTTTGAAAGGAGAGCTGTCGGTGGGTATGCTCTTAGCCTTCCAAGGTTTCATGTCATCGTTCCTTTCGCCTGTGAATGACATCGTCAACGCATCGAAGACCATCGTAGTGATGCGCAGTCAGATGGAGCGCATCGAAGATGTCATGAAGTTTCCTGAAGACCATCGCGACAACGGCGGCGACATGTATGAGGGCAAACTTGGCGGACTGGTGGAACTGAAGAATGTCACCTTCGGCTATTCCACCCTGCAACCTCCGCTTATCAAGAACTTTAACTTGCGCATTGAACCTGGTCACAGTGTGGCCTTCGTGGGTAGCAGCGGTTGCGGAAAGTCGACACTTGCCAAACTCATCTCCGGTCTCTATAAGCCTTGGTCGGGAGAGATTCTCTTCGATGGAAGACCCATAGAAAGCATTTCTTCCGAGGAGTTGACAAACTCCGTAGCCGTCATTGACCAGAATGTCGTGCTCTTTGATGACACCGTTGCACAAAACATCCGTATGTGGGACGAGAGTATCGAGGACTTCACACTGATGATGGCCTGTAACGATGCCCAGATACGTGACGATATTATCAGTCGTCCCGATGGTTTCGGGACGAAGCTCGTCAGAGGCGGACAGAACTTCTCTGGCGGTCAGCGTCAGAGGATGGAGATAGCCACAGCCCTGGCAAAGGAGCCTGCAGTGCTCATCATGGACGAAGCCACCTCAGCCCTCGACCCGAAGACTGAGGATGAGGTAATGGCCTCAATCCGCATGATGGGACCCACGCAGATTATTATTGCCCACCGTCTCTCTACTATCCGAGACTGTGACGAAATCCTTGTTATGGACCAAGGGAAGATTCTGCAACGTGGCACTCATGAAGAACTAATGTCACAAGAAGGATTGTATAGGGATTTAATGAAGAGTGAATAGCGATGGCCATCTATATCAAACAAATCAACAAGCGTAGGCTGCTGGAGAAGTCACTCCTGGCAGAAGCCTTGGACCGAGGTGCCCAGAGACTGGGATTCCTGCGCAAGAGAAGCGCAATCCCACAGACAAGCCAGTCGGCACTCCGGCAACTTCTCGACGCCTTGGGTATCAAAGATTATGACTTGGAAGAGAACGATATCACCTCACCAGAGGAGCAGTTGACCGGCATTCTGCGCCCACGTGGTATTCTTATGCGCCGTATCAAACTAACTGGCGAATGGTGGCGCGAATGTGTCGGGCCCTTACTGGGCTATGCTAAGGACGACCAGCGCCTAGCTCTGATACCTACCAGTAGTGGACTGGGCTATTACTATCGTGACCACAATGGTATTGTCAAAACTATCGGCAAGAAAGAGATGGAACATGAACTCAAGCCAACAGCCCTGACATTTACCAAACCTCTGCCCTTGCGTGCCTTGGATCCTAAAGATCTTATCAGCTTTGCCTGGAGTGTGGTTTCCGGCCCCAATACCCTTATGCTTTGTTTGGCGGCCTTTGTCGTCGTGTTGCTCGGCATGTTTACCCCTATGGCCAATAAGCTCATCTTTGACACCGTCATCCCTACAGGCGATGCCTCCGACCTGCTGCCTATCACAGGACTGCTGATTGGTGCCACCATCGGTACAATGCTGCTGACACTCACCCGCAACCTGTATATTACCCGTGTGCAGCATATCGTTGACCTTCATACCCAGAATTCCATCATGGCGCGCACGTTCCTACTCTCGCCCACCTTCTTTTCTAAGAATGCGAGCGGTGAACTGAGTGCTAAAATCAATAATGTATCCATCCTCTCGAGCATGATCAACGAGACCATTATCGGCGCTGGACTGTCTGCCGTACTCTCTCTGATTTATCTGATGCAGTTGTGGATATATGGAAAAGCACTGCTCTTTCCTGCCATGGGTATTCTGGCAATTCAAACCCTTATCCTCGTACTGGTGTACAGACGAACAGCCCGCATCCAAGGCATATATACAGAGAAGGCCACTCAACTCAGCGGACTGGAGTATAATATGTTTGCCGGCATTCAGAAGATTAAACTGACTGGCTCTGAAAACCGTGCATTCACCCGATGGCTTGACCACTACACAGATCAGGCATGTCTGCTTTATAACCCTGCCTTTATCTCGCGCTTGTACACAGCCTTAACTGCTTTCCTTGCCATTGGTGGCACGATGCTCATATTCTGGTCGACATTATCAAACGATGTCGCCCCGTCAGACTATATTGCCTTCAGTTCTGCTTTCGGCATGATGACCGCAGCTATGGCAGAGATGAAAAATGTCGTACCCTCGCTGGCCAGGATTAAGCCGCTTCTGAACTCTGTCAAGCCCATACTTGAAGCGGTACCGGAAATAGAGGCCAAGGCCCCACAAGTGGAAGATTTATTTGGTGGTATAGAGGTCAGCGGACTAAGTTTCCGGTACGAAGATGAAGGGCCATTGGTACTTGACAACCTCTCTTTACGCATAGAACCAGGTGAATATGTAGGACTGGTAGGAAGGTCGGGAAGCGGCAAGTCAACATTCATGCGCCTGTTGTTGGGCTTTGAGCAACCACTTTCGGGTGGTATCTATTACGACAACTATGACCTAGCGAAAGTTGACAAGGCGAGCCTACGCCGTAAGATTGGATGCTGTCTGCAAAGTGGCAACCTCTTTACAGGCAACCTTTTCCAGAATATCACGATCACGGCTCCCTGGGCATCACATGAAGATGCCTGGGAAGCCCTGCGAATGGCATGTCTTGAGGAAGATGTACGGCGGATGCCTATGGGACTGAATACCTTGATTAATGAAAGTGGCAGTGGCTTCAGCGGAGGACAGAAACAACGTATCCTCATCGCCAGAGCCCTGATATCGAAGCCAGATGTCATCTTCTTTGATGAGGCAACGTCAGCGCTCGACAATCTTTCACAAAAACAAGTCAGCGAGAATCTCGATAAGCTCCACTGCACCAGAGTGGTCATAGCCCAGCGGTTGTCTACTATCCGCCATTGCGACCGTATCATCGTGCTCGACAAAGGCAAGATAGCTGAACAGGGTACCTATGAGGAACTCATGGAACAAAAAGGACTTTTCTACGAAATGTCATTACGCCAATTATAAACTTCCAATAAGATGAATCAAGCAAACCAACAAACTCGCAAAGACAAAGCAAGGCTGGCCTCAGAAAGGCAACAGGCAGGCGAGCCAAGCACGGGGAAGCGACGCCGGCTCACATTAGAGGAACTGTCAAGGGTGACGGGTGGCGTGAATCAGCCCCATCATTTTGACTGATTATTTGACCTTCGATGTCATTGGGCCGCGTACCCCCTTGTAACTCTTCAGGAAGGCCTTGGCAGACCCGAAACTGAGAAACATGTCAAGGCGCATGGGGATATGATTCTGGTCGTCGGTGACGTAGAAACGAATCAACTCGTGGCTCTTGCCGTTCTCATTCTCCCAGAACGAGAAGACCAGACAGCGAAACTTCTCCTTGGTGCTGTCCATCTTGTAGGTGGTTTTCCCACGATAGCTCAACCAGGAATTTGACAAACGGCGGGCATCGCTGATGGGCATGGGGATTACCTCGCCTTTCTTCAGCTTCGTGGCATCGAAATTACGGGCACGAAGGAAAATGGACATCATGTCGTAGATGCAGTTCTTGTAAGTGCTCGTTTTCCAATGCACCTCGCCATCAGCATCGATGCGGTGCTTCTTCAACTGGCAGTTGCCGCCAGGATAGGAATACCATACCTCATCCACGTAGTAGCGGCTTCCCTCGCGGGCTCCCTTACGGAAATAAAGGGGTGAGAGGTCTGGATTGCAGTAGCTGAGCAACGTATCGCGCATCATGAAATATTTATCAAGGGTATTGTTGCCTCTTGTGATCAGATATGACCGCCAGGCATCCTTACCCTCAAACTTCGTCATCTTGGTGTCCATCGTGGCTGTACCCACGGTAAACCAGATAAGTTTCCAATTAAACTTCAGGTCGTAATCCAATACCTCGCCCGACTTGAATGCCGTATTCTCAATACCACACTGTGCCACAGAACGTAAAGGCAATAGGGCTAAAAGGCCTGTCAGCATCCATACTTTCTTCATCATCTCTATCCTTTTCATGTCTTCAATTTTTCAGTTTTTACAATTCTTATAGCTTCACGCCTTGAGTCTTGAGATATTCCTTACCCAACTGCTTGGCGCGTTCCAGATTGCGGTTCTTCAGTTTCTTCTCCTGGTCGGGCTTCTGCTTAGTAATGGCACCTGGTTTCTGACGGAAGCGCAGTTGCTCTGTCAGATTCCAGGACTTGGTGACATCCCATTTCTCCTTACATTCTATCTCCTGTGGATAATAATAGACAGACTCTGGCTGACGGTCGGCCTCATAATCGCCGGTATCCCAGACGCCATTACCGTTGGCATCCACAAAAGCGCGCATATAGTATTTACCCGGTGTCAGATAGTCAAACCTAGCTACACCGTTCTTTACATGTACTTCCCTTTCAGGACTGTCAGAGCTGCTGAGCAGTTGGACGACAATCGAGGAGTCTGCCACATCCAGCCCACTGATGTTCACCACCAGCAGGCTGAACTCATCCGGCCCTTTCACCTTGATACCCTGCTTATATGGTTTGGAAGCCAGTCCATAGATATCAATGAAGGCAGCTGAATCAACCTCAAAGCTGTATTCCGTTTCCAAACGCCAGTCGACCAGCAATTCATAGTTTCGCAAAGCGTTTTGCCGGAACTCATAGGGTGTCTGATACCACACAGAGTCGATCATCGAATAGAGATGCACCATCGATGTGTCGCAGACAACCAGTGGTGTAGGCATTTCGATGGTAATGCGCGAGCCGGGCGTAGCAGCAGCAGGCAGACCATACTTGGGTTCCAGGGGCCTGACGGGATAAATGGAGTCGTAGGGCTGGTCGTTCTTCTTTTTCTTCTCCTGCTGCTTCTGCCACTTCTCCATCTCCTTGGCCTGCTCCTTCATACGCTTCTCATACGGCACCTTTGGCAATATCTCCAATGCAGAATCAGTATTAAGCACGAGACGACCCAGCGTGTCAGTCATGTGATAGGTGATATCCATCAGCAGGGTGTCCTTGTTGACAAGCATGGTATCACGCAGCCAATAGTGGATGGTATCCCGCTTCTCATTGGCCTCAATGATAAAAGCGCTGTCAGCCTCAAAGTTCAGCCCCTTGATTTCGGGCAGGATGGAATCACCATAGGTAAAATACAAGGAGATCTTATTTGGCTCCAGGCGCTCTGTCTTCAACAGATACCGGTCTGTCTGTAGATGCGTGAAAGCCAGAAGAGTGACATCGTCGGGCAGGAAGTGGGTATAGGGCACCTGCCGGAAGGCATCGATATGCAGCGAATCGCGCCAGATGGTATCTGTACGGGTATCAGGCTTTGAAGAAGGGCTGAAGGTGTCGTGGCTGAAGGCCATCATCTCACCCTTCTGCGTAAAGTGGAAGTCGCCGTCCATATCCTGAAGAGCATAGGCCCGATAGGTGCCTGGAGCCACGCCTTTCACCACGAAATGCCCACGACTGTCGGTACGCGATACGCGCATCAGCGGCTTGGTAGAAAAGACCGTATCAGACAGATCATCGTAGAGGCCCACCATGATTCCCTTGATTGGCTCTAAGTTTCTGGCATCCAACACATAACCGCCTATCTCGAAGGTGTCTATCTGCTCTCCGGTAGAAAATGTGAAGGTATAGTTGCCCAGGGGGTTGCCTTCATTATTGTCGGTGATGGCATCGCTGAAGTCAATCGTATAGGTGGTATTCTCTTTCAGCGTGTCCTTCAGTTCCACCACGATCTTCTTACCGGCACCCTTGATCTCCGGCGTTTCCAACTGAGGTGGTGAGACAATCACTTTCTCTGTGGCGTTGTCAATCTTGATGAACTCATCGAAAAAGATGGTTATCTTATTCGATTTGATATTGATTCCTTTGTCTTCGGGCGAGCTGCCCACCACCTTCGGAGGGTCATCATCATACCAGCCACCATCAGGCTGCCCCATTCTGGCACAGGAAACAGTGAACAGTGAATAGTGAATCGTGAATAATGCCAATGCTATGACTGGCAATATTCTCATACTATTGAATGGTCTGTCCTTCCTCATGACGATTCTCTGCTTTTATCTGTTGAGCGCCAGTAATTGCTCCATGATGTCACGGTTATTGCTCAGCCGCGGCACCTTGTGCTGTCCACCCAGTTTGCCACGGAGCTTCATCCAGTCGTTGAAGAGATGGGGCCTTGCCTCGATAATCTCAAGGTGCTGCAAGGTGATATCCTTGTATCGCTTGGCCTCATAGTCAGAATTGATGGCCTGCAAGTGCTTGTCGAGCAGGTGGGAAAACTGCTGCAGATCCTGTGGCCGCCTGGCAAACTCGATCAACCACTGGTGGCGGCATTTTGCATTGGCATCCATGAAGACCGGAGCTGCCGTGTATTCAGAAACCTCTGCCCCCGTCTGCTCACAGGCGTATGCCAGTCCCTTCTCGGCATTGTCAACAATCAGTTCCTCTCCAAAGGCATTAATAAAATGCTTGGTACGTCCTGTAATGACAAACTTATAGGGATTGGTCGACGTAAACTGGATGGTGTCGCCTATCTCATAGCGCCACAGGCCACAGCAGGTAGAGATGACCATCGCATAGTTCTTGCCGGTCTCCACCCCCCAAAGCGGCACGATCTGCAGGGAGGAACTTGCTGTACCCGACTCCATCGGGATAAACTCATAAAAGACGTCATAGTCGAGCATCAGCAGCATCGACTTGTCGTTGGGGTCATTCTGCAAACCGAAGAAGCCCTCGCTGGCATTATAGGTTTCCATATAATGCATGTTGGGCGAGGTGATCAGCTGCTCATACTGCTTGCGATAGGGCGTAAAGGCCACGCCGCCATGGAAGAACACCTCGATATTAGGCCACACCTCCTCCAGATGAGTCTTGCCCGATATCTCCATCATCTTAGTCAGCACGGAGAGCATCCAAGAGGGAACGCCCGAAAGGTTCGTCACGTTCTTGTTCATCGCCTCACGGGCTATCTTCTCCCGCTTAATCTCAAAATCAGAGATCAGGGCTGTCTTCTTCTTGGGAATGCGCACCAGATTAGCCAGCGGATTGATATTCTCTATCAGGATGGCACTGAGGTCACCCACCAGCGAATCCTTCAGGTTATAGTTAGGCGAATGACTACCCCCTAAGATAAGGGCTTTCCCGTCGAAGATATGCGATTGAGGGTTGTTTTCAAGATACATCGCCACCGCGTCGAAGCCACCCTTGTAATGCATCCGTTTCAAACCCGCCTGACTCACGGGGATGAACTTCGACTTGTCATTGGTGGTGCCCGATGACTTGGCATACCACTTAATGCGGCCTGGCCAGAGGATATCCGCTTCGCCATGCCGCATACGGTCGATACTGCCTTTCAGTTCCTCATAGGTATTAACAGGAATATGTCTTACAAATTCCTCGTAACCCCTCATGGTACTGAAAGCGTGATGACGGCCAAATTCCGTGTCTTTAGCCTCAGCAATCAAACGGCTCAGCACTGCCTCCTGCAAAGCCTTCCCGTCGTGCTGATGTCTCTCCAATTCCTGCTGGCGAGACTTAAACACGTTTCTTACTATACCAGTAATACTCATTTTCAATTGCGCAATTTGGGTGCAAATTTACGCAATTCTATCGTAACGGGTGAAAAAATTACGATTTTTTATTATTTGCCGCTCTTTTTGCCCGACTTCTGGTTGTTTTCCTGCTTCACCTCCGTAGCTTTATAGCCAAACTTGCCAAAACTCTGGATGATCTTCTCAGAGTTGGTCTTGTCAGCATCATAGGTAACAGTGACGCGCTGTTTATCGATGTTACATTCAATCTGCTTGACACCTTTCTCAAAGCGCAGGTTGCCCTTGATCTTGTTTTCGCAACTCTCGCAGTGCATCTGCGGATTAGTGGTGACGACGACGGTCTTGATGTCTTTTGCCATGCCAGCGACTGCGCTCAGCATCATGGCAGATAATAATACTGTTTTTTTCATAACTATTTCACTTTTTCTCTCATTTGTATAATTCGTAGTCTTTACCTTCTAATTACCTTCTAAAGCCTTCCAAAATTCATGCGGATACCCGCATAGAACATGGCCCCGTGAACGGGTCCCCACACCATCGTGGGGTCGAAGCGGCTGCTCCAGGGGTCTGCTGCATGGATGATCGTCTGCTTCTGGCGGAAGCCCGTCAGGTTCTCACCGCCAATATAGATGGAGAAATGACGGAACCAACGGGTAATCTGTGCCGATACTTGTTCGTAGGCATGGAAGCGGGCGTCCCAGAGCCCGTCAACGGGTGTGGGCATCCGCCCGCCACCGTTCAACTGCAGTGTGGCATCCACCTGCCAGAGTCCGAGGGGTGTCTTGTAACTGGCGGTCACTAAACCCTTATACCTGCTGGTCAGCGGCTTCTCCATCAGTTTGCCGCCATAGGTACACTTCACGTCATTCCATCGCCAGGCAGCCGTCAGCTCCAGTCCTTTCACTATGGGGTAGGTAGCATCCACCTGTATGGTGTTAGAATACGACTTGCCATCGAGGTTGCTGATGCGTATCAGCGATGGATTGCTGTCGTAGTCGATGACGGCCTGCTGACTGAAATGCGTGTGATAATACTCCGCATTCACTTTGAGCGTCTTGCCGAAGAGAGGGATATACAACGAGCTGCTGACACCGTAATTCCAGGCACGTTCCTGTTCCAGATCATCAATCACCAACTGTCGTCCGCTGGCCAGCAGATTATTGTTTTCTGCCAAGGCAT
>Ga0247608_10008410_pt1 | contig 10431 bp, 11 predicted proteins | sample 176DNAGHGlowgp2_FD_193490 | JGI IMG/M metagenome (GOLD analysis project Ga0247608, IMG submission 193490) | Sheep rumen microbial communities from Palmerston North, Manawatu-Wanganui, New Zealand - 1766 DNA GHGlow gp2 | ecosystem: Host-associated > Mammals > Digestive system > Stomach > Rumen ... | reverse complement strand
ATTTCAGGTGTTGGTGTAAGGGAATATTATAGAAATTTATGATTTGAATTGGTTTGAACTTATATGTCTAAACATATATAAAAAAGGTACATAAATATGTACCTTTTTTTGTGATTGATTATTTTTAATCATTGTTTTCTTCAACTCCTGTGATATCTCAAATGACTTCATCTAGGTGATCGAAAGTTTCATCATCTAGAACTTGTTTTCACATTCTCATATCTTTGATAGATGATTCAATTTTCTTTTCGAGTTCATTTAGAGCTTTTTTATCTCATGCTAGATATTGTGATAGTTTCTCTTTTCATTGAAATTTTTGAGTTCATAATGTATAAAATGCTCAATTTTTTGTAATCGTTTTTAGTAGTACAGATGCCTCTATGATATCACTTATTTTGTCGTATCACATGTTTCGTTTTACTGGTAGTTCTGCTGTTTTAAATGGTGCTGCAATTTTATTTTTGGCAATTTTAACTTTTGCATAATAACCAATTTGTTCTTTGTCTTCAGTAATTTTATCTCATTTTCTGATTTCTATTCTTTGAGAAGCAAAAAATTTGAGTGCATTTCATCATGTTGTTGTTTCTGGATTTCCAAACATCACACCAATTTTCATTCTAATTTGGTTAATAAAGATACATGTTGTACCAGTCTTAGCTAGAACTGAGGTTAATTTTCTGAGTCATTGTGACATCATTCTAGCTTGTAATCACATGTATGTATCTCACATATCTCATTCTACTTCTGCTTTTGGTACTAGTGCGGCAACAGAATCGATTACAATTAATTTTACTGATCAAGATTTCGCTAATTCTTCTGCTATTTGTAGAGCTTGTTCTCAATAATCAGGCTGAGCTAAAAGTAATTCATCTATATTGACTCATAATTTTTTTGCATAGTGTGGATCAAGTGCGTGTTCTGCATCAATAAATGCTGCAACATCTCAACGTTTTTGAATTTCAGCTATGGCATGTAAAGCAATTGTTGTTTTTCAGCTTGATTCTGGTCAATATATTTCAACAACACGTCATTCAGGGTATCCTCATCATAATATTAGATCAAGTATATATGATCAGCTGTGAAATGTGTTTACTAGTCAGAATGTAGAATGATCTCACATTTTTATGACGGCTCATTTTCCGAATTGCTTTTCAATGCTTGCAAGTGCATTTTTTAATTCTGTAGGATCTTTTGTAGTCATGTGTATTTTGTATAATGGTTAAAAAATCATAACGTTGGTTATCGTAATCAAAAAAAAATAAAATTCAAGAGATTTTTACCGTATGCTAAACTGTATTTTTGTTTTTGTCAAAAAAATGATTATTTTCATCAAAAAAAGATTTGACATCGTCAAAGAGATTTGTATAAAGAATTTAGATATATGTTTTATTTATTAATTTTGCGTAATGAAATATGAACTTGATGATGTTCAAAAAGCGCTTATTTTGTTTTTCAAAAAAAATACAAATTGAGAATGATTAACATTGAGAGAAATAGCATCAGAGATTTGAGTTAAACATCCTCAAACTGTATTGAATAAACTTAATCAGTTGGTTTTAAAATGATATTTTGTTAAAGATGAAAAATGATATCGTTTGGTTCGTGAATCTGTGATTGATAAATATACAGATGTTGTTCAACTGCCAATTTTTTGATTTGCTCAATGTTGAAATCAGTGAAAAGCTGTTATTAATGAATATACGCAGGAGCGTATCCCTGTAACTATGGCATTCGTTTGAATGCATGATCTGGAGAATTGTTTTTTTGTTCGCGCTAAATGAAATTCAATGGAACCAAAGATTCAAGATTGAGATTTGGTATTAATACATCAGCAGGAGAGTTATGATCCGAATGATTATGTGTTTGTTGTTCATAACCAGCTTCCTAAGTTGAAAAAAATAATTAGAAATGACAAATGAGTTTTTTTGGAATCTGTTAATAGGTTTTTTGATAAAGTGGAAGTTGATCCTTATGATGAAACTAAAATCATTTGAGTTGTGAAGAAAATTATTAAAAATATTTAGTTATTTTTTCGTGAATTTTTTTATTCGTTATCGATTGTTTCTGAAACTGTATTAAGTTGATCGACTTCTGTTTTTGATATGAGTATTAATTCTGCGTCTTTGTCATCTGTTAGGGTGAGCCGATATGATTTATTTTCTGAATCGTAGCTTTTTATTTTTGCGTAAACGGTAGTTTCTCCATATGGTATAAGTACTCGTTTTCATTCGCTGGTTGTTTCATCTAATGCTTCAGTAGGTAGTTCTCATATTTTCTTTTGTAGTTCTGTTATATTACTTTTGAATTCCCATGTGTAACATTCACGTCATTTTGGATCTATATATTTTACTTTAATCATGTCTTCAGTTTGATCAAGTAATTCACCTAGAATAATGGGATCTTTTGGGTTAGGTTGTATTGGTATTTGTGGAAAAACTATTTTATCATTATTTTCTTTTAGACCGTAATCTTTTCTTTCTTCTCTTTGTTCGTGATATTCTTCATTATTAGGTAATAACAATGCTGCTGCTATGTCGTAATCTGCAGGATGATTAGGACTTTTTTGAGGAGCTATTTGATCATCAAGATTATCAGGATTATCAAGATTATTAAGGAAATCAAAATTATCAAGGAAATCAGGCATTTTTTATTGATAGATAATAAAAGTATTGATATTTTACAGATTTTGAGGTGATTTGTCAAGAATTTTTGCATATCTTTTGTATATGGCTATTTACTTGTTTTTGTATGTTGATTGGTTTGAATTTTGTTTTTTAGTATAAGCGGCTTTTAAATCTTTTTGTATTATTTGTTTGTTGTTTGTTATTTGGTCTTTTTTATTTATGTTTTAGTTTACTTTTTTGTTGTATTTTTGTATTATTTTATCGAAATATTTTTATCTAAAATATTCTTCATTACTTGTGTTGTTAATTCGTCATAAGTAGTATTTTTTTCGGTTGCGAATTGTTGTAAAATTGGGTTTATGCTTTTTGTAATTGTTTTTTTGAATTTTAGTTTTGTGTTAATTAACTTGACTTATGTGTTTATTTGTATATATAATATATGTTTTATATATTTATTGTGTCATAATAATGATGGAAACTCCACTAGATATACATGAATGAGAACCTTATTCTGCTTTGGATAATTGAATAAAAAAATATAAGGAAGAATTGTTCAATTATATAGATGAATTACCAGCGGGTGATTTTGTTAGATTTATTGATTCATTATGATCAATTGATTATAATGATAAGGTGCCTTCTGAGTGATGGTGTATTAATGTGAAATTAAAAATATTACAAAAGAAAGAAGTTGCTACAGAAAATGGAAAAATAGGAACGGATAATGAAGATGTAACATGAATAAATAAGGAAGAAACTAAAAAAGCTTATGATTTTGTTTTGAAAATTCCTGTTTGAGAAAAAATTGTTAAAAAATATGTTTGATGAAAAGAATTATTGAAGCAAAAAAGGGTTTATGAGTCTGATATATTATGGACTCTTGATTCGTTAATGAAATGATTGGAACGTAATAGTGAGGATGACGATGTGCATAGCAGTGAAGAAATTCACTCAAGCTTTTGGATGCGTCATTCTGATCTTTTGCACTGTATTGAAGCTTTTCTAAAATCTAATCCTTCTGTTTGCGTGGAAGATAGTGGTTTTTCTTTTTGAGTTGATGGTATTGAAGTTGAAGCTCATCCTGTTGAGTATAAATGATGAAAAAATTTAGTTTCTGATAATGGTATTCTTCGAGCTTTGATGAACGAAAAAGGTAAACCAGGCAAACCTTTTAATCAAAAAGAATTGTAGTCGTGTATTATTTTATTGTTCTATCCATTCTGTAAATATTTTGTAATCGTGTTGAATGTCTTCATCATTTTTCAGTTTTTTTTCTATATTAGATATAGCATATATTGCAGTTGCATGATTTTTTCATCAAAAATACATTCAAATTTTTTCTAGAGTCCATCTGAAATGCTTTTTAGCAATTAGCATTAGTATTTGTCTTGCAATGGTTATTTCTTTTTTTCTGGAGTCTGATTTTAATTCGGCAACTGATATTGAATAATAATTAGCAACCATTTCGACTATTGTATCGAATGATTTTTGTCATTTATTATTTTGTTTGCTGGTATCTGTGATATTTATGCGTCATTGGATAGAATATCATAAAGTTTGTAAACAAGCATATACATCATCTTCACTGATTTCATTTCAACTTAGTTTTTTTCTTGTTAGTAAGATATTCAAAGCTCATTCTAATTCACGAACATTTGTGGTGATATGTTGTGCGATAATTGATAGTAATTCTGGATCAATTGTTTCTTGTTTTATTTCCAATTTTGATTGTAAAATTGCTATTCTTGTTTCGTAATCAGGCGCATGGATATCAACAACTAATCCGTATGCAAATCTTGTTTTTAATCTTGGTTCTATTTGTAATAGTTCCTTTGGTGGGCGATCTGACGAAATAATAATTTGTTTTTTCTTTAATTGAAAATCGTTGAATATGTTATGAAATATTTCTTGAGTTTTGTCTTTACCTGCCAAAAATTGAATATCATCGATTAATAGAGCATCGACGTCATCAAATTTTCTCATAAGAGTAGACATTTTATTATGTTGAAGTGCTTGAACTATTTCGTCAACAAGTTTTGTTGCTGGTAAATATATGATTACTTTATCGGGATTGTTTGAAATTATTTCATTTCATATGGCTTGCATTAGGTGGGTTTTACCTAGTCATACATTTCAATAAATAAATAATGGATTGTATGTTGTTCATGGATTTTCTGCAACAGCTTTTGCAGATGAAAATGCTAATTGATTATTGGCTCATGCAATAAAATTATCGAATCTAAAATATGGGTCAAATAAGATTCAGAAATAATTTTTTAGTTCATATGTTAATGATTTTCACACAGGATCTTTTTCTTTGCTTTTTACTGGTTCTATATTTAAAAGTTCTCATAAATTTATTAATAAATCACTTCAATTTGAAAATGGTGGATAAACTATATATTCAATTGTATATTGTGGATTATAGACTGTTTGTACTGATTCTTTTAGAGATTTATTGAATATTTTTTTAGTTTGTGCTAGAAAAAATTCATTAGGAAATCATAAATATATTTTTTTTTCGTTATCTTCAATATTTATTATTCATACTTTTGATAGAAATGCTACGATTTTTTTATGATCTTGTTGTGTAGATAATTGTAAAATTATTTGCGTTCGCAAATCCTTGAGATATTGTTTTTTTTCTGAATCATATTGATCTACTATATCAATTAACATTTTATATATAATTTTTTGTAAATATTATGTTGGTTAAAATTTTTTAATTGATTTATTATTGTTTTGTTAGTATTACGTATTCCACATGGTGTTCTTGATTGATTTCTCATGATACAGGATTTGTGTAATTTCAAAAGTCTTTAACAACAAATTTTCAGTTTAGTCATTTGAAATCATCTAAATTATATTGATGTAGTCATTCATTATTTTTCATAGTGAATGAGTCAGGTAAATGGTACGTGATAAAACATATTCCATTTTTGTGTAAATGATTGTATATATTAGTCATAAACTCTCATAATATATATTCTTTTGGATGGTACATTACAATATGCTTGATGATTATGAGGTCGTATTTTTCTTTGAATTGAAAGTCTTCAATTTTTCATTTATTATATGTGATGTTTGGATGATCTTTTAAATAATCAGGGTATTCTGCATTATCTATATCATCTAGTACATCAACTTTTGCTCCATAGCTTGCTGCTAAAATACTAAAATATCATTTCCTTGCTTTTAGATCAAGAATACGTTGTGGTTGATGATTTTGAATTAATTCACTAACTAGTTTTGCTCACTGCATTAGTGTTGTTTTAATAAATGTAAAATTTTTTTATCATAGAAATTTTTCTAATCTGACAACATCTAAATCTGGTCTAGACTCATTTAGATCGTCAAGTGTGAAATCTTGTAATTTTTCATTATATGTTTGACAAATATCTTCGATAAGTGCAATGTTGTATTCCCTATCATAAGCTTCTTCAACAAACATTCTTACGCAAAGATTGGTTGGTATTCAGCAAACTACAATATTTTTGATTCATTCTAAGTGTTGTTCTAGGTTTGTTTTATAGAAACATGATATTTTATTTTTTTTGATTATTATATCTTCTGGTTGTGGGCATAAGTCTTCAATTAATCTTGAAAGTTGATCTTTTTCTGAAAAAGGTCATTCTTTTTCGTGATGTTCAACGAAAATGATTCTGTAGTTCATTTCTCTAGCATATTGGATAAGATAGCATGCTCTATCTATTAATCAATCCATATTGCGTAAACGATAATCAGATTTTTTATCTCTCCATAATTCCTGAAGTCCTATTAAAACAAGGGCTGTGTTTTGTTGTGTCATTTATGCAGGTTGAAGAAAATAAAACAAAATATCTTATAAGAATTTTTTAATAAAATACAATAAAGAAGATTTTATGGATTTATGTCTGTTATTATAAATTTTATATTAAAAAAAGATCAAGATTGTTTAGTCCTTGATCTTTTTTTGTATACTATATAAATCTTATACTTGATTTTTTATGTAGTTCCATTTCATCTCGTTTGATTTCATCATGATAAAGTTCAAACAAATCGGAATATTACACTAACAATCATCCATGCTAATAAAATGATAGCTAGTCAAATTGCTGCATTTTTTAATACTTTTACTCAATTATCATATCATTTTGTATCTGAACCAGATGTTAACATCATAAATCATCCGTAAAGACAGATAACTAGTGCTACTGTGGCAAGAATTCATAAAATCCAATTAATAGCATTTTTGATTGTGTCTAGTAATCATGCATTTACGTCTTCATCTTGAGTATGAATTGTGTGAATATCTCAAACGTGACATTTTCATCAGTATCTGTTACAATTTTCTTCTTGAGCGACGCTAAATCATGGAATTGTAAATACTGATAAAATAATAAGTCATAATGACATTAATACTGATTTTCAAATGTTGTGTATTTTAATAGTCTGCATATTATCAAATTTGTTCTATTAGTTAAATCTTCATTGTGTAGTCTTTTAATTTGCAGGTTGTATTGTTTGTTGTGCTGCTCTACCTCATCATGCAGGTTGTATTGTTTGTTGTGCTGCTCTACCTCATCAATTGTTAGTTCATCAATTATTACTTCATCAATTAACTTCACCAACTCATCACTGTCAAGCAGTAATACTACCTTCTCAGGCGTCAGCATTATTAGTTGCTCAACCTTGAGTTTGTTTTCCTCATCATAGAGTTCAAACAAACCAGAATATAACACTGACAATCATCCAAGATAATCAGATGATAGCTAGACCGATGGCTGCATTTTTTAGTACAGATAAACCAGATTTGTATTTATTTTCATCTCAAGCAGAAGTAATCATCTTGAATCATCCATAAAGACAGATTACAAGAGCAATAGTAGCAAGGATTCATAAAATCCAGTTGATAGCATTTTTGATTGTGTCTAGTAAAGCTGATCATGTTAATGTTTGACTTCCATCACCAATTTCATTTGCATTTGCATCAGGATTTGCCCAATCGTTTTGTGCGTGTGTATAATTAGGCAGTACAGCAACTCCTGTTAGAGCAAAGATTCATAGGAAAGCTCCTACTAATAATTTTTTCATTTTCATGTGTGTTAAATAATATAGAATAAAGTGTTATGTTCAGATATTTCTGGCTATCTGAAACATTTTATGATACAATTTTATATAAAATATTTTATTTTGCAAATTTTAGGCCATAAAATGTTTTTTAAGGGCTATCTTTTTTTGTGATTTATATTGACTTTTTATGGTAAATGATTATTCTATCTCTTCGGGAATTGTTATGATTTTATATTATTTATAGTTATTATTATGGAATGAACTAGTGGTATGAAAAACACTTCTGATTCTATATGACGTTTGAGAAAACTCCTTATACAAGAGGAAATTATTGATCCTAAACAGCAAGATCTTATATCATCGATTGGTGATGATAGTCTATTTTCTAAGATCTTGGATAAATATGATGGTGATGTTGAAGTAATAAATAAGGTGATAATATTTGCTAAATTAGTTAATTTAAAATTGGATAATGTATTAGATTTTTTTAATATTGATGATGAGTTGGAGCGTTATAATATTAAAATTGTTGATATTATTAAGAAGATGGATAAAAAATTTTTGGATCAATTGCGTAGATTATTGTTTAAGAATAAGATGACGATGGAACAATTTATGTTATTTACTGAAATTAAAAATTGAAGGTTGAGTGATAATACATTTGAGATTGTTAGTTCTATAATTAGAAAATGAGAAGAATGAGGTGATGATAGAAAAAAAGATAACTATTCTGTATTAAGTGCACTTTTAAGTCATTATTATAATAAAATGTTAATGACTGAGTGATTGGCAATGGGTGATATTAAGGAAAAAATCGTTTGGTTTGATAATCTGAATAAAAATGGTGAAATTATAGATAACTTTTTAGAACATAAGAATTTTAGAGATCTTATGCAGCGATATAGAAATAGAAGAATTGTTGCTTTATTATGTAAAATTTTTTGACATGATAATGTTTTTGAAAAGGATCTTGAGAAGGTAAATAAAAAACTTGGCTTTGATATTTCATATCTTGATAAATATTTGTAAAGATTTATAATAAGTTTCTTTGATATAAATTTATTGGATAATTATTTTTAAATTATTATGATAAGTAATAATTTATTTATTATAGGATTTTTTTATGTTGGCTATAAAGGATAAAGAAGTTTATCATGCAATAGTTAGTGAAGAAGAAAGACAACAACATGGTATGGAGCTTATTGCAAGTGAAAATTATCAGTCATCTGATGTTTTGGCTGTTCAGTCAAGTGTGTTTGCTAATAAATATGCTGAATGATTTCCATGAAGAAGATATTATTGATGACAGGAGAATACTGATATAGTCGAGCAGTTAGCTATTGATAGGGCAAAGGCTTTATTTAAATCTAATCATGCAAATGTTCAGGCTCTTTCTTGAGCCGCTGCCAATTTGTGTTTTTATACGGCTGTGATGAATCCTGGAGATTGCATATTGTGAATGGATTTGAGTCATTGATGACATTTGACGCATTGAGCTCCTGTTACTTTTTTTTCTAAAGTATTTGATTTTCAGCGTTATTATACAAAGGATGATTGAAGTATAGATTTCGAACAACTTGAATCATTAGCAATGGAATGTAAGCCTAAAGTTATTCTTGCATGATTTTCTGCATATCCTAGGGAGTTAGATTATGCTAAGTTTGCCGAGATATGAAAAAAAGTTTGAGCGGTTTTATATGCGGATTTATCTCATATTTGATGATTTATTGCAGCATGAGAATTAAATAATCCATTTGATTATTGATTTCATGCAATGATGACTACAACTCATAAATCTTTACGCTGACCTCGTTGAGCGTTATTATTATCAAAATGAGTAGTGTCGAATCCCTTGAAAAAACCTGAAGATACTATTGAAAATTTACCAACAAGAATTGATAGGGCAGTTTTTCCTTGAATGCAGTGATGACCTCATATGAATACTATTGCATGAATTGCTGTAGCTTTGTGAGAGGCTGGTTCAGATGAATTTAAAAATTATGCACATCAAACATTAATTAATGCAAAAGTGTTAGCTGAACAAATGTTGCTGTATTGATATAAATTAGTTACATGATGAACAGATAATCATATGATTGTGATGGATTTTTCTTGAGAGAATTGTACCGGATGAGATATTGAAAAAGTTCTAGACAGGGTATGAATTTCTACATCAAAGTCTACTATACCAAATGATCCAAATCCTCCATTTAATCCGTCCTGACTTAGGATTTGAATGCAAGCTATGACAACAAGGGGAGTAAAAGAAGAAGATACTGAGAAAATTGCAAAATTGATTCATGATGCTATTCAGAATAGGGTTGATGATAATGCTCTTGAAATGATTCGTTCGGAGGTAGTGGAGATGTGTTCTCATTTTCCTGTTCCATCATTCTAATGAGGTATCTTTCTATGAAATTTGCTATCTTATCCCATATTTCTCATTTGTAAAATTTTCAGTAATCGCCGTTTGCTTTTATTAAATCAAAATCCATTAATTTTTCAAAATATGTTCTTCACTTTAATTCGTATTCTATGATGTATTTGGCTATATCTTCGTATCTTTGCTCCTCTTTTTTTTCTTCTCAAATCTTTGTTTCCAACATTATTTCTATTTTGTTAGATATATCATTTCGTATGATTTTTGGGTATATGTTTATTATTTCAGCATTTCCCTTTATTAATTTAAAGTATGATAATTTTTCTTTGTACGTTTCTCATTTTAAGTTTTCAATGAAGCATTCAGCTTCTCGTT
>Ga0247608_10008406_pt1 | contig 10432 bp, 10 predicted proteins | sample 176DNAGHGlowgp2_FD_193490 | JGI IMG/M metagenome (GOLD analysis project Ga0247608, IMG submission 193490) | Sheep rumen microbial communities from Palmerston North, Manawatu-Wanganui, New Zealand - 1766 DNA GHGlow gp2 | ecosystem: Host-associated > Mammals > Digestive system > Stomach > Rumen ... | reverse complement strand
GAAAACCGTGTCTCCGTGCGTCTTTTCCGCCTCCGCGAGAAATTGCGGAACACTTTACAAAAGGAGGGCTTTATCGTATGAATCGGGAACAGGCATTTGAGACCCTTTCTGAGCTTGATGACAGATTCATTGCCGAAGCGATCCGCTACGCACCCGCAGATGCTTTGAAGCCCCCGGAAAGGATCGTACAGGTGAAAAAAAGAAAGATTTTAGCGATTGCATTGGCAGCAGCACTAATTCTTGCGCTGGGCGCTGCGGCCTATGCGCTGTCGGGGATTCCCCGTTCCACAGGCACCCACCGTATGCCGAAGGCGGCAGAGTATGACACTTTGGAGAAGCTGTCAGATATTGAAAAGGATGTGGGCTATCCCGTGACAGTGTCCGCACAGTTTTCCAATGGATATGGTTTCTCTAAGTTGAGCGTGGACGGCGAGGCCGTGTATGGAGACGGCAATGAGGTTTTGAAGGAATACTACGGTGTCCATGTAACTTACACCAAACCGGACGAGCCGGACATCATTCTCAATCTCACTCCGGTTCTGGAACTGGAGGGCGGCGGCGAGGCACCCGAGCCCAGCGAGCGCCGGACAGCGGGCGGCGTGACCGTAAACCTCAGCCTTGACCATTACAAGTTTGTCCCGGAAAACTACGATGAGACAGAAGATGATCTCGCCCGCAAGGTCGCCGGACACTATTACATCTCCTGGGGTTCGGATGAGATTATGGAATACGATATGGCCTTTGCCGACTTCGAGATGGACGGCGTAAACTACACTCTGATGGACATGTACGCTTCGGAAAACTCTTTTGATACCCTCACACAGATGGCAAAAGAAATCATAGACACAGCAAATAACTGAAATAAATTGCGGAGCCTGTTTCCCCTTGATTGGGAAGCGGGCTCCTTTTACGTGCTGCCGTGGCACACAAATAAGATTTTAGTCAAGTGCGATTAGCCTCCTGAAAAGCCGTATTCTGCCGCAGTTTGCCGCGATTTGCCGGGCAGAAAAAGTCGCTAATAAACTGTGACTCTGTCATGGAAAAAGCAAAATACGGCAAAATGCGGCAAGTTAATGCCGTCAATGGTAGTCAAATGGTAGTAAAACTGAGGGGTTCTTACTACCGTCGAAAGCAGGTGGTGAAGAGAGATAAAACGCTAATTACCTGTCCCATTCGTATGCCAACTTCGGGCCTCCATCAAATTGGATCAGGCCGCAATATGCGAATCCTTCCCTGTCGAGTATGTGCTGCATCACTTTGTTTTCTTCCTGGGTATCCACACGGATTGCGTAAATATGATTCACCAGACAATAATCCTTGATGAGCCGAAAAGCCTCGCGAGACAAACCACCGCCTCTGGCTTTACTGCTGAACGCCATTCGATGCACCACCGCATAAGGCTTATCTGTTTTCCACGCTCCATCAATATTGTTATATGCAGGTTCATTTCCGAAAACCATGCAGCAGTAGCCAACGACTTCATTGTTCTTCACAAACGCATACCCGATGTTTTGAGCAATATCGTCGAGGATGGTCTGTTCAGTGGGATAATCCGGATGCCATTGTTCAAACCCTAAAGCTTTGTGGTAGGCTCTCGCATCTTCGATACATTGGTAGCAGGCTTTCGCTTCATTTCGATTAGCCAATCTCATTTCCATTTCCATAATCTCCGTTGATCCCAATTTACCGATATTCCAGCCACACCCGCAAAATTAAGTAGTTTATTATACACCATCACCACGGATTTTTCCACTATAAAAAAAACGGCACTCTGCTGCGGCAGAGTGCCTTGCGAGGTTTTCGGGGTCAAACGGCTTATAATTGTTTTCCGGGCAAAAAGAGAGCGCCTCCTTGGAGACGCTCTTAAAAGCATGTATGTTGAAACTTACCGTAAAGTTCTTGAAACACTCCGGCTTCCAGAATCAACCGTAGCTGTCCATCGAATTTCCACCACATTATCTACATCGCAGAGACGGTTGAAACTGTAATACGAGGTTTGATGATCTGGACTTACAGAAGCCACTGAGAAGTTCACCACATCCGTAGCCATAAGCGTGTATTCGCTTCCATCTGAAAACACAATTAGAATGCTGTCACTAATGGAATTCACAAGTTCCGGCGTTTCCTCATGCAGCATAAGCCCAACCGGAGAAATAGAAGCAGTTATTCCCTCCCCAACCAGTTCCCGGCAAGGAATTGCTTCTTGGGCAGGTATCGTCATTTCTGCTTTCGGCCACTTTGGGAAATCAATCCCTTCCGTAAAAACTGAAAAGCGGATGGTCAGGCCCGTGTTTGCGGGTAGGGGAGTGAATGGAGTGAAGTAGAAAACAATATCTGCTTCTGTTTCACTGAAACTCTCGGGTACAATATAGTCTCGCTCGTCCATGAAGTGAAAATCATCTCCTTCAGGAAACAGAAACCAACTGAAGGGTTGGTTCCCTCCCGGGCCATAGTTGCCAGTTTGAACGAGTCCATGCCCGTTAGGATTGGAGACATGGACTGTGAAGGCTCCGATTCCATTCTTGTCCAATACTGCATCCTGCAAAGCAAACGTATAATTGCCAGCCACGGCGCTCTGACCAACCGAGGAAATATATACTCCAGTCAACGATTCTGCCAACTCTTCGTCAACATCTACGCGCTCAATAGCCGGATAATGCTCCGTCTTTACCGCGTTTCCATCATCATCGGTAATAACGACATCAAAAGAGTCTCGCCCTTTGAGCCCTGTTCCGAAAACGGCACTGAAAAAACCTGTATGAACTCCTATTGCATATGCTACCGCGCTTAATCCGAGGATCAGAGCAGCAGCCAGAGCGAATGTGATAATGCGTTTTTTTATTGGATGACTGACCACAGTTCCTACTTTGTATCCGAGCATTTCCCGTGCACTTTCCAGATAGCTGTCATCGATATCATTCATAGCAAATACTGCTTTTTCACTGTTCAGCATAATCCTTCCTCCTTCAACTGTGTCAAAAGCTTTTTCCTCGTGCGGTGGAGTATGGTTTTTACCTTGCTCTCTGTAAAACCACTCTTTTCCGCGATTTCGGTAATCGAAGCCATAAACCAGTATCTGCTGAGAAAAACATCCCGCTCTTCTTTTTGCAGCTTGCTAAGTAGGTGGCGGATCTCCCTGTTCAACTCCTTGATCTCCAGCTCTTTTTCTGTGTCGAATCCGGAGTCCAGAGTCTCCGCAAGCTCGTCCAAAACGAGCGGGAGTTCGCCATTGCCCCGTTTCAGGCAGTCCCGGTCGCGCAGGCGATTCAGGGAAAGCCAGCGGGTCAACTTGCCAAGATAGGGAGCCAGACGCGCCGGTCTGTTCGATGGCATGGAATTCCACGCTTTCAGATATGTATCATTGACGCATTCCTCTGCATCAGCGGTATCAGCCAATATGTTGAAGGAAATCGTCCTGCAGTATTTCCCGTACTTCGATTCCGTTTCTGAAATAGCTTGCTCTGACCGCGACCAGTAAAGCTCAACGATTTTGGCATCGTCCATATACCAATGTCTCCTTTCTGAGGTCCCTCACTTAAATAAAAACGATCCAGAGAAAAAGGTTACAGTGAAGAAGAGATTTTATTACGGCATCGACCGCGTGACGAAGAGCCGGTACAAGATTGACGCGAGGAAGGAATCCTTCTCGCTCACGCCTGCTGCCGTGACGGACGATCCCGAAAAGAAGCCCGCGGAAGAGTCTGGGGACGAGCAGGGCTAAAATAGAAGAAAGACGGTGTCGGAATTGATCACTCCGGCACCGCCATTTTTTATACTCTCAAGAAATAGATTATAAAGATCCTACCGCTTCCGTGACAGGCATGGACATGATTCGCCTGGCCGGTCCTCTCGCAGCCACAAAAGCGGAGCAGAGCACCACGCTGATGATAATGAGGAGCTGCTTCCAGGGAATCTGCCATGCTATGCCCCAGTAGTTGCTGATCACAGTGCGGTAGAACCACGCATGGAGGGGGAGTCCCGCGGCGCAGCCGACCAGACAGCCTGAAATGCCGTAGCCCAGTGATTCAGCGGTTATCATCTGCCTGAGTTGATCTGAATCCATGCCGATTGCCCTCATCATGCCATACAGGCGGTGCCTGGCGATGACACTCATAGAAATGCTGTTGATGATATGGAACACCGTGATCATCGCCACCATGGCGAGGAAACCGTAGACCAGAACGGAAAAAGCAAGATAGGTGCTGTTCGCCTCGGTTTTTCCCTCGCGCCTGTCGCTCAGAATCATGCTGCCGTCCGTAACGCTTCTGATTTCTTCAACCGTTTCGTTCCCAAAGCCCTTTTTCAGCTGAAGGTCGATGACGGAGTAGTTACCGACGCCGAAGATTTCAGTGAAGGTCTCTTCCGAACAGATAACCGTTGGATTGCCGTCGGACTTGAAAGGACTGTCGGAAAGGAGTGCGGCAACTGTGAGGGTTTTTCCGTTAACATCCATCGTATCGCCTAACTCGAACCTTGCTCCTTTTTCGAAGGCAATGATGACTTTTCCAGTTTCATTTGCCGCTGCGTCAATGCTCCCGCGGAGCAGGTCAGCCCTGGCCCAGGCAAACTGTGTTTCATCGTAGGAGATGAGGTCTATCCGATCCGCCTTTTCGCAGTTTTCAACGTCTGTAAGGCGGTGCATGCGGCCGCACACATTCTTTACGCCCACGATGCTGCGCAGATCATCCACAAGGTTAGAACTGAGCCGTGCGCTGTAGTCCGAATAGTACAGGCTGATGTCCGGGGAATACGACTTGTTTGTAGTGAGTGAGTTTTCTATCCATGCAATCATGACGGAAAAGGTGAGAAACAGGATGATGCTCAGAGCGAAGGAACCTGTCATAAGAATCAGATTCTTCTTTTTTGCAAACACGTGATGGACACCCAGCGTGATCGGTACAGAAGCCTTCCCGAGCCTTACCATGCCTGTGTTCTGTCCGTCACCGTTACCGGAAACGGCTGTGATCGGAGATACTGCAGCGGCGCGCTTTGCGGGGGCGGCCGCAGCAAGGATGACGGTAATGTATCCGACCAAAACACCGGTGCCTATTCCTATCCAGCTGATTCTGCCTACGGGCATTCCCGCCCATTCCCCGCCGATGCCGTATGCGAGTACGGCACAGATAAACCAGCAGATGAGCATAGAAATGGCAATACTCGCAGGAATTGCCAGAAGAAGCCAGCGCAGCGCTTCCCTGCGAACCAGGCGTTTGATCTGATTTTTACCGGCTCCTATACAGCGCAGCATTCCGTAGTACTCTGTGCGCTGTGCGACCCCGGCGTTCAGGCTGCCGGAGATCATCATGACGCCGGCCAAAACCACGATGACGACCAGGACCGCAGCAATGCCGTAGAGACCCACGATGTAGTTGTTTGTGCTCATCCCCATGATGCCGAGAACGGCGATGTTTTCTCCGACGTTTTCATCCGTCCATCCGTGCGCAGCCTTCAGATCGGCGATGGTTTTCTTTATGGAGAGGCCCTTTTTGAACTGGATATAGTACTGCATCTCACGGCTCTGGTCGTTTGCTCTGACCATTCGCCCAAATTCTGTGTAATCGAGGACGGCGATCAGGGCGTCCTGGGCAAGACTGTACGAGGTGTCGCTTATAAAGCCGCATACCGTGTAGGAATACTCGCCTGCGGGAGTCTGGATCATGACAGTATCACCGATCCTGCAGCCGAGAACATTTACGGCGTTTTGATTGAGCAGCGCCTCGGAGCCGTTCTGCGGGAAACGGCCTTCTGTCAGCGTATCCTTCATTATTTCCGTAAAGAAGCTTTCCTCTGTGCCGATCATGCAGATCGGGCGGCCTTCAAGATAGATGGGCTGGTCAAGCCGGTAATTAAAGGTATCATACCAGCACGCCGCTTTCACATCGGCCTCATTCCAAACGCTTTCCGCCTCCTCCTTCGGTACATGGCTGAGCACGATATGCCAGTTGCCGTGATCTCTAGCCAGCTTTTCCGTCATGTGCATGTATTCGAAGTCCACCATGCTGAACACCGAGATTACCAGAACCACGGCAATCATGATGCAAAGCTGCGTTACCCGGTTGTTCCTGCGGTGCGCTTTTGCCGATATCTCCGCCAGAGATAGATAGCTGCGCATCAGGTACACCTCCCCAGGTCCGTCAGGACCCCGTCGGAGACCCGCAGAACCCGCTCGGCACTCTGTGCGATGGCACGGTTGTGGGTGATCATCAGAATGGTCTGCGAATATTTCTGCGACGTTTCTTTCAGAAGGCGTATGACTTCGCGGCTGTTTTCAGAATCCAGATTGCCGGTCGGTTCATCCGCCAGAATCAGCGCAGGGCGGGGAAAGAGAGCCCGTCCGATGGCCACGCGCTGCTGCTGACCGCCGGAGAGCTGACTCGGAAGATGGCTGCGCCTTTCCTCAAGCCCAAGAACATGCAGAAGTTCATCCAGATACTTTTCATCGGGTCTGCGGGAATCCAGAAGCACCGGGAACATGATATTCTGTTCTACGTTCAGCTCCGGGATCAGATGGAACGACTGGAATATAAAACCGATATTGCGGCGACGGAAAACCGTCAGTTCTTTGTCGTTCAGTGAAAATATGTCGTTTCCGTCGATGATGACACTGCCGGATGTAGGCGTATCCAAGCCGCCGATCAGATTCAAAAGCGTGCTTTTTCCCGAGCCGGACTCGCCGACAATCGCAGCAAATTCGCCTTTTTGCAGCGTAAAGCTTGCGCTTTTGAGCGCATGAACGGCAGTATCACCGCTGCCATAGGTTTTCGACAATTGATTGACTTCCAGTAATTGCATAGTAACCTCTTCCTTTCTTAGCTTCAGAAGAAGTATTGCATATTCGTCTTACATGCAGATGAATTCTATCTTACATTTTTGTCGGAATCGGGTTTTCAAGCTGTTGCATACGCTCACAAGCACTTTTCCCTCCATGGGGTAGATAAATAGAGAAGCAACTTCCTTTTCCAAGTGTACTGTCTACCTCTACGATTCCGCCGTGGCGCTCGGCAATGGAACGAACCAGTGCAAGCCCCAGCCCGATACCGCTCTTGTCCTTAGCAAAGCGGCTGCGGTAAAAACGCTTGAAGATGTGATAGATGTCCTCAGGATGAATGCCGCTGCCGTTATCCGTTACCTGCAGGCAGACCTCTCCTGCGGTCATCTTCCCGCTCAATGTGACCGTGTCGCCCGGCTGCGTATGGTCGAGTGCGTTCTTGACCAGATTATCCAGTGCTTCAGAGATCCAAATCGGATCGCAGAAGACGACAAGTGTTTCATCGGGAAGTTCAACTGTGATGTTCTTTTCTTCCCGGGACGCGCGAAGGGCAAAGCGCTCACGGGTTTTCAGAATGAGCTCCCGGACCGAAGATACACGGCATTCCAGGATATTCGTATCCGCATCGAGCTTTGTAATCTTCAGAAGATTCTGAACGAGAAGTTCCATACGCTCAAGCTCCTGCGCAGAAAGTGCCTGAAAATGCTGACGAGATTCGGAATCAAGCGTTTCGTCCGCCAGCAGTTCCTGATAAATGGACAATGACGCCAGCGGTGTCTTGAGCTGATGGGAGATATCCTGAATGCTGTTTTTCAGGAAAACCTTTGCCTGAAGCTCCGCATCGGCGTGAGCCCCCAGTACAGATGCCAGAGAATTAATTTCATGAAAAAGCCGCGCACGTGACCCTTCACCATTGCATTCCAGTCTTGCCGCGGGATCCCCATCAACCATACGACGCACGATCTCGGTTGCCTCGTCGGCGCGGTGTCTCTCTTTGATAACATGTATGACATAGACTACCATCACTCCGGCCAGCAAAAGCAAAGCCGTAATCAAGAGCGGCATCATGCGTCAACCTCCGCATTCCACTTGTAGCCCATACCCCTTACAGTCATAATACGGCAGGGGTTGGATGGGGTATCCTCAATTTTCGTTCTGAGACGGCGGATATAAACGGATAACGTATTATTGTCGACAAAGTGACCGTCACAATCCCAAAGGCGTTCCAACAGTTGGTCAGCGGACAGAACCTGGCCCGGATGCTCCATAAAACAGCGCAGCAGCCGGTACTCGGCATTCGTCAGTTCAACAGCCCGTTCTCCGAGATATACCTTTCCCTGCAGAAGATTCATTTTTACACCTGCTGAATTCAGTTCCGCCCGTTCCTCCGTAGCGCCGTTGCTTCTTCTCAGCACAGCATTGATGCGGGCATAGAGCACAGAAAGCTTGAAGGGTTTGGTAATATAGTCATCTGCGCCCATATCAAGACCGCGAACCATGTTAACTTCGTCATCAAGAGCGGTCAAAAAGATGATGGGGACACGGTTTGCCCTTGCGCGAAGCCAGTCGCACACCTCAAAGCCCGTACCGTCTGGAAGCGTTACATCAAGAAGCAACAGGTCATACTGCTGGTTCAGCAGCATCTCCTTTGCTTCGCTGATGGTTCCGGCCGTCTCCAGAAGGTAGCCCTGCCGCAGCAGCGAGTATGAAAGGCCATCCGTCAGCGCAGAGTCGTCTTCAAGCAAAAACAATCTGTATTGCATCTTTCCCTCCTTATGGTTTCCGCCCTTATGTAATCCTGAATATGTGTATCTGCTCATGCTCTCTAAATGTTATAATTATAGACGCCCCATCTGTCATCCTCAAGGAAAAGATTTGTGAACGAAAAGCAAATCTGTCAGGCTGTCGCATCCGACAGGGGTGTTCCATTCCACTCAGGCTTCAACCTCCATCCAGCACTTCAGCCGGAATGTACATCGTCATGCTGTCCACCAGCCCGGCCTATAGTCTCTCATCGAACTCGGTGAAGAGCTCCGGCACGTCCTTCACGCTCGCACCTGCCGCTGTGACGGACTTTCCCGAAAATAAGCCAATTGAAGAGCCTGAGGACGAGCAGGGCTAAAACAGTTAAAGGCAGTACTGGAACTAATCATTCCGGTACCGCCGATTTTATATTTCACATATATGGTTTTCAGTTCGCTGAACGGTAGTAAAACGGTAGTCGTCGATACCCACTGTTGCCGCAGTTTGCCGCGATTAGGCGCACCTAATCGCAACCTGCGCACTTATCAGACGTCCTGCCGTGGCACACAAAAAGTATCTTAGTCAAGTGCGATCAGCCTCCTGAAAAGCCGTATTCTGCCGCAGTTTGCCGCGATTTGCCGGGCAGAAAAAGTTGTTAATAATCTGTGACTCTGTCATGGAAAAAGCAAAATACGGCAAAATGCGGCAAGTCAAAGCCGTCAATGGTAGTCAAATGGTAGTAAAAATCGGGGTGGGTTACTACCGTCGGGTGAAAGTGATGAAGAGCGGTAAACTGAAATATACTGTTCCAGAGTTTTTCTAATCGCTGTTTCTCAATGCTATCGAAACATCTTCAGTATGTGACTGTATTTTCTGATATACTTCAAAGGATTCGTAGATATTCACCCGGAAAGTTGCACTGTGTTTTATGACTTCAAAGCCATTCTCATCGTGCGTTTTATAGCTGTAAGGCATATAGTTCACAATGCAGTATCCTTCCGGCAATGAAGCCTCCCATTTATAGGTCTTATTGTTATCAGGGGGACCTGGCAGTTCCTTCCCGCAGAAAGCCTGATAAACATCCTCTGGGTTCTCAAAACCGTCATAAAGGAGTGCGGCAAAATCAAGCTGGGGTTTCCACGCATCCCAGTCAATATCTGAAGTGTCGAGCTTCTGGTAGAAGACAGAAAACAGGAGCCTTTCACCTCCATAATCAAAGGCGGAGACATCCGCAACGAACAGAATGTCGTCTATGCTTTCCGAAGAGTATGACGGGTTTTGCACAACATAGTGCACATGACCCTGTGAATTCGTATATGTTTCCGATTCGGCAAAGACTCCGGACAGCTTTGCTTTTTCCAACGCGGCGTTGATCGTTTCTGCATCCAGCGGGACGTTCTGCGCAGAAGCTGTCCCTTTTTTACAGCCTGACAAAAGAAACAGGAGGCAAACCAGACCTGACACAACCAACAAAACAATCCGTGGGTAGACTCTTTTCATCCACTATCCACCTCCGCAATCCCAACTCACCGGGATCTCATGTCACACCCTCAAAATTAAGTAGTTTATTATACACCATCACCACGGATTTTTCCACTATAAAAAACGGCACTCCGCTGCGGCAGAGTACCGATAGTTTAGCGACAGGCAGTCCTTCACATGTTTTAATATCTTAGGGAATGGAATTTGCTAATTCTATAATCTCAATATTTTTAGTCAAGATGTCTGCATATTGGAATGTGTGACAACCGGATGCAGAAGTGCTGCAATCTTCGAGTTGGAAAACATGAGGATACCACAGAAGAAATCCGCAAGGCTGCATTTGCTCTTTTGAACGGCATCTCTTTTGACGACCTCGATGATGATTTTGATACCGGAGACCGCTGCCAGTCTCTGACACATGGCAAAGCTCCGCAGGTG
>Ga0247608_10008404_pt1 | contig 10435 bp, 9 predicted proteins | sample 176DNAGHGlowgp2_FD_193490 | JGI IMG/M metagenome (GOLD analysis project Ga0247608, IMG submission 193490) | Sheep rumen microbial communities from Palmerston North, Manawatu-Wanganui, New Zealand - 1766 DNA GHGlow gp2 | ecosystem: Host-associated > Mammals > Digestive system > Stomach > Rumen ... | reverse complement strand
TGATACGACGATTAAAGCTAATTATCAGGCTTTAGAATATGTTAAAGTGACATATGATAGTGATGGTGGCAATCTGATAAAGAGTGAAATGGTGATAGTAGGTAGTGCACTTTCATCTTTACCAACACCGGTAAAAGAAGGTTATAATTTTAAATATTGGGAATTATCTGGTAATAAATTTGATATTAATACTAAAATTGATGAGAATATTACTTTACTTGCTATATATGAAGAAATTATAGATGAAATAGATGAATAATATTTTGCATATTATATAATTGAAAAAAGTGATAATTTATTGTATAATTAAAATACATTGGAGGTATATGATGAAAATAATAAAAAGACATAAGGGGTTAGCCTTTGTTTGCTTACTTACAATTATTCTTGTGATGATTTTATTTGTGATATTTTCAAGAATGTTTTTTTCAAAAGATAAGAGCGAGTATGGTGATAGGTTAAATGGAATCGTTAATATAAGTAAAAGTACTTTAGAAGAGGTAAAAGCAAAGATTCTAGAAAATGACGGAGTAATAGGTGTAACTGTTAGAACGCAGGGAAAGATAATTTATACGACAATAACTTTTGATGATAAAACTAAGAAAGATAAGGCTAAGGAAATTGCTACGGCGTCAATATCCTATTATGATGATACTGTTATAGGCTGCTATGATTTAGAGTATATTTTGACACAAAAATTAGAACTTAAGGAAGATGAAGAAGATACTTCATTTACAATTGTTGGTCAAAAAACACCGGATAATGATAAAATTAGTTGGACAAAGAATTAGGTGATGGTATGAAAAAAAATAATAAAGTAAATAAAATAGTAATTTTATCAATAATTGCTTTGATTTTTACAATTTCTTTAGTTATCTTTATTTTGAATTATACGAAGGATAGTTCTAGTTTTTCAATAATTGAAAAAGGCTGGCTTAATAGTCACAGTAATAAGATAATTGATGTTAGTGTTTATAATGATGTTCCTGTGTATGGACAGAATGGTGAAGGAATAATATTTTCATTTTTAGAAGAATTTAGTAATACTTATGGTGTAGAGTTTAATAAAATTTCATATTTAACTAGTGATAGTGGAAGTTTAAAAAATATGGCTTTTAAAATACTTGATTATAATACAGATTTAACAAATGACGATATTTTACTTTATAGTGATTATTATGTTGTTTTAGGAATTGATGCGAATACTATCGATGATATATCTTCATTTAAAGATGCAAATATTGGCGTTTTATCAAAAGATATGACTAATGTAAGTTATTATTTAAATGATGGTAATGAGATAAGTTTTATGCCTTGCAAAGATTTTGCTGAAATGTTAAATTATTTAAAGGGTAAAAAAATTGATTATATTGTAGTACCACATAATTTATATTTAGATGAAATTTTACAAAATAATTTATCGATAGTTTACCATATTAGTGAACTATATGATAAATATGTTTTAACGGTAAAAAATGATAATACTTTTAGAAGTATTATGAATAAATTTAATATGATATATCAAAAAGATTTTTTATCTGAAGATTATAAGATGATTTTCCTTAATACTTTCTTTAAGTTTAGAGGCCTTAGTGAAGTTGAAAGAATGAGCTATAATGCGACACCTTACACTTATGGTTATGTTGTCAATATGCCTTTTGAAAATACAATTAATAAAGAATTTGTAGGAACAATTTCAAATTATTTAAGTGAATTCGAAGATTTAACTTCAGTTGATTTTCAAATTGTAGGATATCCAAATGTTGATGCTCTTAAGACGGCTTTATCAAATGGAGAAGTTGATTTATTATTTGCTTCTTTTAGTGTCGATGGAGTAAGAGTAGATACTCTTCTTACTAATAGTCCTTTTAAGGAAGAGTATTATGTTTTAAGTCAAGAACCAATGGTTGTTAATTCTATTAGGAGCCTTCGTGGTAAAGAAGTATATACTGTAAATAATACTTATTTATATGACTATTTAAAGAAAAATGGTATTTTAGTAAAAGGATTTAATGATACAGATGATTTACTTAGAAATATTAATGAGGATAGTATAGTTTTAGTTAATAGAGATACGTATGAATATTATCAAGAAAATAAGTTTAAAAAGTATAAAATAATTTATCAAAATACGCTTGATAATGATTATAAATTTATTGTTAGGGACGTTAATAAAAATAGAACTTTTTATGAATTATTTAATTATTATGTTTCTACTACTTTATATAAAAATATAAAATATGATTATAATACTGATTATGTACTTAGTAGGAGAGTTGGAGTACGTGATATGTTTATGTATGCTGGTATTATTGTGCTTGTGACTTTGATTGCATTGGCTATAATTTTTATAATTATTAAAATTAATGAAAAAAAGAAGAATTTAAAGAAAGAAGATAAACTTAAATTTATCGATGTTATGACTTCTTTAAAAAATAGAAATTATTTAAATTATAATATTAAATCTTGGGAAGATAATGTTATCTATCCTCAGACAATTATCATTATTGATTTAAATAATATTAAATATATTAATGATAATTATGGACATGAAGAGGGAGACAATGTTATAAAAAAAGCAGCTAATATTTTAATTGTTAATCAATTAGAAAACACTGATGTGATTAGAACAGATGGAAATGAATTTTTAATTTATATGGTTGGATATGATGAGAAAAAAGTTATCGATTATACAAGATTATTAAGCAAAGAACTAAAAGAATTGCCACATGATTTTGGGGCAACACTTGGTTATAGTATGATAGTCGATGATGTTAAAACAATAGATGATGCAATAAATGAAGCTACTTTGTCGATGAGGCAGGCTAAAGAAAAATTATAAGGAGCAAAAAATGAAAGAAAAAATTAAGGGGTATTCAAAGAAACTTTTAAAAATTTTGAAAAAGCCTGAGATGGCAATTTTACCATCGAATATTGCTTTTAATATAACTTTAGCAATTATTCCACTTTTGACGATTATTGTGTTAATAGCCTCTTATTTTAATATTTCACTTAATTTAGTTACTAATTTGGTTAATAATATTATGCCTAAACAAGTTAGTGAAATTATTATCGATGTTATTTCTGGTAAAGGGTTTGATGAGAGTATTGGAATATTTAATGTCGTGGCATTTATTGTTGCTTCCAATGGTACTTATGCAATTATTAATACTTCTAATACTTTATATAAGATAGATAAAAGTAATGCCATAAAAAAAAGACTTGATTCAATGATTCTTTTGTTTATTGTAATTTTACTTTTTGTTTTCTTGCTTGTTGTACCAATTTTTGGTGATAGTATTTTAAATTTGATGAAAAATGCTTCACTTTTGTCTAATTTTTCTGATAGTTTTATGAACTTATTTAATTTAGTTAAATGGCCTTTGACTATATTTATAATTTTTGTTAATATTAGACTTATTTATGCTGTGGCACCAAGCAAGAATATTCAAACTAGTGAAACTACATATGGAGCAATATTTACGACCTTTGGTTGGATTGCGGCTACAATTGTATTTAAATTTTACTTAAATCATTTTGCTAGATATAATATTATTTATGGTAATTTAGCTTCGGTTATTATTATGCTTGTTTGGATTTATTTCTTATCTTTTATCTTTGTTTTTGGAATGGCTATCAATGCATCTAGGAAAGAAGAGCAAGAATTAATTCTAGAACAAAAAAAGTTAGATGAAGAATTAAAGGAAAAAGAGCGATTAAAGAAGGAGAAAAAATTAAATAAAAAGCAGCTGAAGAATATTAATGATGAAGGTTTAAAGATTAGTGAGAAGAAGGAATTAAACTAGCGTTTTTGCTAGTTTTAATTATGTGTTAATTCATAAGTAGTTCTGTATATTCTATGGTCACTACAATATTCCATCACAAACTTATTATCGTGTTTAACAATAATGATGCCAATAGCCTTTACCTAATTCTATCGTTAACTTTTTTGAGTATTCTTTAATTAAGCTATCACCGTATTTGGCTTTAGTTTCACCACCTTGGGCTTCGATTAATAATTTACCAACGTTATAATACTTTTCAAGTTCATACTTATTTTTACTATAATCTTTAACTTGCTTATATACTAGGGTATCTATTAAGTTATTCTTTATTTCATTATAATAGTTCATAATTATATCCTTTCACAAGTAGTATTCGTAATAAATACTCCCTTTTACTTTTAATTTTCAAATATTTACCAACAATTCTTAAATTATTACCATTTTAGTCTATAAATACTTAATTATAATTATAGTTTTTTTCAAAATGCTTTATTATTATTTTAATTTATTGTATAATCATATTAGGTGAAAGATATGAAAAAAGTATTTCTATGTATTATGGATGGAGTAGGATTAAGTAATAAAAAAATTGGTAATGCTTTTAAAAATGCTAATACTCCAACTTTGGATAAATTAATGAGGGAATATCCTAATATTAAGTTAAGAGCCTCTGGGACTGCTGTAGGACTTCCTTCTGGGCAAATGGGAAACTCTGAGGTTGGTCATATGGCAATTGGTTCTGGAAGGTTAATTTATCAAGCTGAAGAAAAAATTAATAACAGTATTCGTGATGGATCATTTTTTAAGAATAAGACTTTATTAAATGCTATTAATCACGCTAGGGAGAATAATTCAAAATTGCATTTGATTGGTTTACTTAGCGATGGAGGAATTCATTCAATGATTAATCATTTGTTTAGTTTACTTGAATTATGTAAAAGAGAAAACTTTAATAATGTATATATTCATGTGATAAGTGATGGACGTGATACTAGCCCAGTATCTGGTATAAAGTATATTCGTGAATTAAAAAACAAAATTAATGAACTTCATGTGGGTAAGATTGCTAGTATTTGTGGAAGATACTATATGATGGATAGGGACAATAATTATGATAGGGTTAGTCTTGCATATAATATGTTAGTTAATAATATTGGTGCTAAATATACAGATGTAGAAGATGCTTGGAGAGTAAGTCAAGATAATGGAATTACTGATGAATTTATTAAACCTTCTATTATTTTAGAGGAAGGGAGGATTAGCGATAATGATAGTATAATTACTTTTAATTATCGACCTGATAGGCTGAGAGAATTATATGCTTGTCTTAGTAATAAAAATTTTGTTTCTTTTGAAAGGACTATTTTAAATAATTTATTAGTATGTACGATGATGCCTGTGGCTCTTGAAGTAATTTGTGAGAATGCTTTTTCACTGGAAGAAGTTAATAATACTTTGGGAGAGGTAATTGCAGAAAATAATCTTAGTCAGTTAAGAATTGCAGAAACAGAGAAATATGCGCATGTAACGTATTTCTTCGATGGAGGCAAAGAATTAGATTTATCAAAATGTAAAAGAATCCTTATTCCCAGTCCGAAGGTTGCAACATATGATTTAATGCCTGAAATGTCAGCAGATAAAATTACCGATAGCTTAATAGGCGAACTTAAAAATAAACCCGATTTAGTTGTACTTAATTTTGCTAATGGTGATATGGTAGGACATACGGGAGTATATAATGCAGGTGTTAAAGCAATGGAAACTGTTGATGAATGTATAAATAAGATAATTAACAGTGTAGATTTAAATGAATATATGGTGATAATTACAGCAGATCACGGAAATTGTGAAGAAATGATTAATGATGATGGTTCTGTTAATACGCAGCATACTACTAATTTAGTGCCATTAATTATTTTAGATAAAGATATTAAATTTAATACTGATATTGGTTCTTTATCCGATATAGCACCAACTATTTTACAAATTATGAAAATAGATATTCCTAAAGAAATGAATGGAAATATTTTAATTTGATAAAACACTTGACATGTTCATTTTTTGATGCTATCATTAAGAAAATGAACGGAGTGTGAAATGATGAAAAAAATAATTACTGTATTATTGATAATGGTGTTATTAATAACAGTTACAGGATGTGGTAATGACAATGGAATTGTAATTTATAGTAGTATGGAGGAAGAAAGAGAGCAGGCCTTAAAAGAACAATTAAAGGAGAAATTTCCTGATTTAAAGATTGTTGTTCAACATATGGGAACTGGTAATAGTGCTGCTAAGATAAAAACTGAAGGAAAAAATGTTGAAGCAGATATAGTAATTGATTTGGAAACAGCACATGTAGTAAATATTCAGAATAATTTTGCAGATATTTCATATTTTGATGATAGTATCTATCTTGATGGAATTAATACTTCTTCTAAATATTTGACATGGGTTAAGTATACTTTAAATTTAATAATTGATAATAAATACTTTAAGGAACATAATTTGAGTATTCCTAAGACTTATGATGATTTATTAAAACCAGAATACAAAAATTTAATTGCAATGCCTGATCCAAAAACTAGTGGAACTGGCTATGGTTTTTTTCTAAATGCTGTAAATATTATGGGAGAAGATGGTGCTGTTGCTTATTTTAAAGAATTGAAGAAAAATATTCGTGAATTTACAGCATCTGGTTCAGGACCTACTAATTTACTTAAGCAAGGCGAAATTGCAATTGCTATGGGAATGACTGCTCAAGGAGTAAAAGCAATAAATGAAGGATATGATTATAGTATTGTAGAACTTGAAAGTGGTTCACCATATAATACAACTTCGTGTGCTATTATTGATGGTAGAGAAAATAAGGAAAACGTTAAAGAAGTATTTGAATGGTTAGTCAATGTTTTTGGAAGATATGATAAAGAAAATTTTATGCCTGATATTATATTAAAAAATCAACAAAATAAGGTGGCTAACTATCCTGAAAATCTTAAAGATGCTAATATGACTGGTATTGATAGCATTGAAACAAAAGAGAAACTTACTAAAAGATGGGAAGAAGTAAATGGATAATTTAGTAATAAAAAATATAAGAAAAACGTATAACAAAAAAGTTGTATTAAATGATATTAGTTTTACTGTTAATGCAGGTGAATTTTTATCAATATTAGGTCCCAGTGGTTGTGGAAAAACGACTCTTTTAAAAATACTTATTGGTATTGAAAAAGCAAATAGTGGTGTAATATTAAAAGACGGTATAGATATTACCAAATTAGATCCATCAAAAAGGGAAATGGGCATGGTTTTTCAAAACTATGCACTTTTTCCTAATATGACTGTTTTAGGTAATGTAATGTATGCAATTAATTTAAAATTAAATAATAAAGAATTGGCTAAAAAAAAGAGTATAGAAATGTTAAAAATAGTAAATATGGAGGAACATTTGAATAAATACCCATATGAATTATCTGGTGGACAACAACAAAGAGTAGCTATTGCTAGGACATTATCTTTAAATCCTAAAATAATTTTGTTTGATGAACCAATGTCAGCACTTGATGCTGATAATAGATTGGGTCTAAGGCGAGAACTTAAGAATATTCAAAAGAAATTTAATACTACGATGATCTATATTACTCATGATCAAGAGGAAGCATTTTCTTTATCTGATAGAGTGATGGTTATGAATAGAGGGAATATTGAACAAATTGATACTCCAAATAAAATATATAATTATCCTGTTAATGATTATGTTAGAAATTTTGTGACTAATCATTTGAATGAAAAAGTATCTTCAATAGAGAAATGCACAGGAATTGATTTATAATGAAAAAGAGAAATATATTAAATATTTTGATTCTTGCCTTTTTGATTACATATGTTTTTTATCCTTTATTAATAATGATTTTTCAGGTGTCTTGGGAGAATTTTTATGATTTACTTCAGTCTAATTCTTTTAAGGAAGCATTTTTTAATTCTCTTAGTGTTACTTCTATTTCAACGGTATTTTCAGTGGGAATAGCCTTTTTACTTGCTTATACGTTAAATCGAACTAATATTAAACATCGTGCAATATTAAAGGTATTTTTAGCTTTACCAATGTTAATTCCTTCAATATCGCACGGGTTAGGTTTAATTAATTTATTTGGTACTAATGGAATTATATCTTCAATTTTTAATTTTAATATTATAGGTATTCCTGGAATAATTATTGGCTCTATTTTGTATTCATTTCCAATTGCTTTTTTGATGTTAGATGACGGTTTTAATTATATAGATAATTTAATGTATGATAGTGCAAAGGTAATGGGAATGAATAAGTGGCAAACGTTTTGCAAAGTAACTTTATGTTATTTGAAGAGGCCTATTTTATCGGCTGTTTTTGCAGTATTTACAATGATTTTTACTGACTATGGTGTTCCACTTGCAGTTGGTGGTAAATTTATTACATTACCGGTGTTTTTATATAAGGAAGTAATTGGATTATTAGATTTTTCACGTGGAACAATTATTGGATTATTTTTATTAATTCCTGCTTTTATATCTTTTTTGTTTGATAATTTATCAAGAGATTATTCAAAGGGGGAGGTTAATAATCAAAGGTTTAAGATTGAAGAAAATAAAATTAGAGATATGGTATTAAAAATATTTTTATATTTAGTTCTTTTGTTTTTAATTATGATAATAGGTTCTTTTGTTTATTATGCTTTTATCGATAATATTGTCTTAAATCCAGTATTATCAGCTAAACATTTTGAATATGTTTTATCTGATAATTTGTTAGGTTATATTTTTAATTCACTATTAATTGCTATTTTAGTATCAATTGTAGGAACAATTATTGCTTATTTTACTGCATATGTAGCTGCTAGACTACATGGAATAGCATCAAAAATTATTCATATTTTAACAATCTCATCACTGGCTATTCCAGGAATTGTTTTAGGCTTATCTTATGCTATTACATTTAATAATTGGTTTATTTATAATACTTTTATAATTCTAATAATTGTTAATATAGTTCATTTTATGGCATCACCTTATTTAATGGCTTACAATGCTCTTCAGAAAATTAATTCTAATTATGAAATCGTAGCTAAGACTTGCAATGTTGGAATTTTTCATATTATTATTGATGTAATAGTTCCTTGTACAAAGAATACAATTAGAGAAATGTTTGCTTATTTCTTTGTTAATTCGATGATTACGATATCGGCAGTAACGTTCTTATTTAATACGAAGACTATGCCATTATCATTATTAATTAATACATATGAAGGTAATTTAATGTTAGGAGAGGCTGCTATTATATCATTAATAATATTATTATGTAATGTAATTGTTAAAGGAATAGTATATTTACTAAATAGACATGATCATAGGAGGTTAGTTAATCATGAACTTAACATATAATGAATTTGAAATACTTAGGGTTATTGAATTAAAAAAAGAAAAGACTTCTCAGAGAAAACTATCTGAGTTAACAGGGTTATCTTTGGGGACTGTTAATAAAATTTTAGTTGATTTAGGCGAAAAAAAACTTATAAATAACGAGAATATGATTACAAATGATGGATTAAAGGCACTTGAACCTTATAGGGTTAAAAGAGCAATATTTTTAGCAGCTGGATTTGGTTCTAGACTTGTACCTATTACTTTGAATACTCCGAAGCCTTTAGTTCGTGTTTGTGGAAAGCGTATAATTGAGACATTACTAGATGCATGTGTTAAGGCAGAAATCGAGGAAATAATTATTGTTGTAGGTTATTTGTCTGAGCAATTTACGTTGTTGCAAAATAAATATCCAAATATTAAGTTTATTTATAATAAGAAATATAATGAAGCAAATAATATTTCATCGGCTTATCTTGTAAAAAATATGTTTACTAATGCATATGTTTTAGAATCAGATTTGTATTTATATAATGAAAATTTAATTAGAAAATATGAATATCAAAGTAATTTTTTAGGAAAGTATGTTGATGTTACTGATGATTGGTGCTTGGAAACAAAAAACGGAATAATTACTAAGGAAAAAATTGGTGGCTATAAGTGTTATCAAATGTATGGTATATCTTATTATAATGAAATAGATGCTAAAAAAATGGAGAAAGATATTGCTTCAGTATATAACTTGCCAGGAGGAAAAGAGAAGTACTGGGAACAAGTTATGTTAGATGTATGTAAAAATAATTATAAGATACATATTAGAGAGTGTTATGATGGTGATATTATTGAAATTGATACTTTTAATGAATTAAAAGTTATCGATAAGACTTATGATGTATAAGGTAGATATTATTGTATCTACCTTTAATTTTTAATTAAAAACTTAGAGAAAATGTTTAATATCTATGTGTAGTGGATTGTGATGCGAAAATAGAATTTACAAATGTATTAGAATATGATAAAATTAGTGTAGGGTGAATTAGTTAATGGAAGTAAAATATGATGTTGAGAAATTAAAAAAATGTGAAATAGATATGTTAGATAAATTCGTTTCAATTTGTAAAGAAAATCATTTAGATTACTATTTAGCATATGGAACTTTACTTGGTGCGGTTAGGCATAAAGGCTTTATTCCTTGGGATGATGATATCGATGTATATATGAAGGGTGAAGATTATTATAAATTTAAGGAAATA
>Ga0247608_10008402_pt1 | contig 10436 bp, 6 predicted proteins | sample 176DNAGHGlowgp2_FD_193490 | JGI IMG/M metagenome (GOLD analysis project Ga0247608, IMG submission 193490) | Sheep rumen microbial communities from Palmerston North, Manawatu-Wanganui, New Zealand - 1766 DNA GHGlow gp2 | ecosystem: Host-associated > Mammals > Digestive system > Stomach > Rumen ... | reverse complement strand
AAAAGATGCGATGTATGTTACACCAGATGATGGGTCGGCAAGATCGATTACCCTTCCCCAATGTACTGAGTAGTTGTAGTTCCCCTCTGCTACAGTGACAGTATGGCCGTCAATAGCTACATCAAGCACTATCACTGAGTGTGTGTCGTTATTCAAGCGAATTCCATCACCAACCTGTATCAGGGGCAGATTGTCGTATGTTGCATCAATCCTTGTAATGGGGTATTCATAGTTTGAGCAATACTCCATCATGTCTATCATGAATCCATAGCATCCTCTACCCGTAAAGTAGCCTGGGGAATAGCCGAAAAACTCAACGGTATTAACATACATCTTGTCGTTGGTCCAAGGTGTTCCCTCTTGATATCCAGGCTGTGTCTTACGTGCAATAAGACGATTATAGACTTCGAACTCATCAAGAGGCTCCTGAGCCTTTAAGTAGGTTATTGACAGTAAAGCAATGAACAGTAAGGTATATTTTCTCATAATGATGATTGGTTGAAAAAACAGTTTTTTGAGAAAAAGCTGGAAATAAGCTGTCGCTAACCCAAACCCCAATCTCAATTCTATTACGACAGCAAATATAGACAATATCTATGAGACACACATCATATTCAAGCAAAAAAATATGTATCAGATTTTTTCACTCTTTTTTGCCATTCTTCAATCTCTGTATCTATGCTTCGATGCTTTCCCCCAATCATTTATCCTCACAAACAAGAAATAAGGGATAAGATTCTACTCCTATCCCTTCCCTTTTTACTAACTAACTAAACTAACCTTATGAAAACAACTTACTTTTGCTTCTTTTGACGATGCAAAGTTATGGCGGATTTTCACTGAATCATAATTATTCCATGATTTTCTTCTCTTTTTGTTGCGACAACCTTCTTTGTTTGCGACAAACCATGAAAAGCCACTCGATTTCTGTCGCAAAAGGGATGAAAAATTAGTGTTTATGCAGCTACAAGTCCCCGTATTGTTGGTTTTATCTTGATTTCTCCTGCATTGTTGGAGAGGCTTACAAATGTTTTTTGATATCATCATAGAACTTTGTACCACCGATGATCCAGCCATTCATGGTTCAGTTTATTTCGTATGAGGGGCTGATTTTTAACGGAAACCGGTAATTCCTTATATAGGTAATAACGAGACTTGACGTTCGTGGAGATTCGGGATTGGATATATGTGCGCCTTGATTTCATGTGTGAAAGCTATGAATTCGGAGCAATGTGTTTATATTTTTTTATCGATTGACTGATTATGCAAAATTTTTTATCTATATTTGCATGTAATTCTAAAATCGCACATGCAAGTGAAAAGTGAATCAACGAATATCCTTTTTTGTCAACTATCAGAATTAACTTGCAATTAAAACAATACGCCGAATCGTATCTGTTTAATACATTTACATCAAATGAATGAACTTGATATTATAACAAAAGTGATTCATACACTCAGTTCCAATGCTAAGTGCAAAGAAAGATATGCTTCTGAACTTGAAAATTTTCGTAACAGAAAGATACAAGCAGAATCAAACAAATATCGGCTTGGGGTTATTGGTGTGACAAGTAGTGGAAAATCTACAATGATTAACTCATTACTTGGAGAAACTTTATTACCTGTTGGAGCTCGTCCTTCTTCGAGTCAATTAGTTAGTTGCTTTCATTCAAAAAGCAGGTCAGCAACAGTTTATTTCTTAGACAATAACACAAAAGTTTATAGTGGCAACTCCTTGAATCAAAAGCTATTGGAGAAATATGGAGATGAAGGTGTTAATACAAAAAACAGAGAAAAGGTCAAGCAAATTGAATTGACAACTCCCAAATTTCCTTTTGACGATAATATCATTCTAATAGATAGTCCAGGTTTGGATGCTTACGGGTATGAAGGTCATGAGCAATTAACCATGAATAGTTTATTGCCCACTATCGATTTCTGTATTTTTGTAACTACGTGTAAGACAAATTCGGATGATAAGATGTTGAGTATTTTAAACACCATAGCCGAATATGAGAAGCCTGTTATTATTGTACAGAACATGATTGACTCCATAAAGCCTAGTCTTGATGGAAAGAAGTCTGTAGCAGATGTAGCCCAAGACCTTAGAGTGCGTGTAGAAAGAATAATAAATCGTTCAAACATCAAAGATAAATCAAAGGTACACATTGTGCAAATTTCCGCAATTAATGCACTCAAAGCACGTCAAAATGGATTAAAAACAAATGAGGATCGAGAAATCCTTGAAGCATCAAATTATAAAAAATTAGTTGCTGTAGTAAATACAGCATTCAACCAAGTGCGCCCTGTCGTAGAGGGGCATAGATTGTTATTCTTGAAAAAAGAGATCCTCAGAATTGCTAATGCAGCTAAAGAAGATGGTGCTGGTGTTGGCGAACAGTTTCTTGTTGCAAGATTTCAGTATGAAGATACAAAGAAAGAATATGAAAAGAATAAAAAGAACTGTAATGAAGCAATAGAGAAAGAGAAGGAATCTCTTCAAGAGAAACTAAACTCTAAACTAAACTCTATTCGGTATAGGAATAATTTTAATGAAGGTGATATTGAAATCATTAAGGAATATTTTTCAAAGTGTGATTTTTTTATTTGCAAGCAGATGCAGTCATTAAATCAATCGATTATCTCTGTTTGTGAGGAACTGAATGTGGATTCAAGAAATATCATTACAGATTTCCCTTTTCACAAGCCTGATCTTCGCCTGAAAAAGAAAACAGAAGTTATAGAGGATGGATATTGGAAAGGAGGTGAAACGCGTTTCACATTGAATCCATTTAAGATGAATGCTGGTTGGTTTCGTCATCAGACTAAGAAGGAGTGGATAGATACTTCTTATACAATAAAAGTAACAGACGTAACAGAATCAATAAATAATGCGATTAATTATATTAATAGTTCTATCAATGATTATAATCATATAATTCAAAGATGGCAAAAGTCTATAGAAATAACAGAAAATAAACTTTATGATGAGATTGAAAATAGGCGTCGTGAACATGATGCAAGAATAAAAAAGGTTCTAGATTGTCAAGCCTACCTACAGATTGGTACCGAACTCACTAATATAGCAGATAATATTAAAACGATTAATGAGGATCGAACAGTCTTAAATGCAACTAGCACTGATGTAAAACAACCTCAGAAATATACATTACAAGTCAATCATGAGATTTTACCTATGTATAGGCTTTCTGAATTTATTCGAATAAGAATTCAATATGACACTTTTCGCTTTCTTATAGGTCAAGATAATCGACATCATGTAATCATTGGTTGGGATGAATATTGTGAAGCCAAATTTATACGATACGCATTTAACCAGAAAATTAATGTTAATAAAGTTGCACAAGGTAATAATATTCTTGGAAACTCAATCCTATTGATTCATAATCTAAAGTTGTCAAGCCAAAGCATTGCTCTATCAAACAAAATTGTATATATATTGGTCAATGCAACACAAATAGGTGCTGCATTAAGCGAAATATCACGCATTCAACTACAAAATGTGCTCAGAGCAAATGATGAATTATTTTTTGTAATTCAAGACTTTAATGAAATTATCAATGGCAATTCAGTTTCAGAAACTTTAGATAATGTTATCGGAATTAAGCAACAGTTGAAAATTGGTACTAATAAAGTTCGATATATGTTGCTTCACGATAATCCGATTTACAATTTGGCTTGTGCTGAAGCACAGACCGTTGGTTGTTCGACCCAATCTGATGAGATTAAGATTTTGAACAATTTGCAAAAACGGTTCTATTATCTACTTCCTAAAAATAAATCGATTAGAAACGATGTTGAATCAACAATATGTAAAATTATACAAAAATTAGGTAAGTTATGAGTAACTCCGTAATTCTTCAAGTGGATGAATCCACAAAGGGACTGATGGAAGAGATTCAGTCAGGAATAAGCTCCTCAATCGAAGATGGTATGAGGAAAGTTAAGGACAAAGTTGAGTCAGTCGATGGCACAACTGATATGATCCTTAGAAAGTTCAAAAATTTTGATGGTCTAAGCAGTACTGTCGAACAATTGCGCTCATTAGCAGAAGAATCAAAGAAATTCTCAGAGATAGTGTCTCCTCTTGAAAATAGCGTATCTGAACTTAAACAAGGTAATAAAACACATGAGCAGGTTCTTTCTCTGGTTTCATCAAATATTGATTTGCTTGTAAAAGGAGTTTCTGAACTAGGTGATAAAGAAAATAATATTGCTTCAGACATTAAGAATAAAATTCAGAATGTATTGGATTGCATAGAGAAGGGAAATGAAAGTTCTAATTCCCTTCTTAATGATGTCCTTCAGCAATTGTCACAAGCGGAAAATGTACGTCAGGAGATTTCTGACAAGATTACCACATCTCTTTCATCTCTAAAGGAATCGATAGGAGAATTATCACAGCATATAGATGACAAATCTACACAAATAGAAAGTGGTATTCATAAAGTAGCAGAATCCCAGACGGAATTTTCAAAAAGATATGAAGAAAACGAGTCTGTGCATCAAGCATTTGAAAATAAAACATCTTCTCAAATAGAAGATATAATTAAATCGATGGAAAAGATACAGACAACTTTGGACATCATTGTGAATCTTGTAACCCCATTCTGGAAAAAATGGTAAAACTTCAAAATATGAAATTAAAGGAAATATTGGATCAGAAACTGGTTGAATTCTTGGATCGTTATTCAGGCACTCAAGAATCTGTCGGTACTAATCTTCTGCATATTATTAAGAATATGGATAATGCAGAAGTTATCATACCAGTTTTGGGTATGCAAGGCATGGGCAAAAGTACTCTCATCAATGGTCTATTGAAAGAGAATATATTGCCTAATGATGCAGATGAAACTACATGTGTACCAGTCGAAGTAAAGTATGGTATCAATGAATGTGCTATTGTGCATTTCTTTGATAAAGAAAGTACTATTACCATTCATACTCGTGAGGAACTTAATGAATATGTTGATAACAACTACAATCTAGCCAACGAAAAACATGTTGCTTGTATTGAGTTATTTAGGAATAATGACATGCTTCAAAATGGAATGATTATTGTTGATCTTCCTGGCGTGGGCAGCCTTACCAAAGAAAATGAGAATACCACAAAAAGATATGTGGAGAATCTTTGTTCTGCTATTTTTGTTATTCCTACAGTACCAACAATACGCAACAAAGAGTCTCTATTTATTAAGAGTTTATGGTCACAATTTAGTAAAGCTATTTTTGTACAGAACGATTGGGGCGAGACCAAGGAAGAAATTCATGAAAGTTTAGATTTTAACAACAAAGTTCTACGTAATATTGCAGAAGAGATTCACAATCCATACGATAACGATATTATTTTGGTCAATGCATATAATGCGATTTCTGGAGCATTAAGAAAAGATCAGAAAATGGTCGATGGTTCCAACATAAAAGCCTTATATGACAAAATAATGCAATTGTCTTCCAACTGGGAAGCAGAAAGAGAGGCTGTACTTGTCTCTCGATTAAAGCTATGCATTGAATTTGCAAAAGGAATTGTTCTCAAACGATTATCTGACATAGGCAAATCAAGGGAAGTAATACAAGCCGAGAATGAAAAGAAAATAGCAGATTTTAATCAATGTACAATTGAATTATCTGACAAAATTAATGCATTGAAAACATATCTTCGAGAACAAGAAGATGAGATATATTTCATTGCAAGAGATAAGTCTAAAGAATGTGCAAAGAAAATTCGAGCTGCTATTTACAAAGTAATCGAGGGCGGTGTTTTCGATGGACCGAATCTTTCCTCTGCATTTTCCGATATTCAAGAAGAGGAAATCAAGGACTTCATGAATGAAATTATAGATATATTCATGAATATTAAGTTTGAAGTTGAGAGCAAGTTCGATGAGATTCAAACAATTGAAATTGAAAATGAGATTAACATTCATTCTTTCAAAATCGATTCTGACTCATCTATCAAATGGGAAAAGGGTTTTCAATTATTAGCGAACATTGGAGGTGGTGTAGCTGGTTATTTTGGAGCAGGAGTAGGTGCTACGGCTATTTATTCCGCTTTAGGCATAGCTGCAGCCTCTGGACCGGCAGGATGGGTGGTTGCTGGTGTCGGTTTGGCAATCTACGGAGTATTCAATTTGTTTGGTCGGGGCGTAAAGAAGATTGTACAATCTAACAGGGCAGACAAGACAAAACGTGAGATTTCTCCAAAGATAGATGAGATAGAAAAATCTCTGTTAAAGGCAATTACAGAGAAATATGACGGTTTTGCTTCTTCATGCAATCAATCTTTGGATTCTATTTTGGATTTCAGAGAAGAAGAACTCAGGAACTTAAAGAAATCTTTTGCAAATGTTATTGATGATGAGCAAGAAGATATTCTGAAGAAGGATCTTGATTACATAATTAACAAACAAAAAGAGTTGTAATATGTTTGAGAACTCAATTAAAAAATTGGAAATGTTGGAACAATTAGTTTCAATGACTGGTAATTCGGAAATTGAAGCTATGTCTAAGTTTCTGTATGATAGGATCAAGCATCATGATTCTTATGTTGTCTTTTTAGGTGAAACGAGTAGTGGTAAGTCTTCAGTAATCAATGGACTTTTACGTGCTCCGATTTTACCAATGAAGGCAAATCCATCAACAGCAGCCATTACCGAAATAGAATTAAACAACAACTGTTCAGATGACGAATTCTATGCTATAAACAAGAATGCCACAATCGAGAAGCTTGATTACAGTCTTTTCCTTCAACTCAGTGAACATCCAGATGAAAATTTGAAGCGCTTGAAGGTCAAAAAGAATATAGGAAAGACTTCATTAGATAATGTAAGGATTTTTGATACTCCAGGGTATGGATCTATTGTTGCTGAACATGAAGAAGTATTAAAAGAATTCTTACCAAATAGCGACATTATTGTATATACGGTAAACTATAAGATTGGTATTCAAGACGAAGACTATATATTTCTCGGCTTTTTGCGAGAACTAATACGAGAAGATGTGAAGATATATCTTCTTGTAAATAGGTGTCCTATTGGTGTCGATTCAAAAAGTCCTAAGATTAAGAGCATTAGTGGCTTTGTGTCTGATATATTAACGGTTGATTCTGAAGTCTTCATTCTTCACAACTTGGAAGCACAAGAAGGTGAAGGACATCCATTACCACATAATAGTGAATTGTGGAGCTCGATCTCAAAAGAACTAACATCCTCAAGCCGTTTGAAATCCTTGGAATTAGCATTCGACAAATATATAGAAGATTTATACCATAGATGCTTTAAGATTATAGAATCAAGATATTTGTCTGCAAAAATAAATAAAGAGGAGTTTGACACTATCCAAAAAGTCCAAAGAGAATCTGCGGATAGGATTCGCCTTGCTATTCCAACATTTGTAGTCCCTGTTTTTGACAAAATCAAAAAAGGACTCCCAAATAAGTTCGAGGTTGTAAAAAACAATGTTGCTAATAAGCTCTTTTGCGAAATTGACACATCAGACCGTACAGATATGGAAGAAATGGTTGCATATACAAATGCTCACCTTCTTCCACATACTATAAAGACTGAAACATCAGAAGTTCAACGATATATTAATATAGAATTAGATGACCTTAACAGACAAGTTGATGATTATCTACAGAAAGAGATAGTTCGTTTTAACAATGAAGTAACTATTCAAATTAAGACAAATGTCGGGGCTGCTGCTTCATCAATTGTAGCAGATATGATCAAAGAAGTTGGCAAGAATTCATTGGAAGGATATTTTGCTGCTTTTGGTGGTATGGGAGGTGCCAATGCTGGAGTAGCTAACGCTGCATCTCATTTGTTAAAGAAAGCAGGTGATTTATTTGGACATACATTTTCTCGTTCAACACACAATGGTGTAAAACAATTTCTGTCAAAGATCGGAGCCACATCAATGAAGGCTGTTGGTATTGCTATTGCTGTTGTTACAGAAATACTCTTTGTTGTCTATGAACTTGCAACCTGGAAAAGTAAACTTAAGGGTAAGATATCTGATGGCCTAATACAATGGCAAGAAGAAACTCTTGACATGGTGACTACGGATCTTGTAAAACTGAGAGAAGAAAATATTGAAACAATCAGAAACATTGCAAATGATATTGAACATACATTTGATGACGTAAAGTCTGAGAACATCGATGAATGTACAGATCATTATATCTATGCTCAACAAATAGGTAAAAAATTAGGTATAAAGTAAATCCGCACTTTATATCAATAATTAATCAGCGGTATCTTTATTGAAATGGAAGGTAAGGAAATAATTGAATCAGGAAGCCGTACTCCTGTAAAAACAACAAGTAATTCACCTGCTGTAACTGGTAATAGAAATATCACCAAAGGGGACAAAGCAATGGATATGTTGGCTAATAACTTTGACAAAATATTGAATCTGGCTGGCAGTATTGTTGAATTAGAAATAACAATAATAGACAATGAAGCACGTCTTAAAGCGATGGAAGAATATCGCAAACAAATCATTGATGAAGCTCAAGCGTATGCAGTAAAGAAACGAGAAGATACAAATTCTGTTGTCGCTAGAATGAATGTTATTCGTTCCATGATGCAGGACTTCTATGCTCATAGTCAAGGTAATCTTTCTGGAGATGATTTTTGCAGAATTATAACAGAGGTTGTCAACCAAATGGGTCGAGTAGAAGATGGAATCCGCTAATTTCTTTGATCTAGCCATTGTTTATTATAAAGACAAGGTTCAACAGGAACTTTTAGAAGAGTTCCGTGTTGAATCTCGTCTTTTATTGGAAGCCGATGCTGACGCAAGGCGTTCTATGGCTCGTGAAGATATTATGGTCATGGCACGTTTAAAAATTGAATTGGAAAAATTCAAGTTTACTTATAATAAATTGTCTGGAACTTGTGGCTCGATTGATGCAATTGATGAATATCTTCGAGAGATAGAATTAAAAGTAAAGAAACTATCATATAGAAAAAACAACATTAAGTAATATAATATAGCCTTTATATTTCCACAAATGTACTACAGAGATTAATAAATGGAAAGAAAAATCTTGATTCTTGTCACAAGATTCTATTGCTATAGAACTGAGATGCTATAGCACCTTGCACTTGCTGGTTGACTCTATATCCTTTTTTGTCAACAAATGAACACCAATAAGGCACAAATTTAGATTGTGTTTTTGAAATAATTTGTGATAATTTGTTGACTGAAAATTACTATTCAGCGAGAACTAAAGAACTCAAAAACTTAAAATTATGATGAAAACTTTTACTCTTTAATCTTTCGTGAGAAATGTTGTGCCTCTTTGCAAATCAATGTTTCTCCCGATGTCGTTCCTGGCAATGAGCTCTGTGGCTCAAGCCCAGGAGTTGTTCACAAAGCCTCTGCCGAAGGAGAGAACTTTGTACCAGATGATGAACCAGCGCGCTGTTCCTGACGATTATCCTAAACCTAAGATTCCGATGGCAACAGAGAAGATGCGACGTGTGGCACATGATGCTTTGGGTGAACCCTTGAATTTTCCTGAACGTGTGTGGTTCCCTGGCGAATGGGAAGAGGTGAAGGCTATTGTTGTCACGCTTCCATACTCACACCTGGTTCCGGGATATGAAGAGGACGAGAGATACTACGCGGAACCTATTGTCAAGGGATGGGCCAACTACATTTTCAAAAATGGGAAGCTTGCCAAAAAAGAGACGGTAGGTACTGGTCCCTACAAATCTGTACTTGATTTTCAGCATCAGTTTTCCAAGATATTCTATTACATCATCGATGCCATCCAGCAGGGAGGAGCTGAAGCCTGGGTACGCATTGAAGCGGCAGAGGATGAGGAGAAGGTGCGCAATATCCTGCAAGAGTTGGGACTTCGTCATGACAACCTGCGCTTCTTTGTAGCTTCTGGCAATAGTTTTTGGTTTCGTGACTGCGGCCCTATCTGCTTCTACTATGGAGATGAAGACGAACTTGCCATGCTCGACTTCAACTATGGAACGACCCGTTCTCTTGACGACCTGCTACCATCGGTGCTTCACAGGGAAATGGGCATTCCTAACTATAAGACTGATGTGCTGTGGGAGGGAGGAAACTGCCTTGTAGATGGCGTTGGAGGATTGGTCACCTCAACAGCTGTTTACTACAATAATTTAACCACGGAGGGCTATTATATCTGGGACGGAAAAAACTTTAACACCATTCGTCTCATGCCGAGGGAAGCACTCACGGCTGCACAGGTGAAGACTGCCTTGAGCGAAATGTTGGGACAACGGCAGACGACGGTCGTACCTCATTTGAACTACGACGGAGGTACAGGTCACATGGACCTCTATGCTGATGCCGTTGACGAAAACTCGTTCCTCTTTGCCGCTATGCCCGAGGACTATAGCCTTTGGTCTGATTACGACATCGTTGAGCAG
>Ga0247608_10008400_pt1 | contig 10438 bp, 12 predicted proteins | sample 176DNAGHGlowgp2_FD_193490 | JGI IMG/M metagenome (GOLD analysis project Ga0247608, IMG submission 193490) | Sheep rumen microbial communities from Palmerston North, Manawatu-Wanganui, New Zealand - 1766 DNA GHGlow gp2 | ecosystem: Host-associated > Mammals > Digestive system > Stomach > Rumen ... | reverse complement strand
TTTTATTTGGCAATATAAAAATGATGAAGTTCCTATTAAAGAATTAGTTAAGCAAGTAAAGGCAAAAAAACATCATGGACAACAAAAAGTAAATCAATATGATAAAAATGGTAATTTTATAAAGACCTTTGATACCATAAAAGACGCGGCGCAAGCAATGGGCTTAAAGTCTATTAGCGCAATTACTAATGCTTGTACCGGATTAAGTAAAACCTCAAAAGGTTTTATCTGGAAATATGCTAATTAAAAGGAGAGGAACTTATTATGGCAATTCGTATTTATTCAGACAAGACACAAAAATTCTACAATTCAGTAGAAGAAGCAAATAAGGCTGAATTTGAAGCAAAGGAAGCTGAAAATCGCGAGAAGATTCTCGCAGAGCGTAAGGCCGCGGAGGCTAAGGCGCAGAAGGAAAAGGAAGCCGCGGAGCGTAAGATGATGGCCGCGGAAGTAGATGAAGCGTATAAGGCTATGACTGCTGCGCAGAATGCTTATAAAGAAAAAATTGAAGCTTTTTGTAAAAAGTATGGCTCTTACCACACTTCTCTAACTACAAAAGACATCCCTAGTCTTTTTGATATTTTCAATCCTTTTCTATTCAATCTATAAGATTGAAGGGGCGTAAGCCCCATAATGGGGAGTAATCTAACAGTTTGGATATGCGGCTTTGACCCGCAGTGAGATGGTGCAACCCCATCCTCCCTAGCCAGTAGTGCCCAACACGCCTCTTAATATGCGAACCACGTTGGGACATTGTACGGGTTATTCTCGCGGCCGCCCGCCATGGGAAAGAGAAGCGAGCGTTCCAGCAGGCTTACGTGTAAATGCCGCTAGGAGTGCATCCCCTATAATAAAGTTGTTCTAGAGCAATAGATGTCGGTTTTCATAAGGACTGTTATTTTTACTTATGATGGGGTGACATCAACCCACAAATCGTGGTCGTGGTGAACGGCATAGATAATCCGCACGGGTCATGCACGTGATAACATACGCAGGCGCACCGCGAAATTGTACGCATGCGATAGGTAGCAACGCGAGCTATCTTCGCACTCTGCCTTTCCACTTATATTAGGATTCCCAACCCTTGCGGTGGAAAGGTAGTTTAATGTTTGACTTATTGTAAAAATTATGCTATAATTTTTATAGAAACGGAGGACAAGATATGGAAAATGAAGTAATGAATGATATGTATTTTGACTGCGTAGAGTCGGATATTGAATGGAATCTATTAGAAGAACTTGGTATTGAAGCAGAAGTTTATGAAGATTAATATTTGACTAGTAGTAAAAATTATGATATAATAAATATGTTGAAAGGGGATAAGAAAGATGATTGATGAAATTACTTGGGAGTATATGACTCATATTTATCATTTTGCTGATGAAGATGAATTTCAAGATTATCTTGATTATGTAAATTCTGAAGAAGAAACATTTGACGAAGAATAAAAATTATGGTATAATAGAGATGGGGATGTAGCTCACTTGGTAGAGCAATTGCCCTGCAAGCAATAGGTAGTGTGTTCGATTCACATCATCTCCACGACGCCGCGAGGATGACTGGGCGACGGCAATGAAGCGGAGTCATGACCGCATCGCTTTCCCGAGATACTGATAACATCAACTCGTTAAAGGTTGAAATAGAACCGTAATACGGATGTTATGCGCGTAGCAGACAGGACAAACGGCTAAGTCACTAGGCTCATAACCTAAGAGGACCGAGTTCAACTCTCGGGTCTGCCACCAGGGCCAGCACCGCCCGAAATAGGTGCCGTGGGGAACGCCAGCGCGGATCTGGTGAGGGCGAATATCATTATCTAAAAGATTTGGTGCAAGACCAAACCAAGGATGGTGCGTAGAGAGCGCTTTTAGCATTTGATTCTCGGACGCGAGATAGCCCCGCTCAAGGGCGGCCACCGGAGAGCGTATGGACTGGGAGGGCAACGGTCCTAAAAAAATCCCGAGCCCATTCAATGAAATGGTAAACTGGATACAGACCCAGTATAAAAAGGTGTCGCGTTTATAAGCCGCAAGTTCGCAATAGCTTATACAGTTGCCCACTCTGTAAAAGGAGGCGCGCTGATAGACCGCAAGTTAAATAGTCTATGGATTGGGGCAATGACAGGACTTTGTGGCAAACTAAGCCCCACAACAAAAGGGATGGACCACAACGCTGAGGAAAACTGCGTAACAAAAAGGGAAGGTAAGTGCCCAATAATGGCCCAAATGCCACTAAGCCAAAGTATAAGAGCGGTAGACATCCTAACAAGAATGTTACGACGTATAGGACAAGGCTCCATCGAAATAGATGGGAAGCGCTATATAGGTGCCCAAATGACGCAGTAGAAGTTTGAAGGCTTCTAGCCGTATAGCTAACGGTGTGCAACGTAAGAATGGGTTAAATGGAGTTTGAAGAACAGCCAATGCGCAAACTGAAAGGATAGGTATACGTCCATATTGCTCGGCGCATTATAAAAGAGGAGCAAAATAATGGGCTTCTTTAATCAACCGAAAGGCGGAAATGTAGGTGGTTTCCACGATTAAAGAAAATTGGCGAAAAACGGGATGAAAGGGAAAATAGATAGGTGTCCCGGTCAGCTCTTAGGGACCGCTCTAAACTGAGCAGGAAGCAGCATCATCTACTGCACCCGTCACATAGTGTAGCCAAAGTGGATACACGACCCACTATAAAAAGGTGCCGCCCTGGCAGACGGCAAGTTCGCAATAGTCTGCCTTTTACGCTCGGTTGGATTAACGGTTAGATCGGCGGCCCTTCAAGCCACAGACATGAGTTCAACTCTCGTACCGAGTACTTATGGTCTCGTAGTGTAATTGGTTAACATCTCCCGCTGTCACCGGGAAGATTACGGAATCGTACTCCGTCGGGACCGCCAATCATATATAAGCCTCCTTTATTTGGTTACTTCTGGTCAGCCCGTTAGACCTAAAATGGCGGGATATTTGCCCGACTAGTTTAATGGAGAGAACATGCGGCTACGGACCGCAGGATGAGGGTCCGATTCCTTCGTTGGGTGCCAAACTTCGCAACCGAAAGCGCTTCGGCCAATTCCACAAATATAGCGGCGAGTTTGTCAGTTCTTGTTAAAAATTGACTCCATATGCCCAGTTCGCAAAGTGGTTTTGCTCGCGGCTGTTAACCGCGCAACGGGAGTTCAATTCTCTCACTGGGCGCCAGTACGCATGGGCGCTCTGCGTGTAATAAATAGGCCAGGTGTGCGGAAAGGATGAATTCCCACTAACCTACGGGTAACGCCCGCTCAGTCATTTAGCAGCACACTCAAATAAAAAGACAACGAAAGTAAGTGGAAATAGGGTAGCATTGGTGTCATGAACCAATGAGATAATGCGCTCCATCGCAAGCCTAATTTTATATAATCAATGGAGTGATTATTATGGGTAGAAAAATAATAGATATGACAGGCCAACATATTGGTAAATGGACTGTTATAGAAAAATCAAATAAAAAAGCCACTCATCATAATGTTTATTGGCTTTGTCAATGTGAATGTGGTACACTACAAGAAATTTGTGGGACAGATTTACGTAAAAGAAGAACATTACAATGCAAACATTGCGCCGGAACTATAGCAATAAAAAATTTACAAAATGTAAAACATTACAAACAAAGTAATAATGAAATAGGAAAAGTATATGGACAATTAACAGTCTTAGAAAAAGTTAAACAAACTTAGGGTGGTTCAATTTGGAAATGTAAATGTTCTTGTGGTAATGAAGTTGATGTAAGAATAAATAATTTACATTCTGGTAAAACACAAAGTTGTGGATGTATTAAATCTCGTGGAGAAACTATTATTAGTAAGATTTTACAAGAAAATAATATTTCTTATAAAAAAGAATATAGTTTTGAAGATTTATTAGGAATAAATCAAGGGAAATTAAGATTTGATTTTGCTATTTTTGATAAAAATAATTATTTAATTAAATTGATTGAGTTTCAAGGTAGATAGCATTTTGAAAATACATTACTATGGAATAATGATAATAAAATTCATGATGAATATAAACGTAAATATTGTAAAGAACATAATATAGAATTATTAGAAATTCCATATTATGATATAAATAAAATTACTTTAGAATATTTAAATATACCAAAAGAAGTGAAGTAAAATACTTTAATGTTGGGTGGCTTCATCCTAGCTCATAGCTAGTGGTAGTAGGGTGATGAAGTGGCGTAGAGATGTCAGAGGGAACACTGCGCATTGCCCTTAAATGGGACGCCTTTTAAAGTTGTTTGCGATAGTCAAATAACCTTCGCCGCGGCGAAGTAAAATAGCCGCGGAAATGCGGTGGCGGAATAGGTAGACGACTGAGCCATTTAAAAGTGTGCTTAACAGTTTGATGATGGCAAGATGAAGAGCATATGTGAGGTGCAAATCCTCACCCGCGTATTTTAAAGACCCAATCAGCAATTTTTTATGATTAGGAATCCATTTGTCATTGGTTCAAATCCAATTGTATTCTGCGGAATATATAGCTCAGCAGGTAGAGCAATGAATGAGAAAATTGGGTCTTGTTTTAAAATTTTAAAAAATGAGGTATACCGACATGAATGATGTAAGACTCAAGATTCTTCCTCCCTGGGTTATCGTGATTAGAAAGTTTGAAGCTCTATTTGATGGCGATCCTCAAATTGCATGTAATTGTGAATTCGGCGGCGCTACTCCTTCTATTGTTTTAGCTTGTAATAATGGCGATAAGGTCGCGGCTTTACAGCAGATTCTACCAGAAGAAGTTAGCTTCGGCAATGTAAAGTTAAAAGTTATGGTAGATGGTACTCCTTCTAATCGTGTGTTTACCAGTAAGGTAGAACTATTTGATACCGCTTTCAAAGGCAATCCCGCGTATGCGTATTCTATTTGTCCCGCGGAAGAAGGGTATCAGTGGATTGGCACTACATATGTAGTATTCAATAATTGCGTAGTCCAGTTCGCGGCGGATAATCTAAATGATTGCCACGGTATTATTAGTACTCTATATGAAACTATTGCTGATGAACTTCTAACTGGTCCCGCAACAGATGGTGTATTCTTTAATACCAATGTTGAGCGCGCGAATCTTGGCAAGCCAACCGGTGAGTGGCCTTAATGACAAAAGCAGCAGTATATAGTGGCACTAAAAATGTTTATTAGGAATTATTAACCGCTGCGAAATCCCTATTAGAACATTCTGACGTAGAGAAAATTTATTTTTTGATTGAAGATGATATTTTCCCTTATGAATTGCCCAAAGAGATTGAATGTATAAATATAAGTAATTAGGTCTATTTTGATAAAAATGGACCTAATTATGATAATGTTTGTACTTATATGGTATTATTACGTGCGGCATACTCTAAAATATTTCCTAATTTAGATAGAATTTTAAGCATAGATATGGATACAATAGTTAATGAAAACATTTCAGATTTATGGGATTTAGATTTAACTAACTATTATATCGCGGCGGTAGAAGAAACAGAATTAAGTGAAGAAGAAGGCTCATATTTTAATATGGGTGTAGCTATGCTTAATTTGAAAAAAATCAGGGAAGATAAAAAAGATGATGAAATGATTGAAGCAATAAATACATATTGGTATAGATATAAAGAACAAGATTGCTTCAACGAATTTTTTCGTGGTCATGCTTTAATATTACCAAGCGATTATAATTGCTGTATGTAGGCGGCAGGGCCATAGCGAGAAAAAATTACTCATTTTGCAGGATTATATAAATTAGATAAATATCCACATTTCAATTATTATCGAAATTTACCAATAGATAAAATATAGAGAAATATATAGGATAAAATTACATTAGATATAATTATCGCAACATATAAGAATAAAAAAGGTTTAAAAAGAACCTTGGATTCTATTGAAAAGCGTGATGATGTAAATATAATTGTAGTGGATGATTGCTCTAATTTAAACTATGACGATATTTTAGAAGAATATCCATATATTTCATTCTATCAGTTACAAACTAATTCCGGGCCAGGAATGGCGCGGCAATATGGAATTGAACATAGTAATGGAACATATTTTACATTTTTAGATACAGATGATTATTTTTATGACAGCGGCTTAGAAACTATTTTAGAGCAAATAAATAAAAATACATATATAAAAATGTATGATTTCTCATATGTGTATGACGATAATAATCATTTAAATGATATATGGGATGATAAAACAATTGGTAGTGTATATAAGCGTTCATTTGTTGAAATGTATAATATTCATTTCTGTAAAGAAGGCTCATACGCCAATGAAGATTATGGTTTTAGCCGCGCTTGTAGAATAATTTTAAAACAATTACATTTAGATGGTTTCGCTAAGGCAAATAAATTAATAAAAATTCCTGTTTTTTATGAACATATTGATAAAAATTCTGTAACCAAAAAAAATAATTCGGAATTTTTTTATACAAAATTAAGTAAAGGAATTATTATAAATGGTGTTCACGCTTTAAATATCGCAAAACAAGCAAAAATTACTCCTAATGTAATAATGTTTGAACTCAATTATATGATGGCACAAGAATACTTTTTCTTTTTAAGTGTATTATATGAGCGACAAGATTTAATAGATGATGTGTGGGAAGCAATACGACAATTTTATTTTGAAAACTATCGTGTTTATGAAAAATTTTGTTCAAAAGATTTACTTTCTTTCTTTTCTAAAATAACTGTTCCTCGCATTAAAACGCGGATTAAAAAATGGCAAAAAATAAAACCATTTAATATTATAAAATTTGTATAGGATTTAAAAGAAAATGAATTTATACCCTTTGAATATTTGACCTAAAATAAAAATTATGATATAATAATTATGTTGAAAGGAAAAAGATACGGAAATTTATAGACCCGTCAGCAAATTACTTCTTTTTTGACTGTTAATCAAAAGGTTATTGGTTCGAGTCCAATCGTATTCTACGGAATATGTAGCTCAATTGGCGGAGCATATATAAGCGGGTCTAGTTTTCGGGTGGTAGCACAGTAGGTAAGCGCGCGAACCTGATAAGTTCGAGGTCGATGGTCCGAGTCCATCTCACCCGATTACCCGAGCGACGGGGCGTCGGTCGTAAAGTTCCCATAGCTACTTGTCCCGACAAGCGGTAGGACCGAAGTTGAGGATTGGAACATTAGAAAGCACGGACATTAATGCGTAGACCCGCGCCATGCCGCGGCGAGCAACGCGTCTAGTATAGACGTAAGACTGCAATATACATATGTAATAGGGATTTAGGGCGGTGTTTAATGAGCACAGCCTACGAGAAACTTCTCGTTTGACCAGCAAGTCAAAAACTGCCTACGGGCTGGGTGAAATGCCCCAGGTCCATCTTGGCATGTGGAAGATATCCACACTCATGAGGCCATCGCTTATCCAGCGATACATAAAAGGGAGATCGTCTGGCCACTCGACGGGTAGTGGCAATTCGCACCATTAGTGTAGCGGTAACATCTTTGCCTTCCAAGCAAATGTGGCCAGTTCAAATCTGGTATGGTGCTCCAATTTAATATAGGATGTGATGCTTATGGCTAATTAGTTATTTAATATACTAATTGGAAATGGTATTGCTAATATCGCGCTTTTGTATAAAAGTAAGAAAAAATTAAAACTTATGGTAAAAAAAGGCACGAATATTGTAAACTATGATTTAAATTCTGATATTATAGTACCATTAACTTTTGGTAATGGAACATATGAATTTTTACTTTGTGAATAGAAGAGTGGAAATCAATATGCATTAAAACAACGAATTGTACGGATTGTTAAATTAGAAAATGTTGATGCATATATGACACAAAGCAATACATATGTATATTTTAATGTTGGTTCTTCTTTTTATCAATCGGCTCGGTCATTAAAAACTTTAGATAAAATTTGGATATATTTTAAACGTAATTTTATTTATGATTATATTGGCGCAATTCTTGCCGCGCGGCAAAAATTTGGGCCACCAGATTTAGAAGGTTGTTGGAAGAAGAAAAAAGGTACATGTTATAATCTCGCGGCTTTATTAACTGCGATGCTACGAATTTGTGGAATTCCAGCATGTCTTGTAGTAGGTAAAGCGGGTAAAACTAATCATGCTTGGGTTGAAGTAAATGGAAAAATTTATGACCCAACAAAAGAACTACAAGGTTCTAAAAAAGAATTAAAATATATCGCGGAAAGATATTATTAAATATTAAAGACGCATCAGCAATTATTCTTTGCAAAGGGTGCCCGTTAAGTGTTGGTCCAACTCCAACCCACCGCAACATGCGGTGGTCGCTCAATAGTAGAAGCGCGGTTATAAGTGCGTCTTGTTTTATGCCGCTGTGGTGGAATGGCAGACACAGCAGACTTACGTGGGTAGCCAGAGCGAAGCAAGGTCATCACTTGTGCCTACGACCAAAATCTGCTGTCCGTATGGACGTGCCGGTTCAAGTCCGGCCAGCGGCACCATCGCGCGCAACTTTGACATGATGCACGACCAAATTTATGTTAGGTAATGTTGCACAACTAACATAGAAAAATAATTAGCCAATTAGCTAATTATTGTGTAAATAGGTGCAGAATGATGAATCTGAGGTAAGGTGAAATCCCTATGCCAGCAATGTTAAATGGAATTTGACGAACAGCCTATTTACGTACGCCCGAGTGGCGGAATGGCATACGCACTGCACTTAGGATGCAGGTTTTGAGAGTTCAAATCTCTCCTTGGGTACTATGGACTACTGTTCTTACTTCATTCGTCCAGAGACAAATAAACTACGTAGAAGTGAATTAGGTGCTACGAACCCCTACAACCGGGCCGTGACTTGGACGAAACGGCGACTTGATAGGGTTTAGCGTAACGGCAGAGCAGTAGTTAAATGGAGTTCGAGGAACAGCCTATTTATGTCCTCGTAACAGAATTGGCATATGTACCGCGCTCAAAACGCGGGTTCTGTGGGTCCGACTCCCACCGAGGATACGATTCAAATATTTAGTGGCGGAATATGTAGACGCTTGCCACAGGCTCTGAAAAGAATTGGGTGGCAAAAGCAGAGCTATGTTAGGTGCAAATCCTAACCTAAATATTTGACTTTTCTCCAAAATTATTATATAATATATATAAGAAAGGGGCGAATGAAATGAAATTACTTTTTCTTAATAAAAAAGAAAAGAAAGAATTGATTAAATTACTAGTTCCTTTAATGACGACTGCTGGCACCCCTTATGAATTAACAACTATTTTAGAAAAATTAGATTGGAAAATGTATTATTATGCGTTTAAGCATCCTAAAGAAGAAAGAAAACATTCGATTTTTAATTAAGAAGTAAATATGTATAAATTAGAAGATGGTACAGAAGTAGATGGTTTTATCAATAGAATTACTTTACCAAATGGTAAAACATATGCACTTCAATGTAAGCTAATTGAAGCACATCCAATTACTTGCCCAAAATGTGGCGCTTCATTTGAATTAGCTTTTGGTAGAGGAAAATGTAATTATTGTGATACATACTTTACTACAGAGTTTAAAATCACGGAAGTTGATGATATTTGACTTTTAATAAAAATTAGTGTATAATAATATATAGCCCGTAGGTGTGCGGCTGCACAGGCGGTCTCTAAAATCGCAGCCTCTGAAGCGAACGGACTGGGTTCGACTCCCAGGCGGGCTGCCAATTTAAGCGACCATTACAGCAATATTTTATTTATAATTGGAATTTATAAAATATGGTCGCGTTTTTTATCGGGGTATAGCGCAGTTGGTAGCGCGCGTCGCTTGGGCCGACGAAGCCGCAAGTTCGAGTCTTGCTACTCCGACTTACAAAAAGAAAGGAATCAATATGACAGCGCAAGAAGTAGTTTGGTTTATTAATCACAAATATGGCGAACAGGCGTATATTGTAGAAACAAACGACCAAATCTTACTATTTACGAAAGAATCCAAATGGATAATCAATAAAAATGATTATTCTAAATTTCATTGCTACACTTTATTTCATTCTAATAATATGCAAGGAAATGGATTTCATGTGCAAATGCGCGGCAATCATATTGATTTTTTAGTTTATCAAGCTATTATGCATGATAATAAAGAGATTTTTTCTAATCGTGAAACTTGGGATAGTTTTCAAAATGCTTGGGAGCTATTTCTTCTCGGGCGGAAAATTGAAGCAGAAATTAATGCGTGGGAATGGATAACAAAATAAAAATGGCGAAAGTAAAAGGAAGGTAAAGTAAAATGAAATGGGAAGACTATGAAAAACTAATGCCAAAGAAGGACGAAGCATTTCAGCCAAGAACGCAAGTCGATGTTAAATGCCCAAAGTGCGGAAAGAAAATTTGGAGAAGAAATGACATTACACTTACTTCCTATCCTGCACAGTATCAATATGAGTGCGAGTGCGGGTGGATTGGATATGCCTTTATTT
>Ga0247608_10008399_pt1 | contig 10438 bp, 9 predicted proteins | sample 176DNAGHGlowgp2_FD_193490 | JGI IMG/M metagenome (GOLD analysis project Ga0247608, IMG submission 193490) | Sheep rumen microbial communities from Palmerston North, Manawatu-Wanganui, New Zealand - 1766 DNA GHGlow gp2 | ecosystem: Host-associated > Mammals > Digestive system > Stomach > Rumen ... | reverse complement strand
ATTAACACATATACTATGGCAGCAAAATTAAGTCAAAAAACAATAAATTACAAATAAAATCGATTTAAAATGACAAACTGAAAGTATGAATTTCTAAAAAAATATGGAGAATGCCACTTGAACAGCATTCTCCATGCGGGAAAAACTAAAAGGTTGTCTGGAACAATCCAGCGTCTTTTTTTTACTTGAACAGGAAGAGGTCGTTAATGGATTTCTTGATGTTGACGTGCTTGATGGCGTGGGCAAACATCTTGTCAACGCTCAGGACTCTCACCTTGGGGCAGCGGTCGGTGTCAAACGGGATGCTGTCGCTCACCACCAGCTCGTCGATGCCGCTGGCCATGACTCTCTCGCTGGCGGGATCGCTCATCACGGGATGGGAGATGTAGGCACGCACGGTGCGGGCACCATGTTCTTTCATTAGCGAGGCTGCCTTGCAGATGGTTCCAGCGGTGTCCACCATGTCATCGATGAGGATAACGTCCTTATCCTTTACATCACCAATGATGGTCATGCTTTCCACGACATTGGCCTGGAGGCGTTGTTTGTGGCACAGCACCAGCGGCTTGTTGAAGTATTTGGCATAGGAGTTGGCGCGCTTGGCACCGCCCACGTCGGGCGAGGCGATAACCATATTCTCGAGATTGAGCGATGCAATATCGGGAACAAACATCGTTGAGGCATACAAGTGATCCACCGGGATGTCAAAGAAGCCTTGAATCTGGTCGGCATGCAGGTCCATCGTGATCAGGCGGTCGATGCCCGCAGCAATCAGCAGGTTTGTAACGAGCTTGGCGGCAATCGACACGCGGGGCTTGTCCTTGCGGTCCTGTCGCGCCCATCCAAAGTAGGGAATCACTGCAATCACCGTTTGTGCCGATGCCCGCTTGGCTGCATCAATCATGAGCAGCAGCTCCATCAGGTTCTCACTACTGCTGAATGTCGATTGCACGAGATACACTTCGGCTCCACGCACGGGTTCCTCATAACTCACTTCAAACTCCCCATCGGCAAAGTGCGAGATATTGAGTTTGCCTAATTCCACACCCAGTTCCTTTGCAATTCTGACGGCAACATAACGAGAGTTAGTGCCCGAGAACACTTTCATTTCAGCCATAAAACTAGTCCATTAATATGATTGGTGCAAAATTAATCATTTTTTATATCTTTCCTGCAATTCTAAACACTTTTTTCTCTTTTTTCTTTTGCCCCTTTGTTGACGGCAGATCCTATCTTCCACATCACAAACGAGTTGCCCGCTACACTAACGGGGAAAAGGGTCTCGCCGGCCAGGTCAAATTCTGTGCGGAGGCCATCAAAAAGGTCAACGGCAACACACTTGCCGGGCGATGCGTCGGCGCACTTCAGGGCATGCTGCGGAATGCGGACGGCACTGTCAACGGCCTGCTCGCCAAAGTTTGCGACGATGAGAATCATCTCACCGCCATCATGACGCAGGAAGGCATATAGCCGGCTTGGGTCAAAGGTGTCCTGGTTGACGTACATCAAGTCAAAGAATTCCCCGTTGGCCAGCGCCTTCTCGCTGTTGCACAGGCGCAGCAGCTTGCGGTACAGGGCACGCAGGCGGCGCTCGTCGGCACTTGGCTTGCCCTGATGCCAGCGGCGCAGGGTGGGGACGCTCCAGTAGTCAAAGATGGTAGTGCGTCCGTCCATGCCACTGTAGCCCTCGGCATCGGCGGCTGGTTCGCCCAATTCCTGCCCGGCATAGACCATGAACGGGCTGCGTGACATCGTGGCACTGACCACAAGCGCAGGCAGGGCCTTGAATGGGTCGTTGCAGAATTGGCGCGACGCGATGCGTTGTTCGTCGTGATTCTCGAGAAAGTTGAGCATGTGGTCGGTGATTCCTTCCAGTGCTTGCCAGCAGCGGGTCAGGTCGCTGGCCGGCCGGCCGTTACACAGGATGCCCCGCAGGGTGTCATAGAGTCCCACCTTGTCATACAGGTAGTCAAAGCCGCCGTCATCGATGTAGCTGCGATACAGCATCGGGTCATAGATCTCGGCGATGAAGGTGATGTTGGGATTCTTTCCCTTGATGACGGCAATGGCCCAGTGCCAAAAGGCGACTGGCACCATGTGAGCCATGTCGCAGCGAAAGCCGTCCACGCCCTTGCTCACCCAGAACTTGAGGATGTCAAGCATCTTGTTCCATGTGGGCGGTACGGGGTCAAAGTGGGTGCTGCCGTTCCACGGGTCGATGCCATAGTTGAGTTTCACTGTCTCATACCAGTCGTCGCGGTTGGGTGATGCCGTGTAGCAGTCGTTGCCTGTGGCACGGGCGGGGAACTCATGGTAATCGCCCAAGTCCACCCCTTGCGGCGCAAATTCCTGTCCTGTAATATAGTAGAAGTTGTTTTTGGGGTCAAAGAACATCATCGGGTTGTCGCCTTCGCCCAGGTCCTGGATTCCGGCGGGCTTGGCGTCGCTTTCATACTCTCGTGCAACGTGATTGGGCACAAAGTCGATGATGACCTTGAGGCCTGCCTTGTGGGTGCGGGCAACCAGTGCCTCAAATTCTGCCATGCGGTTCTTGACCTTGACGGCCAGGTCGGGGCACACGTCATAGTAGTCGCGGATGGCGTAGGGCGAGCCGGCCTTGCCTTTCACCACATGAGGGTTGCAGGGCCGGATGCCCTGGCGTGAATAGCTGGTGGCCGTGGCATGTTCGATGATGCCTGTGTACCACACGTGGGTCACCCCCAACGATTTGATCGACCTCAACAGGCTGTCGTCGATGTCATTGAACTTGCCGCACCCGTTCTGTCTGATGGTGCCGCCCGCGACACACCTGTCGTTGCAGTTGGTGAACCATCGCGGCATCAACTGATAGATAATCGTTTTTTTTCCCTTCATCATGCCACAAAGGTAGTGCTTTTTAATTACCTTTGCAAAAAAAAATAGTGATCGATTGTTGACTGAATGACAAATAACGATAATAAAGAAGAAAGAAAATGATTTCATTTGAGAGCGACTACGATAACGGTTGTCATGAAGCCGTCTTGAAAAGACTCATCGAGACCAATGATGAACGGGCAACGGGTTATGGACTGGACAATTACTGTGTGGCGGCGCGTGAGAAGGTGCGTGCTGCCTGCGGTAAGCCCGATGCCGATGTTTTCTTCCTTGTGGGTGGCACGCAGACTAACGCCACCGTCATCGATGCCATGTTGCAGTCCTATCAAGGTGTGCTGGCGGTCGAGACAGGACACATCAATGTTCACGAGTCGGGTGCCATTGAGTTTGGCGGCCACAAGGTGCTGGCCTTACCCAGTCATGATGGCCGCATGGATGCCGGGGAGCTTGCGCAATGGCTTCACGACTTCTATGCCGACCCCACCTACGACCACATGGTCTTTCCTGGCATGGTCTATATCACCTTTGCCACCGAGATGGGTACCATCTACACGCTTGACCAGCTGCAAGCCATCAGCGATGTGTGCCGGCACTACGGGTTGCCGCTGTTCATCGACGGGGCGCGCTTGGGTTACGGACTCATGGCCCGGGGCTGTGACGTGACTCTGCAGCAGCTGGCCGACCTGTGTGACGTGTTCTACATTGGCGGCACCAAGTGCGGTGCCCTGTGCGGCGAGGCCGTCGTCTTCCCCAATCCCCATGCACCCGCTCCAGCCCACTTCTTCACCATCGTCAAGCAACACGGGGCCCTGTTGGCCAAGGGGCGCTTGCTGGGCATCCAGTTCGATGCCCTCATGACCGACGGCCTCTATTTCAAGATCGCCCGCCATGCCGTGGAGCAGGCCATGCGGCTGCGCGACGCCTTTGTCGCCAGGGGCTACAGGATGTATAGTGACTCGCCCACCAACCAGCAGTTCGTGCTGCTCGACAAGGACACCATCGGGCGATTGGAGAGGGATTTTGTCTTTGAGCAATGGTTTCCTGTGGGCGACCTGATGAACTGTCGTTTTGTCACCAGCTGGGCTACACGACCACAGGATGTTGACACCCTCATCGCTGCTTTATAACTAAAGAGACAAGACCAATATCTATATCATTAACCATAAAAAACAATTAATTGAGAATGAAATATTTACTCACTCTGGTGGCAGTTGCAATTACAAGCTGCTACCCGTTGGCTGTTCATGCCGATGTGGTTGATGCCGAACAAGCACTCGCCATTGCATCTGATTTCTTGTCCTGCCGCGCGAGCGGTCATCGGCTAAATGCTTCGGCAACTCACTTGACGTTGACACACACACGTTTCTCGTCATCTCGACAGGCAATGCCGATCTACTATGTCTTTGCTGACCAAACTCATGGTGGCTGGGTGATGGTAGCTGCCGATGACCGTGCCGAACAAGTGCTCGGCTACAGCGAGCGTGGCAGCTTCTGCGTTGATGACATGCCCTGCAACATGCGGTCATGGCTCGATGGCTACAGCGGTCAAATAGAATTTTTGCAATCTCATCCGGCCATCAAGCATGATGCACGCGTCCATCGCAAGAATATGTCATTCAATGCCATCGAACCGTTGCTTTCTACCAAGTGGGGTCAGGGAAAGCCGTTTAATAGCCAGTGCCCCAAGGTGAGTTATTATCCGACCTTATCGGGATGCGTGGCCACAGCCATGGCCCAAGTCATGTACTATCACCGCTGCCCACAGACCGAGTGCCGCGGCATACCGGCCTATACATCCAAACGGGGAATCAGTCTGCCGGCCTTACCGCAAGTGGCATTTGACTGGGACAACATGGCCAATGATTACAATTATAGCTATACTACCGCACAGGCCTCGGCAGTAGCTCAACTCATGCGTTATTGCGGCCAATCGGTCGAGATGGATTACGGCACCAGCGTCAGTAACGCCAGCGTGCCCGCTATTCCGTTCGCCTTGAATTATTACTTCGGGTTCAGCCAATCGGCCACGTTTGTCATGAATGATTCAACCAACGAGGCCGACTGGGAGCAAATGATGTATGCCGACTTGGCCAGTGGAATGCCTGTCATCTACTCGGGCAATGATTCCAGTCACGGCAGCCACGCCTTTGTCCTCGACGGCTACCGTGACGGCATGTTTCATGTCAATTGGGGGTGGGGTGGCGATCAAAACACCTATTGGCGGTTGTCGGCTCTGACCCCCCACAGCTACAATTTCTCGTTACGTCATTTTGCGGTTTTGGGCGTGAAGTGCGATGAGGACAGTACAGGTGATGTTGGCGATGTGAACGGTGACGGTCTTGTCGATATCGATGATGTTACCGCACTAATTGCTATTGTGCTGAACAACTCTGCGGTGGCTCCAGTGGCTGTAGCCGATATGAACTACGATGGTCACATTGATGTCGATGACGTTACTGCCTTGATTGGCCTGGTGCTGTTTGGCGCTGGCCATCATGAGCATGAAGGTGAGACTTTCACGGTCAACGGCCAGACGTTCACCATGATGAAGGTAGAGGGAGGAACATTTAGTATGGGGGCCACTGCCGAGCAGGCCAGTGATGCTTTTTCTAATGAGTATCCGGTACATCAAGTGACCTTGTCAACTTACTATCTCGGGAAAACCGAAGTCACCCAAGGCCTGTGGCAGGCTGTGATGGGCTCCAATCCCAGTGGTGTACATGGTGTGGAACTGCCCGTGGGAGGTGTGACCTGGAACGACTGCATGACATTCATTGAACGACTTAATGACTTGACAGGGCGCACATTCCGACTGCCTACCGAGGCCGAATGGGAATTTGCTGCACGTGGTGGAAACATGAGTCGGGGCTACACCTATGCCGGCGGCAACAATATCGAAACTGTCGCTTGGTACTACGAGAATGCCCGCTATTCCTACGGGCGTCGTGTCGCCACCAAGTTGCCCAATGAGTTAGGGCTCTATGACATGTGTGGCAATAACTATGAGTGGTGTGCCGACTACTATGGGGAATATACCGCAGATGCTCAAGTCAACCCACAAGGCCCCGCCACTGGGAACGATAGGGTGGTGCGCAGTGGCAGCTGGTACACCCCTGCCGACGGATGCCGCAATTCCTCTCGCGACGCATGTGCGCCCGGCGAGACGGCAATCCACATTGGCTTGAGGCTGGCTTTGTGACCCCGCTTCATGCACAGCATCCGGTCAACACGCAGCTATTTGACATGTGTTGTTAGTTAAAGTGTCCCATAATGGCCAGTGGTTTGAATAATTTTTTGTAATTTTGCACGTTTTTTATTGAAAGACATTGCAACATGGCAAACATCTTGAACATAGAGACCTCGACCGAGGTGTGCTCGGTGGCCTTGACAAGCGAGGGGCAGGTGCTTGACCATCGTGAGAACTACGATGGCCAGACCCATGCGACGTTGCTGAGCCAGTATGTGCGAGAAATGCTGGAGTATGCTCGCTCGCGCGACCTCAAGCTCGATGCAGTGGCCGTGAGCATCGGCCCCGGTTCCTACACGGGGCTGCGCATCGGGCTGAGCGAGGCCAAGGGGCTGGCCTTCGGCCTGCAGGTACCACTCATTGGGGTGAACACCTTGCAGCTGCTCACGGTGAGCACGATGTTCAACCACTTTATCGACGAGGACAAGCTGTTGTTTGTCCCCATGATTGATGCCCGCCGCATGGAGGTCTATACTGCTGCCTACACGCCCGCACTGCAGGCCGTGCTCGAGCCCCAGGCGATGATCCTGGACGGGCAGTCGTTTGGCGACCTGTTGCAGCAGGGCTACACCCTGGTGGCGATGGGCAACGGCAGCGACAAGGCACGCACGGTGCTCACCCATGGGCACATGCGCTTTGTTGCTGGCATCAAGCCGGTGGCTGTGGACATGATGGCACTGGCCGAGAAAGCCTACCGCGAGCAGGACTTCATCGATGTGGCCTACAGTACCCCACTGTACCTCAAGGAGTTCCAGGCTACCAGGCCCAAGAACCCCCTGCACTGCCTGACGAGAGATGAGAGATGAGTGAACGACTGCAGTGTCAAATCACTAAGGACTAAAAACTAAAAACTAAAAATGCTGACATACAATTCACAACTCAAGACCCTGGTGCTGCCCGAGTATGGCCGCAACATCCAGCAGATGGTGGATCACTGCATGACGATCGAGGACCGCGCCGAGCGAACTCGCTGCGCCCACACCATTGTGCAGAACATGGCCAACATGTTCCCTCAGTTGCGTGTCGAGACCGACTACCAGCACAAGCTGTGGGATCACCTGATGATCATGAGCGGTTTCCAGCTTGATGTGGACTTCCCCTTCGATGACATCATCAGGGAGGAGAACCTGGAAACCAAGCCAGAGCCCATCCGCTATGAACTGGAGCCCATCGAGTTCCGCCATTACGGCAAGAACATCGAGCGAATGATCGAGCGCGCCGCCTCCTATCCCGAGGGCGAGGAGCGCGATGCCCTGGTGATGCTGCTTGCCAACCACATGAAGAAGCTCATTTACCAGATCAACAATGAGGACGTGGACGATGCCAAGATATTCCGTGACCTGGCCCACTACAGCCATGGTGCAATCAGGCTTGACCCGGCCACTCACCGCTTGCACGAGTATCAGGTCATCAAGCCCGTCCAGCCGGCTGGCAAGAAGAAGAAAAAGAAATGATCACTCGCGACGAGCTCATATTGATCGGTCGCTACAACAAGCCCCATGGCGTTGTGGGAGAAATCTCGGCGACGGTAGATGTGCCGGCCGATGCCCTGGACGGACTTTCCTGCCTGGTTAGTGACATGGACGGCATCTATGTGCCGTTCTTTGTGAGCGCATGCCGAACCAAGGGAGCCCAGACGGTCTTGCTGTCCATCGACGGCATCAATGACGAGCGCGAGGCCTCCAAGCTTGTCAACCACGACATCTATGCCCTCAAGAGAGACTATGTCCAGGCAAGTGATGATGCCGATGCCGACGGTTATCCGCTCGACTACTTTGTGGGATACGAGCTGCGTGATGCCGACGGCACTGTCGTGGGCAAGATCATTGACGTGGACGAGCAAACCGAGAACGCCCTCTTCATCATTGACCATGACGGCAGTCAGCTCATGGTGCCGGCCTGCGATGACCTGATTGTGGAATTTGACGAGGAAGCCAGCGTGATGGTCATGGATCTGCCGAAGGGCATAATGGACTTGAACTGAAAAACAAGACAAGAAAAAATGACGACTCGACAACGCATATTACAGATAATCCTCCTGACCGTGGCCATGCTGACCATGGCCTGGCTGCAACCACTCAATGCGAGGGAGCACGAAGAAGACATCTATGACTTGTCACTGGACGAGAACATTGCTACCCCCGAGATTCGTAACGGTAAGCAGGCCGACAGGGTTCAAGAATTCCAGTATGATATGGCCGTGGCCTTCAAGAAGTCGAACTATGATGTGGAAATCATGCGCGACGACGAGGTCATTGTGGTCACGATACCCGCCAGCCAGCTGTTTGATGCCAATGACACGGTGCTGAACAAACTGGGGGAAAAAGTGCTCGAGCCTTTTCTCAGGATGATCAAGAATCCTGGATTTTACAAGCTGTTACTGGTCATGCACAGCGACAACACCGGTAGCTCGGAATACACGTTGAACCTAACGCGCCAGCGTGTGAACGCCATCTTCGACTGGTTTGACGAGAACGGCAGTGTGGACTATGTCGTCCCCTATGCCCTGGGTGATACCGAGCCCGACGTGGACAACAACTCGGTTGAAAACCGCAAGCGCAACCGCAGGTTGGAAATCTTCCTTGTCCCCGAGAAAACCATGCTGCAGCAGGCCAAGAAAGGGGTTATCAACATCAGTCACATCTCAAAGTAAAAGAATAAACAATATAAATAATAGACATAACAATGGCAAAAGAACTCAAAGATTTAACAAAAAGAGCCGACAATTACTCGCAATGGTATAATGAACTGGTCGTCAAGGCCGACCTGGCCGAGCAATCGGCAGTGCGTGGATGCATGGTCATCAAGCCCTACGGCTATGCCATCTGGGAAAAGATGCAGCACCAGCTCGATGACATGTTCAAGGCTACTGGTGTCCAGAACGCCTATTTCCCCTTGCTCATTCCCAAGTCGTTCCTCAGCCGTGAGGCCGACCATGTGGAAGGCTTTGCCAAGGAGTGCGCCGTCGTTACCCACTATCGCCTGATGAATGACCCCAACGGCAAGGGCGTTGTCGTGGATCCGTCGGCACGTCTCGAGGAGGAACTCGTTATCCGTCCCACGAGCGAAACTATCATCTGGAACACCTACCGCAACTGGATCAACAGTTATCGCGACCTGCCATTGCTCATCAACCAGTGGGCCAATGTCTTTCGCTGGGAAATGCGCACCCGCATGTTCTTGCGCACGGCAGAGTTCCTGTGGCAGGAGGGTCACACCGCTCATGCTACCAAGGAAGAAGCCGAGGCCAAGGCCATCGAGATGCTAAATGTGTATGCCGACTTTGCCGAGAAATACATGGCACTGCCTGTTGTCAAGGGCATCAAAACCGCAAATGAGCGCTTTGCCGGTGCTCTCGAGACCTATACAATCGAGGCCATGATGCAAGACGGCAAGGCACTGCAATCGGGAACGAGCCACTTCCTGGGCCAGAACTTTGCCAAGGCCTTTGACGTCAAGTTTATCGACAAGGAGAATAAGTTGCAAGACGTGTGGGCCACCTCGTGGGGTGTATCAACCCGCCTGATGGGCGCCCTGATCATGACCCACAGTGATGACAATGGTCTGGTGCTGCCGCCACATTTGGCACCCATCCAGGTCGTTATCGTTCCTGTTTATAAGACCAACGACCAGTTGGACCAGATTAATAGCGTCGTTGAACCTATCGTTAACAACTTGCGCGGCCTGGGCATCTCGGTAAAATATGATAATGCCGACAACAAGCGTCCCGGCTTCAAATTTGCCGACTATGAGCTCAAGGGCGTGCCCGTGAGACTCGTGCTTGGTGCCCGCGACATCGAGGCCGGTACGGTCGAGGTGATGCGCCGCGACACGCTCGAGAAGAGTAGTGAACAGCTTGCTGGCATCGAGAATCGTGTCAAGGAGCTGCTCGAAGAAATCCAGCAGAACATCTATGACAAGGCTCTGCGCCATCGCCAAGAGATGACCTTCAAGGTGGACACTTGGGATGAGTTTAAGGCGCAGATCGAGAAAGGCGGTTTCATTTTGGCGCACTGGGACGGTACTACCGAGACCGAGGAGAAAATCAAGGAAGAGACCAAGGCCACGATTCGTTGCATACCGCTGGATGCCGTCGAGGAAGAAGGCAAGTGCATCTACACTGGCAAGCCCAGTCATCGTCGCGTGATCTTTGCACGCAACTACTGATGCGAGATAATAGATAATAGTTGGACAACAACTCAGGACTAAAAATTAACGGCTGCAGGAGTCAAGAGAGATTCCTGTAGCTTGTTTTATTGCCATGTTGGAAATAATGTGTACCTTTGCGCCCGAAAAAGGATACAGATAAGATGATTC
>Ga0247608_10008397_pt1 | contig 10439 bp, 3 predicted proteins | sample 176DNAGHGlowgp2_FD_193490 | JGI IMG/M metagenome (GOLD analysis project Ga0247608, IMG submission 193490) | Sheep rumen microbial communities from Palmerston North, Manawatu-Wanganui, New Zealand - 1766 DNA GHGlow gp2 | ecosystem: Host-associated > Mammals > Digestive system > Stomach > Rumen ... | reverse complement strand
CTATCGTGGCGGTAACAAGGGCGAACTGAAGAATACCAGGAACGTTGACGGCACCCTCCGGGTAATCCTGGAGTTCGACTGCGAGAAGATAGCCGGAATTGTCGAGACATACCGGGTAACCCGCAGCATTTCCCCGAAGGGCACCACCAAGTTCGAGGTGGAGAAACTGGAAGGCGATGTCTGGGTATCCCAGAGCAAGCGGGCCGGCTATGCGCAGAAGGACTTCGAGACAAGCATCCTCGGGTTCAGCGAGATTCTCTTCAAGAATACTATCGCCATGAACACCCAGGAATCGATTCCGTTCCTTGAGATGGCGGCGAAGGAACGCCGTGCGATGCTCGAGGCAATCATCATGGTTTCCTGGGATGCCTGGAAGAAGGAGACGGCCAGCAGGCTGTCTGCCGCATGCAGCGCGTTCGACATTGCCGAGAGCGACATCAGCCGAATTAACGGTGAAATTGCAAAGCTGAATGAGATTTGTGACCGGCTAAAACAGGAAAAGAAGGCCAACATCGAGTTGCTTGAGCAGCAGCTGGCCGAATGGCAGGCCAAGTTAGCGCCTGCTACCGAGAAACTGAACGGGCTGGCCGCACAGGCCAATGCGAAGAAGGCCGAGATTGACGGATATGCTACTGCGGTAGCCGGGGAGAGCGCCATTGACCAGGCCCTCGCCAGAATCAATGCAGCCGGTACAGAGATAAGCGTGCTCAAGAGGAACCGGGATGAGCTTGCGGCCAAGGAAGCTGCCCTTAAGACCGTGACCGACCAGTACAATGCCATGCCTAGCGAGGTGTTGAAGCACCAGCTTGCTGGTCTGGACGCAACCCTTCATAGGGAGGCCGAGCAGCGTAGAGGAATAGAGGGCGATATTGCCACCGCTAACGCTAAGGCTGCCGGCTTCGAGTCGCAGATGAACGAGATAACGGCACAGGCTAAGGCGATGAAGCCCGGCGTCCCGTGTCCTACGTGCGGCAAGCCGTCTACTGAAGAAGACATCGAGAAGCACAAGGCCGAGTTTAGGCGTCGCTGGGTTGAACTCAGGGACAAGGCCAACGCGCAGAAGGCGCTCGCCGCCGACCAGGGTAAGCTGTTGGGTGAGCTGATTGCATCAATCGGAACGGACGAACAGTCCAAGGCCGACATCGAGAAGCAACTGGCCGGCATTGCTGACTTCTACAACAAGGAAGTCGCTCCGGTGGCCTCCGCGGTAAATTCTCTGCGGGCTGCCGTTGCACAGTCCGAGAGTGTTGTGGCCGCTGCCGGGATTGACCCCGCACAGTTCAGTGCGGAAATCGACCGCTTGACGGCGGAGAAACAGAAGTTCCCGGAAATTCGCGTCAAGTGGCAGGCTGCCTATGATGAATGGAATTCGTATACTCCGGCGATTGCCTCCGCACAGTCCGAATACGATGGCATCAACGCCAACGTGTCAAGGCTGACCACTGAGATTGCCGAGGCAAAGCGGCGGGCAAGCGACGATTCGCTAGCCTTGACCGAGAAGCAGCTGGCTGACGCCAAGGACGACTTGGCAAATGCCGAACTCAGGCTCCATACGGAAAGCGACAACCGTATTGCATACGAATATATCGGGCAGAACATGTGTGCTGACGACGGCATCAAGAAGATGATATTCAGCAAGTTTGTCCCGGCGTTCAACAAGAGCGTCGAGCGTAACATCAGGCGGCTCAACCTGCCGTTTAGCGTGGAATTTGACGACGCTATGTCGGTTACCTACCATGCTGACCCGGGATTTGCCCCGTCCTATGACATGCTTTCCCAGGGCCAGAAGAGGAAACTTGGGTTTGCCATCTCGATGGCTTTCCGCGACTTCGTCACCATGGTCGGAAACTTCAAGATTAACTTCCTGTCGATGGACGAGGTGCTTGACATCTCTACCGATGATAGCGGCATGAGGGAAATGCTTGACATCGTGCGCGACATGGCCGAGGAAATCGGGTGTGCGCTTGTGATTACCCACAGGGGCTCCGTCGTGGCCGACAAGTTCGACTACAGGATTGCGGTGGAATATGACGGTAACTATTCAACTCTAGGAGAATTGGAGAAGCTATGAGCGTTATAAACGAAATCAACCCGCTGGCAATGTCCGGCGTCTACGTAATCTACGGAACTGCCGGCGGCATCTACGAAAAGGATGGTGAGTACGGTACGTCACACCTCATGGAACACATGGTCTGCCATAACTATGACGACCTGCGCGACACGTTCCAGGAGAACGGTATCCAGACAAATGCCTACACCAGCTGCGACATCGTGGTATTCCACATCACCGGCCTCACATCCAGGGTGGAACAACTTGCAAAGGAGTTCGTTGCCAGGATTACCGGTGGTGTCCGTGACCATATCACTGAGGAAATGTTCGAGACGGAGAAGAAGACCGTCCTTCAGGAATACGGCGACACCTTCTCCGACCCAATCGCCTGCGGTATGCTGAACGGTATCCGTAAGATTTTCGGCGGATATGCTGCAATCGGCCGCCGTCAGGATGTCGAAAACTTTACCTTCGAGGACTTTAAGCGGGTATATGAGGAACGGTTCCGCAAGCCCAACCTGGTGGTCTATGTCGGCCCTACCGGAATCAACTTCAATGGAATCGAGTTTGCGGAAGGTGCTGGCCAACTCCTGTGCCCTCCGGTGTACAGTGAGAACCGTACCATTGAACTTGAACCGAGTCCTGCCGTGGACCGTAATTTCATTACCTGCTTCAGTAAGCTCGTGTGCACCAGGGAAGACTCGCTGGCCATGAAAATCGCTTGCCGTATGCTGAGCAGTGGCCTGAACTCCCCGCTTTATCAGGAAATCCGCGAGAAGCGCGGCCTTTCCTATTTCAGCATCGGCGATGTCGAGCGCATGGGCTCGGTTGTCATTCCGATGTTCTGCGCCGCTACAGATAAGGAGAAGACTGCGGAGCTTATCGGAGTGTACGACATGGTGTTCGGCGACCTCGACAAGTACCTGACCGAGGAAAGGTTTAACCTGTGCCTCAATTTCGCCAAGATTACCAAGGAGAAGAATACTGTCCTGCGCTACGAGAACTATGACGATTTCATCGTCAAGGCGCTCGGCTATGCCCTGGACGACGATGAACTCGAAACCCTCACTTTTGACCGAGTGAAGGAAGTCGCTGCAAGGTATCTTTCCCCGTCGCAGATATGCAAATATACCAATTAGGAGTGGATTGGTGTGTGGAAAGGCGGTCGGCCCGGTATCGGGCCGGCCGTTTTTGCATAGAATACAGTAGTTTACTGCTTGCAGGTAGATAAACTGTTGATTTACGAGGGATTCTATGGCAGACGCATTCGATTTCGAGGAATACTACGTCAACGAGAAGATTAAGACCGAGGCGGCAATCGACCGCAGCGGTGTCATTGTGCAGAATCCTACCGAGAATGCGGAGACGACGACCAACAACGTCATTTACTATGTCGCGGCCATTTATTTCAAGTATAATGAGGCCGACCTTACCTACAATGTTTTACCGGATAACTGCAGGATTTGCGTTACTGACCAGCCGGCTGCGGACTACCCACCGACATACTACTATTTAAAGCGGTGGCATGTTCTTGGCGAGGTGGCCACGTGCGGCATTTCTTCTTCATGGGACCCGAAGAAGGAAAGGGAGTCCAGATTTGTTGCCGATGCCGGTGTCGACGGGTTTACATATCAGCTTATTGATGACGGTGATGGCAATTCGCCGGGTCATGGGGTGTATATTTCATCGTTCTATGCGGTAGTGTACCCTCGTCATGAGACCGAGATTAACGAAGCGACGTGGGAAGGTCTCCAGATTCAAGGTGATGCCCCGGTGTTTCCCATAAACCAGGGCGTAATTCAGAATGCCCAGATGATGAAGCTTCTATATGGGGCTTTAGGCTTATACGGTGGCCGCTGGAAGGGATTGAAGTGGCTGAACAAGGTAATGAATGGCAAAGGTCTCAATGACAATGCCGTCATATCCTATGATAGGTTCAAGAAGTGCATGGACCGGCTTGCCGACTACTGCAGTGAGGCTGATGTCGGGTTCAGTGTTACTTACTATGACAAGTCGTTCGCGGAACCGGTAACCGAAGAAGATGCAACGACAGCGGACTACAAAGCCAATCGTCTCCTTGCGACCATCAAGCATCGTCAGTACATGGAGGCATTGAAGAAGGCTGACAAGACCAAAACCGATATGGGCAGCAAGACCTCGTTTCTTGAGGCATATGGGACTGACAGTAAATCGGATAGCCATCTGGCTAAATTCCTGGACAAGCCTGACCTGGTCTATCCGGTCGGCGACGCGGCCGGGAACACTACGGCGTTGATTCCGCCGGTGAAGACGGCAATCAAGGCTTATTTTTATGATGCGGAAGAGCTGGAGGACAACTTTTCCACGCTATTCAAGTCCGTAATGGATGCTCTCTCAAAGGTCCCATTTGTCTGGCGATTCGTAAGCAGTAGCACCAAGCGAAAGATAAGGGCTGCAGAAGCTCGTTATACTACTCAGCAAAGCGGGTCGCAGAGAATGGTGTTCGATATGGATTTCATATATGCTGCCATGCTTGACCCGAGCACGTATAGTAACACTGAACTGATGTACCGTGCCTTGCCTAGGCTAATCCAGGTTGGTGCAGCGGACCCGGGATTGTGTACGATGTTTGGCCCATATAGGCCGGCTTTCTGGTACCCAAGAACTTTTGTTGCTAGCGATGGAAACAATACTTACACGACATTCCAGGATTGCAAGGAGGTCAAAAATAAGGCGTTCACTACTATCAGTGCTGATGATTTGACTGACTTGCTCGTTGATTATTACAATGCCGCGGTTGCTGCTGGAAGGATTGCGGGAGGGCAGGTGGACAAGGAAATTATCCATACAGCAATATCCAATTATGATTCTCTTGCACAATACGAAGTAGGGTCTGATGCCCGAAAGATTCAGGAAGATGCGTACTGGCGCTGGTGGAACGAGGATACGGGTGGGTTTGGTATATGGTTCCTCAATGTATGCGGGTTCATGAATTACATGAAGGATAAATGCATATATGCGGACAAGCCAAATGACGGTATCCAGAGGGACTTGGTTTATACAATCGCGCCATCTCTTGGTAACAGGCAGTTCGATGCGTGGAACGAAGCTAATCCAACCTGGATTTTTCCCCGTGGAGAATATGAAATCATGGCTTGGGAAGAACCGGTGGACTTGTCGAAGACAACCTGGGATGCCGACGACTTGTTTGCTCCGGTATTTGCAGTTGAGTGGAATGACATTGCTACGAATCCGTACGAAAACTTTGGGGCTGCTCTTTCCGTAGTCGATGCCATGAATGATGCATACAAGCAGATGGTTCGGGCAACTACGGTACAGGCTCTTTTACTGGGACCAGCCAGCGCGGCAATGGCTGCACTGGCGTTGAGCGATATTTCCGATGACCTGGATGACCTACGCGACACTTGTAACAAGCTGATGTGGTACCAGCGTGTTATCGAGGAGTCTCCTTTCACCAACAAGTCTACAATAGATGACATTGGCGCGGTCGCGCTTACCTCGTCCTTCCCGGCACACCTGATGTTCCCGGTGAAGATGTATAAGAGGGTCAGGGTAAAGTATAAGCGCTGGGGACGTACCAGGCACAAGATGGTAAAGCGGTCAATAGGTGTAAGATGGGCCGAAGTTACATTTACTGATGCCGCAGTCTTTGGCGAATATCCGGTGGTTGAGGAAGAAGCAGGCGAAATTGTAAATTATCAGTCGGCGTATACGATTGGGCGCAACGAGACATCGGCAGTCATTTACGTTGACGACCCTCTACCGGCAAATGTAGTCGAGCGTGGGCGTGGTGCGATTAACTTTGTCAACCAGACGGCATCATTTACGGTATACGATGAGATGACGCTCATCATGGATGATATACTGATGGACGACCCCGGGGCAATCGTGTCAATCAAGATTCCGCTGGCCCCGTCGCAGCCGGATGGCTCGAAGGAACCGGTAAGCATCCTATATAAGATGCCTGGATTGCCGTATGATTCGGAAATCCGCAAGCGCGCATTCTCTGACTATGGTTCGCTGAGCCAATCCAAGACGTTCGAGGTAATCCGCAATACTGGTATTGACCCAACCGGAAAGAAGGATGGCTGGAAGATTTTCCATCCGTCGTCAAATAACATAGCTGACTTGCGGGAGGGTATTGGCATACATGATAAGGTAGCAATGCTGCTGTCTATCCTGAAGCATGAGTTTGGCGGCAATCGTGTTCAGCTCATTGAGACGTACAGGTCGATGGATGACCAGGCAAGCATGTGTTCCGGTGGCCCGGAAAGTGAGTTCCTCTCCTGGCACAATTATGGGCTAGCTGCAAAGATTCTCATATTGAAGAATGATGGCAAGACCCCGATGGAAAAGACGGATGAGGATGACATGAAGAAACTGGTGGAGGTGGCCAAGGCGTTTACTGCCGGCTGCCTTGATGGTAGTTTCGGCCAGCCATGTAATCTTGTATGGTGTGGCCGTCTCGCTGTCGGGCCGTCCATCTTTGACTGGGAGTTCTTGCCGATTGGCGTTGGCCACAAGGATGCGCCTAAGTTCAGGGATATGATGCTTTCCCAGATGGACCCGGTTCGCGAACTTGGGTATGTGGACGTTGACGCCGCTGGGTATGTTAAGCGGCGAGTTGATGATGGATATGCCGACCCGTATGTGTTATCCGATTCGCAGGCCTTGGCAAATGCCGTCGTGTGCGGCGGACACAGGTTCATGAATCCTCTGAACATTCGTAACTTCAATCATGTTTCAGATATCGTACTCTATGACGTGAAGGAATATATCAACCTTATCAAGCTGAAGATGAGTGCAAACGGTACGGGTATGCCGGAATCCGGCAACATCTATGACTGGAAGGCAATCAACCAGGATGCATGTGACCAGCTGGTGCGGTATTTTGCAATGATTGGTAGTGTGGCCGCGGCCAAGACCCTGCTTGCCGGTGATTTCGTGGAACGGTACATGGCGATTGACGAGCAGTATGCTGACATGTCCCCGGTGGACTACGTCAAGGGCATGCTCGGTAACCTCTATACGGACATCAGGGTCTGCATCGAACGAGACGGCACGTCGTCGTACATAACTTTGCATGATGGCATTATGCACATCAAGGCTCTGGAAACCTATCCGAATAATCCGCCTACTCGGTTTGACATGCATAAGCAGCAACGCGTCGATAGCGAGCATATGCTGTGGGGTACATGGCATGATGGGGTGTTCTACAGTGAGGAGGAACGTCCGGTTCCTTACGTTGATTCGGAGAAGCCGGTTCTTGATGGATATGTTGACGGCGAATGCGTAGGCGGCGAGGGAATGCTCTTGCATCAACTTATCGCTGCCCAGGTTCACAAGAAGTATACCGAGATAAAGAAGAAGTTCGAGAACTATGGCGGCAGCCTGATGTATGACCATTTCGAGGATAGCCCTAACTCCGGGATGTACGATATGCTGGAGAACGAGTTCGGCCTTATCAAGGCCCAGGACCTCATTCCGTTCGACACGCTGGAAATGATGCTGTTCGGTGCCATTGGCGACCAGGACGGCTTTGGCCGCGACAAGGTAATGGTTGACGGCTCAATCTATGAAAAGGTGGTCAACAATGCGCAGCTGGCCGGTATTCGCCGGGCCGACCTGACTAAGGAACACCTGCATATCAAGGATACCCCGTCGAAGGACGATGGCAAGTCTATCTATGACCGGTTGATGAAGGGCAAGGGCTACATGGCCAACGACCTAATCTAGGCGGATATATAAACTACTGAAAACGTTTGTTGGAGGATAGTTGATGTCCGCCCAGGTCATTATCAAGAAATATACCGGCCTCGATTCCGAGTTTGGTACCGTGGTAAAGAGCCTCGGTATTAAGAGGGTGGACACGTCGGTTCCTTCCGTCTACAGTTCCAACAACCTCGGCGGCAAGGTAATTCCTGCCGACGATGCCAGCGAAGCCAAGTTTTATTCAGTGTACAGGCCGGACAAGCCGGAGTGCTGGAATTACTCCATGGAGTGCGTGTTCAAGGTTCACTTGATTAAGCCGCCTGACATTCAGCTCAGCAACCTGTGCATATATCCGGTTGGCGAGCCGCCGAAGGATAGGGAGCGCGCGCCCAAGTTGATGATAGGGAATTCCGTTTCCTACTCGAAGCCTACCAATGCGCGGAGCAAGAAGGCAATCCATGACATCTGGGATTATAGCAAGGATAATCCGTTCTATCTTAGCGTTTCCGGTCTTTATGGACAGGTAGTTGACCCTACCGTCGGTAAGACAGAGTATTCAGTCGAATACAAGGATTGCGGTTTCGGTAACGTTGTGTTCCTTGACGGGGAGCGCCAACCGGCAGTACCGGTCGCTGTGCGTACGGACGCACGCGATGTCACGATTCGTTTCAAGGACCGTACCTTCTCGGCTAGCACCGAGGATACCGGTCGTAGGCTTCTCGACTTTGTCGACCCGGCTACCGGGAAAAGCATCGACAGCAAGTATATAAAGGTTGTCAAGCAGAAGGATGCGCACGGTGATGGCGGCGCTCTCGACCTCATTGTCAAGAAGACAGGCGATACCGAGGCGGATACGTGGAACCTCATGGACATCTATCCGTCCGGCCTTATTTACAAGATTCAGGCTGACCGTGAATATGACTATGCCGGCAGTGGCTACATGGTTTACTGGTTGAACCTATATGCCCAGACCGCCGGCTGGCAGCCGGTGTGTGACACGACACTGGAAACCGATGTCAGCTATGTGCCGAACCGGTGGTTCCGTAGTATCTACGATACGACAGACGCTACCATCAAGGAAACCCCGGCACCTCGTCCGTACGACAAGCAGGTTGTCTATTATGAAGTTGATGCCCGCAGGGAACCGGATGGCCGCATGGCGTTCTATATCAACGGTGTGCGCAGGCCAACCCTCCTGTTTGACCTGAACAAGACATACCATTTCATGAATAGCACCGGGTCAAGGTTCCCGCTTCGCTTTATCGGCAGTCATTTCGCCCCGGTGGCGAACAATATCGACGACGTGATTACATCCGGTATTGTCGTTCTGCATGGCGGTACCGACCTTGAGGAAGTGTTCGTCAATCCGGAACAGGTGCTTAAGTCCGGCCAGTGCATTGGCTCCTATCAGAGTGTGTGCCAGCCCGGGATGGGCAACCTTGCCTATATCCACCCGTTGGATATGTGCGGCAACTACAATATGTGCCGTGTAGGTGGCGGTATCTACAACCCGTTACTGGCTGGTGAGAGTGACTATGTATACCTTCAGCTGCAGGTAAGTGGGACCTGTGACCCAGGTTCGGCCGTTCCGACACTGGAAATTGGGTACGATGAAACGTAATTTTCGCAAAAAATAAGTGAACGTGTATAAACTTGCTGACAAATATCACCCCGATGGCGGGAACATAAAAGGAAATGTAAAATGACACAGGCAGAAAACAACAAAGCGGCGATGGATAGGATTTTCGCCCTTGAGGACTCTAAGGAGTTGTTCGAGGCCGTCGGGAATCTCAATGACGACCAGTCTATGATGAATGGCGGAATCCAGGATGACACCGAGTATGGCGTAGACGACATGCTCACGGTTGTCCCGGGAAGTACCGACCCGTTCGCCGGTCAGTCCGTCACAACTCAACAGGAACCCTCCGACGAGGAAAAGCGTTTCGTGATTGACGAATTCGCTGCTCAGATGGCCCAGGCTCACAAGACCATTGTTGACAAGGAAGCCATTGACACCTTCTCCCCGATTATCCAGGACAAGGTGAGCATGAACGTCAACCAGTTCCTTACAGACGTACAGAATGCTGCTACCCAGCGTCTCAGTGCGCAGAATGTTTCTGATGCCCAGCCGACTGGTGCAACCCCTGAAGAAACGTTGGCTCTTGCCGACCAGCAGCAGGGTGGTGCTGATGCCGGTATGGACCCGAATGCCGCCATGGGCACTCCCGCCATGGAACCAGCCCCGGGTGGTATCGCCCCTGAACCGTCTCTTGACGCCAATGTCGGTGACGATATGGGTGGCGACCTCGGTCTTGGTCAGACCGACGACCTCGGTCTCGGTGGCGAAGGTGGCGATGACCTCGGCCTCGGCAGCGAAGGTGGTGATGACCTTGGCCTCGGCGGCGAAGGTGGCGACGACCTCGGTCTCGGTGGCGAAGGTGGCGGCGACCTCGGTCTCGGCGATGAAGGCGGCGACCACGGTGGCGAAGGTGGCGATGACCTCGGCCTCGGTGGCGGCGAAGGTGGCGACCTCGGTGGCGAAGGTGGCGATGACCTCGGTCTCGGCGGCGAAGGCGACGAAGGTGGTGACCTCGGTGGCGAAGGCAGTGACCTCGGTGGCGAAGGCGATAAAGGCGATAAAGGCGATGACGATGTTCTCGGTGGCGAAAGCAACCTA
>Ga0247608_10008394_pt1 | contig 10441 bp, 8 predicted proteins | sample 176DNAGHGlowgp2_FD_193490 | JGI IMG/M metagenome (GOLD analysis project Ga0247608, IMG submission 193490) | Sheep rumen microbial communities from Palmerston North, Manawatu-Wanganui, New Zealand - 1766 DNA GHGlow gp2 | ecosystem: Host-associated > Mammals > Digestive system > Stomach > Rumen ... | reverse complement strand
GCGACGAGTCCGACAAGGACGGTATGAGAGTAGTTATCGAGCTGAAAAAGGACGCAATGCCTGAGATAGTCCTCAACAAGCTCTTTGCGCTCACACAGCTTCAGGACACGGTCGGCATAATCATGCTTGCCCTCGTGAACAATGAGCCTAAGATACTTACACTGAAGCAGATGCTTCAGGATTACCTTGATTTCCAGGTTGACGTTATTCAGAGAAGGACACGCTTCGACCTGAGAAAGGCTCTCGAAAGGGCTCATATTTTGCAGGGCTTCGTGCTCGCAGCGGACTATATCGACGAGGTCATCGCGATAATCCGTGCAAGCGCAACGGTCGGAGAGGCTAAAGCGAAAATGATAGAGCGCTTCAAGGACGTTGATATGTCCGCACTTCTCGACCGCACACAGTACGACCTTACAGGTCTCCATATAGAGGCTCAGACGGGTCTTTCCGACGAACAGGCTGAGGCTATCGTTCAGATGCGTCTCGGACAGCTTACAGGTCTCGAAAGACAGAAGATAACCGATGAGCTCTACGGTCTCCTCACGAAGATTTCGGACTATGAGGATATCCTCGCGGACGTCAACCGCGTTTATCAGATAATCATGGAGGACCTCAACGCTATCCGCAAGAAGTTCAGCGATCCGCGCCGTACAGACATCGAAAATGTAAGCGGCGAGGTCGATATCGAGGACCTTATCCCCGAGGAGGACTGCGTTGTAACCCTCACCAGCAACGGCTACATCAAGCGTATGCCGGTAGCTGAATACAAGACCCAGAGACGCGGCGGACGCGGTATCACCGGCATGAAGCAGCGCGAGGAGGACTTCGTAGAGGAAATGTTCATCTGCGGCTCGCATGACAATATCCTCTTCATCTCCAACAAGGGCATAATGTACAAGCTCAAATGCTATGAGGTCCCGGACGGCTCAAAGGCTTCACGCGGCTTCAATCTGATAAATCTCCTTCCTCTCTCCGAGGGCGAGAAGATCGCCGCCATGATAAAGACGACCGATTTCAGCGATGAAAAGTTCATCGTCATGGCTACAAAGAACGGCAAGATCAAGCGCACGAACCTCTCGCTCTACAAGAACGTCCGCAAGAACGGTCTTATCGCTATCGGTCTCGACGAGGGCGACGAGATAGAGGGAGTACGCATGACAGATGGCGATGCTCAGCTCTTTGTTGCTACAAGGAACGGTATGGCTATCCGCCTTGAGGAGAGCAAGATAAGAGCGCTTTCACGTTCCGCTCACGGTGTCAGGGCTATTAAGCTCCGCGACGGTGACTGCGTTGTCAGCATGGCAAGAGTCCGCGAGGGAGCTTCACTCCTCACAGTTACCGAAAACGGCTACGGCAAGCGCACTGAGCTTGAAAGCTACCGTATACAGAACCGCGGCGGCTACGGTCTCACGAACTACAAGGTCGATGATACAAGAGGTCATGTCTGCGGAATAAAGATAGTTGACGAGGAGGACGATATTATCCTCGTTTCCAGCGACGGCATAATCATAAGGATACTTGCAAGCGACGTCCGTATCATGGGACGTATCGCAAAGGGAGTCCGCGTGATGAAGGTCAACGAGGGCGCACAGGTAGTTGCGTTCACCCGTGCCGAGCATGACGATTCCGCTGAGACTGAAAAGGTCGAGCAGCTCACCGAGGAACAGGCTCGCGAGGCAGAAGCCGAGGCTGCACTTGAGGAGCAGAACGAGGTAATCATCGAGGCTGACCCCGACGATCAGGACGATGAATGACGGTGACAGCAGCTTTTCTCATCGCGATCGCGGCAGTATTTACGGTCTATTTCTTATGGGAGAACGCTTTTGTGCTGAATATCAGGCATGAGGACCTCGGAGGAAATATCAGGGTGCTGCATATCTCCGACCTTCACAAAAGGAGGTTCGGGAGGGATAATTCCCGGATATGCAGTGCCGCAGAGGCTGAAAAGCCGGACATGATAATCATAAGCGGCGATATCGTAACGCGGAATGAGACCGATTTCACGGCGGTCAGGAATATGCTCCGCCGTCTTTGCAAAACAGCGCCGGTCTACATGATCTACGGCAACCATGAGCAGAGCCTTCCGCCGGAAATGGAGGAGGATTTTCTCAGAGCGCTGGGTGAGACCGATGTCGTGCTGCTGAGGAACGAGAGCGTGAGCATATCACTGAAAGGACGCAGAATAGAGCTTTTCGGACTTAAAGAGAGCTACGGCACCTATAAGAAGAACGGCAGCTACCGCGGACTTGAGAGGATAACTCCGGCTGATATGGAGAGGTACCTCGGGAGGCGTCCGGAGGGCGAAACATTCCTCATCGCGCATAATCCGCTTTTTGCGGAGGCTTACGCGGAATGGGGAGCCGACAAGGTGTTCAGCGGACACGTTCACGGCGGTGCAGTGAGGCTTTTCGGGGTAGGGATGCTCTCACCGGAGAGAAAGCTGTTCCCGGAATATTCCAAGGGCGTCTATACGGTAGGCGGAACAAAGCTGCTTGTCTCGGCAGGACTGGGAAAGCTGCGGCTTTTCGACCCGCCTGAAATAGTGATTTACGAAATATGAGCAGGGGCGCACATTGTGCGCTCCTGCTTTTTCAGAATGGAAAGACTGGCGGCGAAACGGCGTCCCTCAAAAACTGCGGGCGAGCGGAACTCGCCCCTACACGAAACGATGGTATATAGCCGAATTGTAGGGGTGCTTTCCGAGCGCCCGTGTTGCTGTATACGGTTGATCTGCTTTTAAGAAGAACTGTTTTGGAACTTTTCGTCAGAAAACAAATGCAAAAATGATAAGAACCACGCCGCCTGTCCATGAGAGGTCGTGTTTCAGGGAAGCGACGCGCTTACCGGTAAGATTGCCCAGAAACAGTGCCAGACAGCCGCAGGTGAAAGTCATCGCCGCCAGTGCTGCGGTATTCAGCGAGTGCGTGCCTGCACCGATACCGGTCGCCGCACAGTCAAATGAGCTCACAAAGGCGATCGCGAGTGCCTCTGAAAGAGAAAGCGTTTTTGAGCCGTCTATATCGGCAGCGGTATCGTCAAGGTAGAGCCTTATCACAAGAGAACCTTTTTTCAGCGATATACCGCCGTTTGAAGATATCCTCCGGGCAATGCTCCTTGCAGCGCTCTTAACTATGGTCAGAACTCCGATCGCTGTCAGGACGGCAACTCCGCATTTATGGAAAACTGCCGCCGGGATATGTCTGCCGAGCATGGCGGAAAAGCTTACCGCTGACCATAGAACTGCCGCTCCGACAAGGCTGATTACGACGGCTGAAAGGGGCGGAATCCTTATGCCGCTGTTGCAGTAGGCGGCTGCGGCGAGATATATGTCTATGCTCACGATGAACGCGAGGAATATTTCTTCGGTCAATGCCTAACACCTCCGGGATATTATATTCCCCGGGACGGTAAGGCGTGAAAATCCTTGCTATTTTTTCAAATTTATGATATAATTGTAAAGTAAAAATATGAAGGGAGTGAGAATATGATAGCCGGCGTATCAACAGCCTGTCTTTTTCCGAAGCCGCTGGAGGAAAGTCTCTATGAGCTTGCGGTCAACGGTATATCGGCTGTCGAAATATTCGTAAACTCCCATTCTGAGCTGAAAAGAGGCTTTGCACACGGTGCGGCAGCTCTGCTGAAACGCTTCGATATGAAGTGCCTGTCCGTTCACCCGTTCACCTGCGAAATGGAACAGCAGATGTTCTTCTCCGAGTACGAACGCAGGATAGAGGATATGCTGGAGTATTACAAGCTCTATTTTCGGTTCATGAACACGGTCGGTGCTGATGTGTTCGTCTTTCACGGCGCAAAATATGCCCCGAAGGAGCTTTACTGTGAGCGCTACAGCAGGCTCTACAGGCTCGGCAGGGAGTTCGGCGTTACGGTAGCCGTTGAGAACGTTTCGCGCTGTCAGAGTGCTTCCTCGGCTTATATCAGGGAGCTTGCAAAGCTGCTCGGAAACGAGTTCGCATTCGTCCTTGACACGAAGCAGGCTGTCCGCTCGGGAGAGGACCCATTCCGCTTTCTTGATGCGGCAGGAAAAAGCACGGTCCACGTTCACATAAGCGACAGCGGCGAGCTTGGAGACTGCCTGCTGATAGGCAGGGGAAGCTTTCATTTCCGGCAGTTTTTCGAGCGTCTCGGCAAGCTCAATCCGGACTGCGGCGTTGTGCTGGAGCTGTACAGAAGCGGCTTCCGCGGGATAAGCGACCTTGTTTCGAGCTACAATATACTAACAAATATGACTGAGCCTTACGGCGGGGAGAGCAGCCTATGAAATGTCCATTCTGCGGTTATGAAGACACAAAGGTAATTGATTCGAGACCGAACGATGAGAAGATAAAGCGGCGCAGGGAATGCGTGAAATGCGGCGGAAGGTTTACCACATACGAATCTGTTGAGATGCCGCAGCTTCTTGTCGAGAAGCGTTCGGGAGGCTTTGAGCCGTTTGACAAGCAGAAGCTCATCAAGGGCATATTCACGGCGATAAAGAAGCGGCCGGTGACGAAAGCGCAGGTCGATGAGATAGCGGATCACATAGAAAATCTCTGTGCAGACCAGTTGAGGAGCTACATAAAATCGCGTGAGATAGGCGAGATAGTGCTGGAGAAGCTGCGCGACATCGACCCGGTGGCTTATATACGGTTTGCGTCTGTATATGAGAATTTCACGGACGTCAAGAGCTTTGTAGCGGCGATCAGCAAGTTTGACTGAAAAATTACTGGTCGAGCAATAAATGAGGCTTACAGAAAACTACTCCACGATGATGGGATTCTAAAGGGACTTCGTCCCTTTAGCGGAGTCCAGAGGCGGCGCCTCTGGTGGGGTGTGGGGCAAAGCCCCGCATTCCGCAAGGCGCTCTGAGAGGGGTTGAATTGAAAAACAGTCCAGTGGACTGTTTTTCAAGAGGGGAGGCTCTGCAAGAGAGAGCCTCCCCTTGCAGCCGCTAAATATAAATATGTCTCCGGGCTAAGCCCGGACGGAAAAGCTCGACCGGTGGTTTCAGCTCACCGCGAGCTTCAGCGAGCCGCCGTCCTCGCTGTATACCATTGACGCAACAGCGGTATTGTCGCAGACAAGCAGCTCCGCAAGCATTTTCCTGCTCTCGGGGCTGTAATTTTTCACTTCGTAAACATAAAGCTGTGCGTTCCTGCCGGCGTATTCCCGCAGAGGAAGCCCCTGTTTGTCCTGAATGGCGGCGTATTCCTCGTAAACCGTGGAAAAATCGGAGGGTATGGTTATCTCCTTGCCGGCGATCTCCTCGACCTCCCAGCCGTGGGAGGCAAAGTATTCGAGACGTTCGGCAACGTTCGATGCTGCGACCTTTGCGCTCTCCGGAACTCGCTTTCCCCTGCCCTCGTCAGGGGCTATGAATATCGCGGCAGTCAGCACGGCTGCCGAAATAATGGCAAATGTAAGCTTTTTCATAAGATCACCTCAATACAATCTATGCAGAATGGAGAATAATATGCCGCAGATTCGTCTTGACAAATTCATATCCGAGCGGACCGAATACTCCCGCAGTCAGATAAAGCAGCTCGCAGCCGCCGAAAAGATACTCCTGAACGGTCAGATCACCCGCAAGACCGACGTCAAAACTGACCCGGAAAGCGACACGGTTGAGGTCTGCGGGGAGGTAGTCCGCAGTGAAAAATACAGGTACATACTGCTCAACAAACCGGCAGGCTATGTTTCCTCAACGGAGGAAAAAGACGGTCCCTCAGTGCTCGGACTTGTGCCTCCCGGAATGCGGACAAAGGGCTTGTTTCCGGCAGGCAGACTGGATAAGGACTCCCTCGGAGCACTGCTCATAACGGACGACGGAGAGCTTGCTCACAGGATACTGTCACCGCGCAGTCACATACCCAAAATATATATTGTGAAACTTGACAGACCTTTTGAAAATAATTATATTAACAAATTTGAGAGTGGCATTGTCCTCGCTGACGGGGAAGCCTGTCTGCCGGCATTGGTCAGACCTGTTGAAAACTCCGAAAAACTGGCTTTTATACAGCTTCATGAGGGAAAGTATCATCAGGTGAAAAGAATGTTCGCCTCTGTGGAAAATCATGTTGAGCAGCTCATGAGAGTTTCACTTGGAGGACTGGTTTTACCCGAAAAACTGGCGTTTGGAGAGTGTATGGAATTATTGCACAAAGATGTTGAAAACTTGTTCGAGACACCCGATTTCGACGATTTTTGTGCCGAATTTTCCGGCTTTTTTTCGGCAATTCTAATAAACAACCAATTGTAACTTTGGCAATTTAGCAACTTGAAATATTTTTTTATTTGTGGTATTATATTAACATAGCTGATAGCGTATAGAAATAATATCGGCGCAAAAATATGAACTGGAGGACTGGACTAAATGGCAGGCTTAACACTTAAAGGCATTTATAAGAAGTATCCGGGCGGCGTTGTTGCAGTATCGGATGTTAATTTAGAGATAAGAGATAAGGAGTTCATCGTACTGGTAGGACCTTCCGGATGCGGTAAGTCAACTACTCTCCGTATGATCGCAGGTCTCGAGGAGATCTCAGAAGGCGAGCTTTATATCGGCGACCGCCTCGTAAACGATATCGCCCCCAAGGACAGAGATATCGCAATGGTTTTCCAGAACTACGCTCTTTATCCGCATATGACTGTTTTCGATAATATGGCTTTCGGACTCAAGCTCCGCAAGGTTCCGAAGGACGAAATAGAGAGAAAGGTTAACGAGGCTGCTAAGATCCTCGACCTTACTCACCTCCTCGACAGAAAGCCGAAGGCTATGTCCGGTGGTCAGAGACAGAGAGTTGCTCTCGGTCGTGCTATCGTTCGTTCACCTAAGGTATTCCTCCTCGATGAGCCTCTCTCAAACCTCGATGCTAAGCTCCGTGCTCAGATGAGAACCGAGATCTCCAAGATCCACAAGAAGCTCGGTACTACATTTATCTACGTTACTCATGACCAGACTGAGGCTATGACAATGGGCGACAGAATCGTTTGTATGAAGGACGGCTTCGTTCAGCAGATAGATACTCCTCAGCACCTCTATGAGAACCCTGTAAACAAGTTCGTTGCAGGCTTCCTCGGTTCACCTCAGATGAACTTCATCGACGCTACCCTCAAGGAGGAGTACGGCCAGTATATCGTTGAATTCGGTTCTGAGGATTCAAGAAATCACCAGGGCGTTAAGTACCAGATCATCGTTCCCGAGTCCAAGGTAAACGACGAGCTCGGTAACTATGTAGGCAAGGATATTATCCTCGGCGTTCGTCCTGAGAGTATCCACGATGAGGAAATGTACCTCTCCAACGCTTCCACCGGCGTTATCGACGCTTATGTAGAGATCACCGAAATGATGGGCGCTGAGACATATCTCTACCTCCTTTGCGAAGGCAATTCTCTTACCGCAAGAGTAAGCCCGAGATCAACAGCTAAGTCCGGTGACAACATCAGAGTTGCTATTGATCCCAACAGGATCCACATCTTCGACAAGGAGACAGAAAAGGCTATCGTCAACTGATTAATTTTCTTTTCATATTTATCCTTTCTTTCTTGTGCAGGCGAAAGCTTGTACGCAGAGGACCGCAGTAGTGATACTGCGGTTTTTTGTTTTCCCGGACATTGTTCATAATATATTCACGAAAACTTAACCGATTAATTTTAGTGTGTGATATAATATAATAAACTCGTTGAAATTCGGGTCAAAATTGTTATACAAGGGTGATGTTATGAAAAAAAGGATTATCGCATTTGTAATGGCGGCGATGTGCTGTTTCGGCTCAATGACCTGCATGACCTCATGTAAGGGAGGAGATAAATCAAGCTCTCCCAAATATACTAAATCAGATTATTACCGGCGGGCTGAGGATTTCTACAAGCGTCATGAGCAGGTCAATAACTCATTAGCTTATAAAGACGGACAATCCATTCCCATACAATTTGACAGCAAAATAGAATCTGAAACGGACGATTATTGTATTATCAGTGTTAAAGGCTATTATGATGTAAACGGCGAAAGACATGAATGCAGAGAACGAAAATTCAAGGTATATAAATCGACTCTTGATTTGGAGGAGGTAAAGTGATCTATGTAAGGACGGCACGAAGCCGTCCTTATTTTTTACCGTCTTGTGGTTTTGGTGCGGGTGGTGGTATGGCTGTCGTCCTCACCGTCGAGACCGTCAACGATGTCGCCGGCAGCGTCAGTGATACCCTCGATGATATCGCCGCCAGCCTCACCGGCGCCGTTTATAGCGTCACTGACGTGCTCACCGACGGAGTTGTCGTCCATAGTGGAGGTGATGCTTTCGGGGTTGGAATCGTAGGTCGTATCGTCAGAGCCGCACGATGTGAAGGCTGTACAAACGGTAAAAAATATGGAGCATATTGCTAAAAGCTTTTTCATACAATCATATCCTTTACATTTGTTGACTGTGGAGTGTTTTTCCACAGCGTAAGTTTATTGTTTACGCATTTTTCTTGATTATCCACAAGCTTTCAAAGTTTTTTTCACCATTTGAACGTGAATATACCGTTGTTTTCCACTTTTTCAACAGAGTTTTAAACATATGCGGAGATATCTCCACAGTGGTTTCAACAGCGTGTGGAAAACTTATCCACAGTTCAACAAGCGAAATTAGGATTATATTGCTCAGAAAAAACGTCCCGGACGTTCATATCCCGGGACGGTGTGAAAACTGATTGTATAATCGGAAAATCATGCAAAAATCATTTTCATGCCAATAATGATATTTTGCAGCAGTGATGCCGGAAAGGTGTCCGAAGATAAAAAAGCTCCCGGTGAACCGGGAGCTTCGCTGCCTTACTTTATATCGCCGTGGTGAGCCTGGAGTGACTTAACACCGAAGTGCTTGTTGTCTCTGTGAGCCTTGATGCCCTCAGCGCTTGCCTTAGCGGCAGCCATAGTGGTGATATAGGGAACGCGGTGCTTGATAGCAGCCTTGCGGATATAGCTGTCGTCGTGAACGCTTGTCTTGCCGGCAGGAGTATTGATAATGAGCTGTATCTCGCCGTTTGCGATCTCGTCCGCGATATTTGGACGTCCCTCATACATCTTGAATATCTTCTTGCAGGGAATTCCCTCGTCCTTTATCATCTCATAGCTCTTGCCTGTTGCAAGGATATTGAAGCCGAGGTCGTTGAAAGCGTGAGCGATCTCGAGGAGCTCAGCCTTATCTCTGTCGCAAACGCTGAGGAGAACAGTGCCGCCGTCAGGAAGTCTTGTCTGAGTAGCCTCCTGAGCCTTGTAGTAAGCCTCGCCGAATGTGGGAGCGATACCGAGAACTTCACCGGTTGAACGCATCTCAGGTCCGAGGACAGGATCGACCTCCTGGAACATATTGAACGGGAATACAGCCTCCTTGACACCGTAGTGGTTGATCTGACGGTCGTGGAGCTCCGGAACAGGCGAGGGTCTGCCTGTGAGTGAGGAGGTGATTATATCGGTAGCGATTCTTACCATATTGATGTCGCAAACCTTTGATACGAGCGGAACGGTACGGGAAGCACGCGGATTAGCCTCAAGAACGTATACCGTATCGCCCTCGATAGCGTACTGCATATTCATAAGACCGCATACGTTCATCTCTACAGCTATCTTCTTTGTGTACTCCTTGATAGTAGCTACCTGCTTCTCTGTCAGGTTCTTTGAAGGCAGGATACAAGCAGAGTCGCCCGAATGAATGCCTGCAAGCTCGATATGCTCCATAACGCATGGAACAAAGCAGTGTGTACCGTCGGAAATAGCGTCAGCCTCGCACTCTGTAGCGTGGTTGAGGAAGCGGTCGATGAGGATAGGTCTGTCAGGAGTTACGCCGACTGCTGCGGACATATAGACTCTCATCATATCGTCATCGTGAACGATCTCCATTCCGCGTCCGCCGAGAACGTAGGAAGGACGAACCATTACAGGATAGCCGATGCGGTTAGCTATCTCGAGAGCCTCGTCAACGTTAACAGCCATACCAGCCTCAGGCATCGGGATACCGAGCTTGTCCATCATAGCGCGGAAGTGGTCGCGGTCCTCAGCGAGGTCGATGGTCTCGGGGGTTGTACCGAGGATATTTACGCCGTACTTCTTGAGGTCGTTTGCGAGGTTAAGAGGAGTCTGACCGCCGAACTGTGCGATAACGCCGACGGGCTTTTCCTTTTCGTGAATTGAGAGAACGTCCTCGAGAGTGAGGGGTTCAAAGTAGAGCTTATCAGATGTATCGTAGTCTGTGGAAACTGTCTCGGGGTTGCAGTTTACGATAATGGACTCAAAGCCGAGCTTCTTGAGAGCGAGTGCAGCGTGAACGCAGCAGTAGTCGAACTCGATACCCTGACCGATACGGTTAGGACCGCCGCCGAGGATCATTATCTTGGGCTTGTCAGTGCTTACAGGGCTGTTGTCCTCATCGAGGTGGTATGTGGAGTAGTAATAAGCAGCATT
>Ga0247608_10008393_pt1 | contig 10441 bp, 10 predicted proteins | sample 176DNAGHGlowgp2_FD_193490 | JGI IMG/M metagenome (GOLD analysis project Ga0247608, IMG submission 193490) | Sheep rumen microbial communities from Palmerston North, Manawatu-Wanganui, New Zealand - 1766 DNA GHGlow gp2 | ecosystem: Host-associated > Mammals > Digestive system > Stomach > Rumen ... | reverse complement strand
TGTATATAAATGATATGACGAAGAAGAAACTTGCGCTGGAAGTTATTGAGCGGCTAAAAAAAGAATATCCGAAGACAGAATGCACTCTGGAATACAAGGATGCCTGGCAGCTTCTTGTAAGTGTCAGACTTGCTGCACAGTGTACGGATAAGAGGGTGGATCTGACTACTCCCAAATTATATGAGAAATTCCCGACAGTAGAGGCACTTGCTAATGCGGATGTGGATGAGATAGAAGAAATAATAAGACCTTGCGGCCTGGGAAAATCCAAAGCAAGGGATATCTCTGCCTGCATGAAAATACTACATTCAAAGTACCATGACATTGTTCCGGATAATATGGAAGAACTGCTTAAACTACCGGGAGTCGGAAGAAAAAGTGCCAACCTCATACTTGGAGACATATATAAGCAGCCGGCTATCGTGACAGATACGCATTGCATAAGACTATCCAATCTGATAGGGCTTGTGGATAATATAAAAGAGCCGGGAAAAGTGGAAAAAGAGCTTTGGAAAATAATTCCAAAGCAGGAGGGGAACGATCTATGCCACAGATTTGTCGATCACGGGAGAGCCGTGTGCGTAGCAAGAAATCCAAAATGCGATAATTGCTGCCTGAACGACATATGCAGGCACAGGCAAAGTGTGAAAAAATAATTTTTATAGGGTGGAAACATGTTCATTTGTAAGCTATTTATAGAATTTATGATATACAGCTTTTTTGGCTGGATGTATGAATGTGCCTACTGCACGCTTAAGGAGGGGCACTGGAGCAACAGAGGATTTCTTTTTGGACCCATCTGTCCTATCTATGGTCTTGGATGTATAGGGTGTGAGCTTGTTTTTGGAGTACTTCCTTTCTTTAAAGGAATCCCCTATGCACAGATTCCGATTTGGAAAATATTTCTGATCTGCGCAGTAGGAAGTATTTTTTTGGAGTATGGTACATCTCTTCTTCTGGAAAAAAAGTTCCATGCGGTTTGGTGGGATTACAAGGATTTTCCGTTAAATATAAACGGAAGAGTATGTGTTCCCGCAACTATGGGATTTGGCGTAGCCGGCATATTTGTTACCAGATTTGTACTTCCCGTTGCTGAAGGGATAAAAGCTGCAGTACCTGTTCCTCTTGCTGAAATAATTGCGCTTCTTCTTATGGGATATCTTGCGGCAGATCTGGTTCTTACGGTTTCATCACTTATGCAGCTCCTTGAGATGGTAGAAGGGGCTATGGGAGAATTCGATGAAAAAATGGAAGAAGCATTTAAGGTTGCGGCTGCTACTCCCTCCAAGGCAAAAGAAGCAATAACTGCTGTACCCGGCAAAGCGAAAGATGCATTTTTGGCTGCTCCCGGTAAGGCAAAGGAAGCTCTGATAAACTATGAAGAAGCTATAAGAGCAAATGTCAGCAAACAGGCGCAAAGACTTAATTTTAGACAGGAGTATGAACTTAAGAGCATTAAGAAATTCAGATTCAGGAAACCAACAGTAAAAAAGAATGTCAGTGCTGAGAAAATGTCAGATTACTATAAGAGATTGCAGGACAGAGTTAAGTCGGATAAGTGAGTATCTGTTTATTTATTTTATCAGCTAAATTTGGTACAATTCTTTGGCAGACTTATGTTTAGGAAGTAATAATTATGGTTATTGAAAGCTGGATAGTTTTAAATTTTTATACAGGACTAATACTGGTACTTCTGCTAATTTTCCAGAGCAGTACTTCCAAAATTCAGGCCAGTAGAAGGTATTCGGCACTCCTTGTAATGACACTTGTTCTTCTATGTGCGGAGACCGTAGGAAAAATCGGAGAAACGCATCCCGATAATTTTTTATTCCTTGCCAAGATCGGATATCTTATTATTTATCTGTTTGATCCGGTTGATATCCTGTTTGCGCTTCAGTATATGGAATGCTGGATGGATAAGGAAAACGAGAAGAGCAGAAGAATATTTGGAATAGCTTTTCAGACATTTGCCGTTGTAAATATAATCGGGGTGATTTTTTCAAAAATATCGGGATTAAATCTGTTCTATTATTTTGAAGATGGCATATACTACAGAGGGCCGTTATACTTATTCAGAGGAGTAATGATAATGTTCTTTATCTTCCTGCTCTTTGTATATGTGATCTTATTCAGAAATAATGTAATGTCTGAATACAGAAAGCAGCTGTTTTTGCTTCCTTCGATTTCACTTTTGGGGGCTATATTGCAGGTTTTTGTGTCCGAAATGGATATGACCTACGCGGGCATTTCGCTTGGTTGTATGGTGTTGTTCTTTTATCTTCAGAGCAAGGATGTCAATGTGGACTATCTCACCGGTGTTATGAACAGGCGAGGACTTGATATTCTGCTTGATGAGAAGATAAAGACGGCGCTTACCGGTGGAGGAAGCTTCTCGGCAATCATGATGGACGTTGACCATTTTAAGGAGATCAATGATCATCATGGTCATAGTGCGGGAGATCAGACGGTTAAGGATATCGCTGATATTCTTGTAGCTGTTTTCGGACAGGAAGCAGGAATCGGAAGATTTGGCGGAGACGAGTTTTGCGTTATATCCCAAATGACTGATGAAACAGTTATAAAAGAGAAGATCGAAAAGGTCCACGAAGAAATTGTAAAACTAAGAAATAAGAGGGGGTTTAGCGAAGTTCTTGATGTGAGCTGCGGCTATAAAATATACGATCCCGCAAGGCATAGCACTTCAGGAGAATTCCAAAGGATAATTGATGAGCTGATGTATGCCCAAAAGCGGGAACATCATTTAAATGACAGACGTAAGGTGGAGAGATGAGTAATAATTCAGTTAAAAATTTAATAGATTTTATTAAGAAAGCACCTACTGCTTTTCATGCAGTAGCAGCATTTAAGGAGATTCTTGAAAAAGAAGGATTCACAGAACTAAGTGAAAAAGATGTCTGGAAAATAAAGAAGGGTGGAAAATACTTTGTTACAAGAAACGCATCTTCCATCATATCTTTCAAAGTTCCGGAAAATGATTATAAGGGATTTTATATAATCGCCAGTCACAGTGATTCTCCTTCTTTTGTGGTAAAGGAGAACCCGGAGATTGAATCTGCAGGTAAATATATTACATTAAATGTTGCAGGCTATGGCGGAATGCTTTGCGCTCCCTGGTTTGACAGACCGCTTTCGGTAGCGGGAAGAATCCTTGTAAAGGACAAAAAGGGCAAGGGACTTGCTGCAAAGAGTGTACTTGTTAACGTTGACAGAGATCTTCTGATGATCCCTTCACTTGCAATCCACATGAACAGAGAAGCCAACAACGGATACAAATACAATATCCAGAAGGACCTTCTTCCTGTTTTCGGAGATGAGAAATCAAAAAATGGCTTCATGAAGCTGATAGCAGAATCAGCCGGAGTGGATGAGAAAGATATCATAAGTCATGAGCTTCATCTGTATAACAGAGTAGAGCCCACCATCTGGGGAGCAAATAATGAATATCTGTCAGCTTCAAGGCTGGATGATATAGAATGTGCATACGGCTCATTTGAAGGTTTTCTTATGGCAGAAAACAAGAAGCATGTGACTGTTCACGCCGTATTTGATAATGAGGAAGTCGGAAGCGGCACAAAGCAGGGGGCGGCATCTACATTTCTCAAGGATACACTTAAGAGAATCAATGAAGCTGCAAAAAGAAGTGAGTCGGAATACCTTGTTTCACTTTCAAACAGCTTTATGGTTTCTGCTGATAATGCACATGCGATCCATCCAAACTACACAGAGAAGGCAGATCCTGTTAACAGACCTGTCATGAATGAGGGCGTTGTAGTTAAATATTCTGCTAATCAGAAGTACACTACAGATGCACTTTCAGCAGCTGCTTTCAAGATGGTATGTGAAAAAGCTAAAATTCCTTTCCAGATATTTACCAACAGATCGGATGTAGCCGGAGGATCAACTCTGGGTAATATATCAGCAACACAGGTGTCTATAAGTACTGTAGACATAGGAATGGCACAGCTTGCAATGCACTCACCGTATGAAACCTGCGGCGTTAAGGATGCCGAGTATCTCGTAAAATTCTCAAAAGAGTTCTACGGATGCGATCTTAATGTTCAATAAAAATTTTTAGAGGAGCTGGTTACCGTTAGCGCACGTCCTTTGGGCGGTTACGGTATCCGCATCCGACCGGATCAAGTCAGATAATAAACTAGAGTCTATAGAGGAGAAGTATAATGGGGTTATTTGATATTTTTGGAGGAAAAAAGAATAAGGGGGAGGATGAGGCGCTTCTTAACGAGCAGCTTGAAGCGGAGAGAAAAGAAGCAGAGCTTTCATCAATAAAAGAAAAGCACATGGCCGAGGGATGGCCGTCTCCTGTAAGGATCAATCCGATAAAGGTTGAGGGAGTTGAAGAGGATGTTCTGGAAGATCCGATTTCAGATGAGAGAAAAGATGAGATCGGAATGATGATATACGATGAGGACATCAGTGTAGAGGCAATAAGATTTTTGGATATGCAGGAGCTTTTGTTTTTGCTCACTGCAATGGAAAAGTTCCAGAAGATAGCTCCGATCCCCGGATATGAAGCTAATCACAGAAAGATATACAATGAGATACTTGGCAGAGTGCGTGATGCCAAGATGCTCTATGTTTTATATGATGCAACTACAGGCTATCCGTTTATAGATCATGGATATATCAACATCTTTTCATGTCAGGAATATGCAGAAAATGCCGGAAAGGTATTCGGAAAACAGTACAGACGACTTATTATAAAGCCCTGCAAGGCAGATAATGAGGCTGAGTCTGCAAAAGACAGAAGAAGCTTTTTTGATTATCTCTACTATCTTGGAATCGAAGATTTCATAATTGATAACGGTTATTACAGAGCACACTTTAAGCGCAAAGAGATCGTGGCTGCTCCTGCTGACTGGGGTTCAAATGCTGATAATTCACCAAAGAACCCTCAGCTTGTTTTCGCTATGCTCGACTTCCTTGGCGAAGTGAGATGGCCTGTTAAGTATGAGAAGAGAAAAGAAGTCCTTGCAACAAAGGAAATGCGTATGGCAAGGGCAGCTCAGGCTGCAAACTATATTGTACCCATGCAGCATGAAGGCCCCGTTGAAGTAATGGACGATGGCAAATTCAAGTTCACCAAGGATACCAAGATCAGATTTCCTGAGATCAAGAGTAAGGATGAGAAGCATTTCCTTCCGATCTTTACAGATGGGATTGAGTTTACCAAGATGTTTGCAAATTCCGATTTCAAGGGCGCTGTTTTTGCATTCCCTGATATTTTGAGATTTGTAGGTCAAAAGGATGGCGTGATCATCAATCCTGCAGGCCAGAAAATAATGATTCCCAGAGAAAGAATGCTTGCACTTCAGATGGCTGCACAGACAGTTGCTGCAGCAAATGCTGGAAATAAAAAGCCTGCTAAGAAGAAGCTTTCAGATACAGAGGCTGCGATCAAGTCAGCTATGAGCGGAAAGGGAATCGCAGCAAAAACACCTGAAGAAGAGATCCTTTCAGGAGATAGTATCGCTTCGCTCGATGATGATATGCCTATGACAGAGCTTTCCAATGAGGATGCAGCTCCCATAGAGCTTTCTGAGGGAAACGATTCTGTTGAAAGCGAGTTTGCTCCTAAGGAATAAAATATAAAATAAAAATAAATAAGTGTTATACTAAGCCGTTTTTACTTGTTTGATATTTCGATATGAAGTAAAATTAATATGGTGTTTCGTTCCTGTTGTATATCTTTTATTTTAGGACTTAATTGTTTCATACATGGAGGGAATTATGTTCGACCGAATAATTGGAAAATACTTTGTGGATAGCGGTAAACTTCAGCAAAGTCAGTTATCTCAGGTCTATCAGATACAGGAATCCAAGAGGGCTAAGCTTGGTGTGATCGCGGTTACCGAAAAACTCATGACTGTTGCTCAGGCAGAGGAAATAAATGCTCTGCAGGCAACAAAGGATAAGCATTTTGGTGATCTTGCGATAGAGAGAGGGTATCTGACTCAGACTCAGGTTGGAAGATTATTATCGCTTCAGGGAAATGCATTTGCGACTTTTACATCATCAATCGTGGACAGAGGCTTCATGACTCTTGATGATATTAATGAAGCGCTAAATGATTTTCAAAGGGATGAAGGGTATACCGACGAGCAGATGGTTCTGCTTAAGGAAGGCGATATGTCGGATATCATTCCGCTGTTTGTCGATACAGAGAATATCGAATACAAGCAACTTTTCACTTACGGCATAAAGAATTTCTACAGACTTGTTGATACGCATATGTATGTTGAAAAATCTTATGTCACACACAGTATTCAGGAAGAGTGCCTTGGATATCAACAGTTTCATGGTGCTTCTTCTGCAACAGTGGCTATAGCAGGAAAAGATGCTGACTTGCAGTTAATGGCAAAGCGATATACAAAGGAAGAATTTATTGAGACCAAAGAAGATGCTCTTGATGCCATGTGTGAGCTGATTAACTGTATCAACGGATTATATGCAACGGATAGGAGTGCTCAGGGTGAGAGAATTGAACTTGAACCTCCGGTTTTTTCTTCGAGATTTGCAAATATTTCAGGAAATGACCTTCATATAATGCCGATCCACTGTGATGATAGTGTTGTTTTCCTTATTGTTTCCGTGAATAGTGATGTAAACATTAAGTGAGGAGAGACGATGGCTAATATACTTATAGCAGATGATTCCAAGATTTCACGCCGAGTGCTTAGAGATATGCTGGAAAGACATGACCATACCGTAGTTGGTGAAGCTACCAATGGCCAGGAAGCATATAACGATTGCGGCAAGCTTCATCCCGACATAGTTACGATGGATATTACCATGCCTGTTATGGACGGGATTGAATCGCTTAAACTCATTCACAGGTCTTATCCCGATGCCAAGGTTATTATGATTACTGCGGCCGGACAGAATGAGAAAATGGTGGAAGCTGTTGAGAGCGGAGCGGTTGAATTTGTGACCAAGCCTCTTGACGAGGACAAGGTTATAGCAGCAATTGATAAAGTTTTGAAGAAATAGAAATGGGGATTTATGTTTAATGATATTCATTTAGGTCCGATCACACTTCATATGTACGGACTTATGATTGCTATTGGCTTTATATCAGCGCTTTTTATTGCGCTTTGGAGGGGTAAGAAAAAAGGCTTTTCAGAAGATACAATTTACGGAATCTTTTATTGTGCGATTATTGGAGGCCTGCTTGGATGCAGGCTTCTGTTTTATATAGTTGAGTTTCCTGCAATAATAAAGAATCCTTCAATCTTATGGGATTTCAGAAACGGATATGTGGTATATGGAGGAATTATTGGCGGAATAGTCGCAAGCTTTATCTATATTAAGAGGAAAAAAGAAAACTTCCTTGATTATTTCGATCTGGTAATGCCTGAGGTTTCTATAGCACAGGGATTTGGCAGAATAGGCTGCTTTTGTGCAGGATGCTGCTATGGGGCACAGACTGATGGCCCGTTAAGAGTTGTGTTTACCCATTCTGATTTTGCACCGAATAATGTTCCTCTTATTCCTACGCAGCTTATGTCTTCAGCAGGAGATTTTATCTTTGGAGCGATCTTACTTTTTTATGCATCCAAAAATAAAGTGACCGGAAGAGTTGGAGCAATGTACCTTATGCTTTATGGCGTAGGCAGATTTGCTATTGAGTTTTTCAGAGATGATTACAGAGGCAGTGTAGGCATTTTCTCTACATCACAGATTATTTCTTTCGGAATAGTTTCTGCCGGAGTTATATTGTATACAGTCCTTACTAAAAAAGCTGCTAAATAGTTTTTGTATTTACATAAACAATTTAGTGTGGTAAAGTGTTAAAAGAATGATTGACTAAAGTGAAAAAGCATATCAGATATGCTTTTTCTTTTTTGCCCAAAAAGGAGGACATTATGAAAAAGAAACTTATAGCGATACTTATGAGCGCTACAATGACTTGCGGTCTTGTTGCTTGTTCAGGAGCTGACAATACTGGAGCTGATAAGGCTGATGAAGCTGTGGAAGAGACTGCGGATGCTGCTGCAGAAGAAAGCGCAGAGGAAACAGCAGATGATGCAGAGGTTACTTCAGAAACAGCCGAAGACGGAGACGTTTCTTATATCAAGGACAAGGGTACGCTTGTTGTAGGTATAACAGATTTTGCACCTATGGATTATAAGGATGACGATGGCAACTGGATCGGTTTTGATGCTGATATGGCAAAGGAAGTTGCAAAGTCACTCGGCGTTGATGTGGAGTTTGTTGAAATCGATTGGGATAATAAGATCCTGGAGCTTGAAAACAAGTCTATAGATGTTGTTTGGAATGGAATGACACTTACAAGTGAAGTTACAAATGCTATGGAGTGTACAAAGCCTTATCTTAACAATGCACAGGTTGTAGTAGTTCCTTCAGAAGATGCAGAAAAATATCAGACAGTAGAAGACGTGTCTGCTCTTAGCTATGCAGTTGAGTCAGGTTCAGCAGGTGAAGCAGCAGCTACTGAAAATGGATTTGATTATACATCTCTCACATCACAGTCTGATGCTGTTATGGAAGTAGCAGCCGGAACTTCACAAGCCTGCATCATAGACCTTCTTATGGCAGGTGCAATGATAGGAGAAGGAACAAGCTACGAGAACCTTTCACACACAGTTGAACTTACTACAGAAGAGTATGGTATCGGATGCCGCAAGGGATCAGATCTTGCTGAATATATTAATACCGAGCTTAAAGCACTCTATGACGATGGTACAATGAAGCAGATAGCAGAGCAGTACGGCGTTCAGGATGCTTTGATTGCACAGTAAGGAGCTTTGATTCATGTTCTTAACCGTTACACTGTCCCTGCTTGAGGGATTTATCGGAACAATAAAATTATTTTTGCTGACCCTTGTTTTTTCACTACCATTGGGACTTTTTATATGTTTTGGTTCGATGAGCAAGACAGCTGTGCTGAAATATCCGATCAGGTTTATCATTTGGATCGTCAGAGGAACACCTCTGATGCTTCAGCTTCTTATTATCTACTACGGACCGGGAATATTCCTTGGAGTTAATCTGTGGGGAGGCGGCTCAAACGGTAGGTTTATGGCGGCTCTTGTTGCATTTGTGTTTAACTATGCATGTTATTTTTCGGAAATATACAGAGGAGGGATACAGTCAATCCCTGTAGGTCAGTATGAGGCAGGTAAGGTCCTTGGAATGACCAAGTCTCAGATATTTGTGAAGATCATACTGCTTCAGGTTATCAAGCGTATTGTCCCTCCGATTTCAAACGAAGTGATCACTCTTGTAAAAGATACTTCACTGGCAAGAGTAATTGCGGTTTATGAGATCATCTGGAACGGACAGGCATTTATCAAGAGCAGCGGAATAATATGGCCTTTGTTTTATACAGGAGCATTCTATCTTCTCTTTAGCGGACTGTTGACACTTCTTTTTGGATATATAGAAAAGAAGCTTGGATATTTTAAGTAAAAGGGTTTAAGAACATATGCCTATATTGGAAGTAAAGAATTTAAAAAAGAAATTTGATAAAAATCAGATACTCAAGGGAATAAGCTTTGATCTGGAAGAGGGACAGGCGATATCTATAATCGGCTCCTCGGGAAGTGGTAAAACAACACTTCTTAGATGCCTTAATTTTCTTGAGACTGCAGATGAAGGAACAATTACTGTAAGAGGAGAGCAGCTTTTTGATGGAAAAAATCCCGTTACAGATCCTGATCTTCTTAGAAAAATGAGACTTCATTTTGGACTGGTGTTTCAGCAGTTTAATCTTTTTCCGCAGTATACAGCGCTTGAAAATGTTACACTGGCACCGCTTATAAATGCTGAAGCAAATGAAAAGGCAGGGATTATAGAAAATGCCAGAGACCTCCTTGATCAGATGGGGCTGTCAGACAGGATGGATAATTATCCGCATCAATTATCGGGAGGTCAGCAGCAGAGAGTTGCCATAGCCAGAGCTCTTGCATTAAAACCGGACATACTTTGCTTTGATGAGCCGACTTCTGCTTTGGATCCTGAGCTTACGGGAGAAGTATTAAGGGTAATAAGAAATCTTGCTGAGAAAAACACGACGATGATAATTGTCACACATGAAATGGCTTTTGCAAGGGATGTCGCTGATAAAGCCATATTCATGGATGATGGCGCTATCCTTGAAATGGGACCTGCTGATGAGCTGATAAACAACCCCAAAGAGGAACGCACCAGGCAGTTTTTATCTGGAGTTATTAAGTAATATTTTAAAACTCTCCATATACCTTTAGACCATGCACCCGCGAAAGGGCGCAATGACCATGGTATACGGGGAGTTTTTGTTCTTTTTCAATCAGATCCATCCGCCATCAAGGGTGATTATCTGTCCTGTTAGGTAGCTTGGAGCGTTTGCAAGCTGTAGTGCAAGCTGTGCAACTTCATCTGTTCTTCCGAGTCTGTCTGC
>Ga0247608_10008392_pt1 | contig 10441 bp, 10 predicted proteins | sample 176DNAGHGlowgp2_FD_193490 | JGI IMG/M metagenome (GOLD analysis project Ga0247608, IMG submission 193490) | Sheep rumen microbial communities from Palmerston North, Manawatu-Wanganui, New Zealand - 1766 DNA GHGlow gp2 | ecosystem: Host-associated > Mammals > Digestive system > Stomach > Rumen ... | reverse complement strand
TTTTACTATCCTTGGGCGTAGTCGTTTCGGATAAATACTATACAAATTAACAAAGAGGCTCATCACAGTCGCTGTGAGAGCCTCTTTAGTAACTTGTCATAAAAAAAGGATAAATGACTATGATTTATCCCTTTTAATTTTTTTAATATGTCCTAGAATTAGCATCACAAAAATGCAATCAAACACCAAAAGCATACATTGTGCAACAGATACCAGACCGATACTGTAAAATACCCAAGCAAATAACGACTCAATAATCAGCAAAATGATGGATATTTTTTTATATACTTTATGCTCCTCAATATCCAACGGTTTGTTTTGGTCTTCTATCGGAGATAAAAAAACTATTGTAAATGCTGATATAGAATAAATAATAATCAGCGCTACAATACTAATATTCAAGTATTTAAGTATTAAACATACGAGGCATAGCATAACTATGGAGGCAATATAACAACGAAACTGAGTCTGAGCATGTATACCTCCGCTAAACTTTCGTAACGGAATATATGTTAACATAAATAAGAATAATTGCCACACCATATGGAAACAAAGACCTATCACGAGAGTTATAAATAGATTGATTATTGAAACAATCATCTGGTTTATTCCAAACTCATATAACTCTCGTGATTCATTTTCAATAATGCCATTATCAATTAACGATTGAGCAATTGAGTGTGCAGACAGTTTTAACATTAGAATTTGCGTAACTGTTTAGCATCTGCTGGCATTTTAGGCTGATGGATGCAGAAACAACATGTTGAATTTGCTGTCATTGTTGTGAAAACTAAAGCAAGTGCAGCAAAGACGTTACCATATTTTCTGATAAACTTTTTCATGCATATCCCTCCTTTAATGCTAATTATACATTATTCTTTATAATAAATTTCTAAATGTAATAATTAACAGAGTTGATGTAATTATTAGCAAAAAGAATCGACAGACCATATAAATCTGTCGATTCTTTTCAATTATTCATAATTAACATATAAGAGGACTTCAGTAATAAACTCATCATTTTCTTGTCTTACTCGAAGAAATCCACTGTACTTTTTTGCTGTTTCTTCAATGTTCTTCAATCCATATCCGTGATTGTGTTTGTCCGACTTTGAAGAAACTATCCTGTCGCCATCATAAACAATGTTATTACTGGTTGTATTTTTCTGAATTATTATCAATGAACCTTTGGTGTAAATGACTTTCATATTATAATGCTTTTGGGTGCATTCATTCAATGCTTCCCTTGCATTATCAATCATATTAGATAATATAGTTGTCATATCAGCTGCATCAAGCTTTATTCTTGCCGGGACAGATACATCTACAATTATGTTTATCCCCATATTGTAAAAATTTCTTAAATGATAATTTAGGATGCTGTCTAATACCACATTGCCTGAATTAGATAATGCTGAACCCTGTTCGTTTATGGTAATAAGATTGTTTAAGAACGATTTAATTCCATCTCGATCGTTTCCTTCATTTAATTCATAAAGTGTACTTAGCTGGTTACGTATATCATGTCTGAACTTTTTCATTTCCTCTACGGAAGTTTGCATGATTATACACTGGTTTTGATACAGTATCCTTTCCGTTTCAATCAGTGCAGCCTTCATTTTATCTTGATACATTTTATTCAGTGCATCGTACAGCGCAAATGAGACAATATTTAATAGCACAACTATAAAGACAGACAACAGAACGGCATATTTGTTGCTAATATAATAAATGATTACAGTTTCTATAATCATTGTTGAAAGAGGAACAAACAGTGAGGATATCCAAAGAAAAATAGGAACAGGTTGATTCTGTTTAACGGATTTAAAGTTCCTGAATAAAAGTGCAAAAATGAATGCTAAAATTCTACATGCAACAGCTCCTACTACATCCTTATAGTAACCGTGATTGAATATAGGTATGTTTTTGTTGCTGGTTAAAAGATAAACTATCACTTCTGATGCAAATAAAAATAGATATGTATATCCTACGGCCAGTAGCTTTTCTTTGATGGATGATGAGTATAGAAACGTCAATCCCAGTATGGAAACAATACTGCATATCAGGTTTACAAAAGCGATATTCCATATCAAATATACACTGGCGGTAAGAAGTATATACACGATATATCCAATTAGCCTAATCGTTTTATTGAACTTTTTGTTTTGAACGCTAAAGAAGGCTGACATAAAAATATATACTATAAATCCATTAAATGCGTATGCGATGCCATAAACGATGCTATACACTAAAGAGCTAGTATCCATGTTCTACATCACTCCTAATTCCATATCAATTTGTCTTTGTGCAAGAGCTTCTCTGTTTGGTCTGCTTACTGAAAGAACAGCACCATTTTTCATAACAACGCTGTCGCTTCTGAATGTTTTAACATACATCATATTTATAATATATGATTGATGTATTCTAAAGAATCTTGTATCGTGAATCTGTTCAGAAAGCTGATCCATTTTTTCGTAAAACGAATATGTATTATCAATAGTGTGAACTTTAATAACTCTCTTATCGCTTTCAAAAAATACAATATCATTATAGTTTAGTCTATGAAAAGTGTTTTTATATTCAAATGAAAAGAATCTACTATCATTATGATAAACCCTTAGATATTTGTTAAGTACTGTATCTATTTTCTCAAATGTAATAGGCTTTTTCAAAAAGTTCATAACATCATGTTCAAATAATTCGTTTGCATACTCTGTTTTGCCTGAAATAAACACGATTCGCATAGACTCATTGCGCAGTTCTTCACGTATAAATCTTACTGCTTCAATACCATTCATATCGCCAAGTTCAATATCCATAAACAACAAATCAAATTCGACTCCATTATACATATCCTCGCACAAGCGCTGAGCACCATAGTAAACGGATATATCTGTTTCAACACCTACTCGTGCAGCTGATATGGATAAATATTTTTCCATAGTGCTACAAATAGCATTGATATCATCAACAACAGCAATTCTGATCAATTTGTTCACCAACCTTTATGCTATTATATCAGATAAATGATACAAAATCAATACAATACTTACAAATGAATTGGTATTTAAGCAAAAACTGTAAATAGAGAGATAGACAATAAATGAATCAAATGATTAATCAGTTAATCCTATGATTGCTGAACAATTGAATCAATATATTGATATAAAAACGATACTATATGTAATTATACCTAATTTAAATAGCAATGTCAATGCAAATTGATGAAATAAATAGTTAAAAAATCTATTACATATAATATAATTATATATAGGTGGTGATTATAGTGATAGATACTAGTTTTATATCTGAAAGAATATCAAAACTGAGAACAGAAAAAAATATTTCTGCACGTGATATGAGTCTTAGTTTAGGTCAAAGCCAAAGTTATATAAATAATATTGAAAATAAGAAAGCGTTGCCGTCTATGCAAATGTTTCTTTATATTTGTGAGTTTCTTGAGATTGAACCGAAGGATTTTTTTGATTTAGAAATTTTAAACCCGCGCAAATTGCATGAAGCAGAAGAAGTGTTAAAATCGCTATCACCAAAACAGATTGAATTATTGATTATGATTGCCAAAGAGATGAAATAAGTAAGAAGTTAAGCAATTATATAAATTTATCAAAGATTCACGCAAGCATGTCTGACCAGTATTTAGATATGCTTGCTTTTTGTTTGCCCAACATAGGCACAATCTAACGAGTGAGAGCTTTGAACGAGTCAGAATAGTGGAAAGTATACGTCAAACAACAAGTATCCGACGTAAAGCGAAATCTGAAGAAAACTGTAAGTAAACCTGCGTTCTGACGAACAGAAATCGCATATAGGATTAAGCTTCGAAAGATAAGTTGACTAAATGCAACGATATCAAATTACTATCACACTTGTAGGAACAACGTAAATGTGGCTGATGTATGGAGAAAAAGGGTATAACCCATAATCGTTGAGCTCTCATATGAGGTATCATTAGCTGAAGTAATACCAAACCGTGAAATGTCAGATTAATTCATAGTAGAAAAAAAGTCTCGGAAATGAAGACGGAGCTAAAGGACTGAAATAATATGTTGAAATAAGCTAAATCCCATTGCAGAAAAAATGTTTGTCGATAATATCAAATGCGGGTATGCAAAAGAAATATAGAAGAAACAACTTAAGGAGAATAGTAATTCTTTGTCAAGTTGATTAAGCCACCGTATTCCGAATGGTATGCATGGTGGTGTGAGAATTTGGCAACAATTTGCCATCTCATTCTTGATTTATATGCACTTTTGCCAAGATACGGTAATTGATTTAACTTATTGGTGCAGTAGTATAGGTTATTTCGTGTATTATATACATTCACTTCATAATTGTATGATTGTTTATATGGCGGACCTGATAATATATAGTTTTGAAGATGGAAATATAGTTATTTTTTTCATTAGATAGTTTAATTGTTACACATTCGCTTATTCATCGCTTAAAAATGGTAAAATAATATGAATAAACAACATATAATTAGAAATTATCAATTCATATAAACAAATGATGACAAACACAGGTCTAATTGCTCTTATTTATCTTAATCATATAACAATTACGCACAAGTACAAAAATGTAAATGCTGATGGTATTGCTAAAAGAGATAATGCTTATAGTGGTTCATTTACTAGCAACAAAACCATAAATGCTTTGGATATAGAATGCTTGTCTTAAAAGGTCAGAAACAAGATGGCTTAAAAACTAGTAATCAATTATTTTAACAACAACGTATTGACACATGAATATAACACAAAAGAACGGGGGTATATCATAATGATTATATACAGTAGATGATGTGTCAAATTGTATAAAATCCTCGCTTTTCTTGTGTATATACGTTACAGATAATATCACACCATCAATTGAGATGCTCATCACATCTGTTGATTCATTATGGGAGTCTCTGGGTTGGTGAAATGAAATCTAATAAATACAAACAAGGAGCTGTTACAATGAAAGATATTATTAACACCATTATAACCTTGGTAAACGAAAAAAACTATTCGGTTTTGACAGTTACACTAGTCATTTTGTTATTTAGTCTATTGTTTTTAATCTTAAAGAAATCATTGGTAAAAGCAACTAAAGCAGATAAAAAGCGAAATAAAAAATACATGGATTTACTTATTGAATTTCGTAAAAATGTTCCAGAATCAACAGATTGTAGGTGCTATTATGATTTGTTATCATATGTTGATGACGATCGAGATTATAAACGGATAGAATATTACATAGAACATAATGACAATGAAAAAATCCAGGATTTTATTAAATCAGAAATGTATAAATTGAGACGAGAAAGTTTGAAAAATGCAGATGGTCCGGATTATTCTATTCATTATATAAAAAACGTTATGCATCGATTTCAAATATATGAAGCTATTGTCCTACCTGCATTATTATCAATACTTATCATATACTGTGCCTTTATGCTGATATTTTGCGTTGCTTCAAGTAAAAATATTTCATTTGTGATTGGTCTCATCTTTGTTGCAATTATTTTAATTACAATTATTTATTCTTTTTCAATTATTGTGACGGAGAGGTATTCTTTTGATCCGATAATCATTAAGATTTACTATTTTGTACCACTTTTTGTGTTAATTATCATTTCAGAGATAAGCATTGCTTTGAATTGGCTTTCAATTATCTCGATAATAGTCTATTTGGTATTCTTAATTGTATTAAATCACAATAGGAAAAACAATACCTTGGATATATCTACGGTTATTCAAAAACGTAAAAAGTGGAAAAAAGATATGGTTTTAGGTCTTTGCTGCGTTAATGATGTTAGTAAGAGTATCTCATATGAGAAAGATGTATACACATTTGCCTATTTTGAAAAGTATTGTTTAGTTGCGGTATATCAGTATAGATCAATAGATGGAAGATTTACACGAATTAATAGTTTTGAGGATGTATCAATTATAAGATGCCACGATAGCATCCAAAGTAATGCCGACGAATATGTTAAAAAGAAACTTAAAGTTGATATAATTCACCCTGTATCATCAAATGATAACTGATGCTTATTTACCTTTGCGAAACATCAGCCATATCACCATACTTATACCCTAAACTGATTTCTTTCTTCCTTATCATCTTCAGCAGTTTCTTATCAGCTTTCGGGCGTATCTTCCTCTGCTCCTGAGCGTAGTCGTTTCGGATAATACTACATAGATTAACAAAGAGGCTCATCACAGTCGCTGTGAGAGCCTCGTTTTCTTTCTGCCGTTGTTCATCATCTATTCTCTGTTCCTCACCTGTTGAACTACTGTCCATAGGGATTGTCGGTAGCTCTAGTTCAGATGTTTCTTCCTCGCTCTGCCGTTCTCCCTCCGAAGCATCTTCTTGTCCTTCATCCTTTTGGATATCAATTTCACTTTCAGGCAGTTCCATATTCATCACTGTCTTGATTATCATATTCTTGACAGGCTTGAACGCCTTATTGTCAACCAAAGGCGGTAAATCGATTTCCTTTGCAGTATAGAACCTATACTTTGCTTTTTCAAATTCACACCACTTGTCATACAGATCTCTGATGTGTTCGTTCTTTGACAGCTCAAGGAATATCTCATCAACCGTCTGCTTAACAGGCTTTTTGAGGTACCCGTAGACCTTCTTGCCGCTGCTCTCATCGAGCTGCTTTTTCAGCTTGATAATAAGACTGTGCAGAACAGGATCGTCAAGTTCGCTAAATTTAAAGTTATCACTAATGTCTTTCATCTGATCTTCTGCAAGAGCCTTAAGCTCATCACGGTTCATCGTCTGCTTTTGATAAATGCTTTTCAATTCATCAGCAAAGATATCATTAGCAAAAGCAGATTTTATCTTTTCAATCCCCGGCTGAGTCAGATAACCTTGTCTAGGATCAGTAGAATATACTATCAAGTGTATGTGTGGATGGTGAGTAGTGTCATGGTATGCTGCATACCATTTCAGATTTGCAAGTGGTATTTTACTTGCCTTTGCAATGTCATTTATGTGTTTCATTATCATATTTCGCCACGCATCTGAATTGTCATACCCAAGTCTGACTGCATCTTCACGTCGAAGAGATACTACATGTGACCATACATATCCCGGATGTTCTGATACCTCTTTTGCAACTTTATTCAGATCAATAGGCTCATCCTTTCCGTTAAAGAGTCCGTGAGCTCCACGCTGTTCAGCTCCAGGTCGCTTTGCCATGTAGCCTACAAAGTTCTTTCGGTTGCCTATCACATCTGCGTACTTTTCAACGATCGATGAGATCAGTTCACTTGCGTTTGCGACCGTTGGTTTTTCCGTGTAGTCCTCATACTCAAGACTGTTTTTCGCATACGGAAACTCTTTTATCAACTCACTGATGAGCTTTTTCTGATCTCCGGTCGACTTGCGGATAGCAGCAGGATCGTTACTGTCCCTTTTCTCCACTGACTCACGTGTCGCAATGTATTTCGTATAATTTCCACGCTTGGTCCTTGCTCTCTGGCTGCCACTTTTCAAGTATCGGCTTACAACTATCATCCTTGACATACATTCTCACCTCCATAACATTATTCATCTTCATTTTGGAATCTTGCTGCTTTTTCAAAATTGAGAGTACCGTTTGTTCTGCGTATATCATCTATAACCATTCCTCTGAGCTTATGCAATGTCGACAAGTCGACATCATTTGATGCAGCAATCACATGTGACTGCATACCGATCTCAACGGCTAATTTGAATATTGCCCGGGACAATCTTGATTCAGAATTTCGAACTATACCGTCCGTTATCTCTGTTATCTGCGGAGCAAGATACTCAACCAATTCTGGTTTGTTCTGATACAAAAATCCACAGTAGAAACGAATAGCTTTCTCTATGAACTCAGTTTTGGTCGCACAGTTATCACCCTTGTACAGAGTTTCAACAGACTTCATTGTCTCGGGATAGAGATAAACCGGAAACCTGACTTTTGAGGCTCTGACACCGTCAACATTTCCCGAAACAGCGTTCTTATCTTTCTCTTTTGCCATATTTGACACCTGTATTTCCTCCTTTTCTCGATTTTGACTCTTTTCCCCTCTTTGCATTATCTTTCGCAAACACGGCGAGCTTTGCTCGTCGATGTGAACGCACCGGCGACATAGACGCCGGGCTTTTTCCTGCAAACTAAAAACCACACCCGATTTCCCTCCCATCTCGCTGTTCGCAGATTTATCGACCGCTGCGAGAAACGCTCAAAAAGTGCCCTTTCCCTGTGGGGTGGTATCCTTTCCCGACCCGCTGCCTGAAAATCGCACACGGCTCATTGTGGCGCGACTGGTGCGAGCTACGGCTTGGGTTTCTCTTTCAGTTTTTTCGCTGCTTTTTCCTGCTCGGCTTTGGCATCTATGAAATCCTTGACAGCCTGTGGAACTATCTTTGAGTAGAGCTGCTCAACATATTTTTGCATCTCTGCTTCCAGTGTTGAGTTCTTACGCTGTAAATGAAGCTCTACAGCCGAGAGTTCATCTGGTGTCAGATTGATGTTCAAAACTTTTTTCACTCTATCGACCTCCTTGTATTTCGCTCGGATATTTCACTCCGTCATAGGTTATCCACTTGGTCCAGTGACCTACTGAGACTGACTCCTTGATGACACAACCGTTATCCTTTGATGCGTAGACCACTTGATCGTTGCCAATATACACACCGAGATTATCCTCGCTGTACAGACCTATTCCCCTGACCTCCGGCTTGGCTGATGCTTCACCCTTTATCGTGTAGCCTACGATTGCTCGCTCTCCGAACTTTTTATTGTCGGGATCATATCGCAGATAACCTTCTATCAGTCCTGCGCCATCAGCACATCGAACAAGATCCTCCTTGTCCTTTTCTCCATAGCAATCCTTCTTGTACTTCCATCCTGATATGAAAGCATTGTCCGCCCAGGCAGCAAGGTCGGCTGCGTTCTTTGTTTCTGTGTCCGAGAACATATATTCATTGATGTGAGCGTTCATCGTGAGAGTATACACATGCATGAACTCCTCGTAGTCAATACTTAATCCGTAGTTCTGATTCAGACTGTCCAGCAGCGACTTATCATCGGTGGCATACTTGAATAGATTGCAGTAAGCATCGGCATCCAAGTCTGCCAGCTTTTCAGCCTCAGTCATATATATCAGCTGTGCCTTGACCGTCTGTTCCTTGATACCCAGCTCGTTCATCTTGGTTTCGATAGCCTGTCCGTCACGCTCCATTCTTTCAACCTGTTCACGGTTTGAATCGGACATATGAGCCTTGATGTTTGACTCAGTAAGCTGTGCTGTATTGATAGAAGGCTTGGCAGAATCACCGCTGATATTGCCCAAGGACTTCATTACAACTACGGGAAGCACCAGCAAAAAGATGAGACCGAATGCGATGCTCAACACAAGTATGCCGAGCTTCTTTCCGAGCTTTTTCTTATCGACAAACGCTGCAAGTATCTTAGCTATCTTTGCTGCCATTATTATCTTCCTCCTGCATTACCGAACAGAGCTGCCTTATGTTTAGGCGCTCTGACCTGTAACAAATATCTCTCGTTGCCGCATTTGTAAAAGCACAGGCCCTGCTCGGGATACTTTATGAGCACGAACTCTGACGGTTCAAGCTGCAGTGCTTCAATGTATGATGCCTCTGATATGCTGCCCGGATTGAACAGAAAATGGTGAGTCGGTATACTGAACAGCGGCTTTGTGAACTCCTTTATCTCGGGCAGCAAAAAATCCTCGATGTTCTGACTTGCCAGAATGAACGAGGACTCTTTTTTACGAACACGCTTCATGCCGTTGCGGATATATTCTATCGCCGTCATGTTGGACAAGAACAGATAAAGCTCATCGATGGCTGCGACTGTGTTTCCCTTGCCAAGCAGCTGCTCTGACATATATGAGAGGATATTGAACAGCAATGTGTCCTTCAAGTGTTTGTTTGTATCCATAAGACCTTTGACTTCGAAACAGATAAACTCGGAATCCTTGATATTTGTGTGTCCGTTGAAGTATTTAGCCTCTGCACCCTTGCACATCGAATGCAGACCAAGGCACACATTCTGAAGCATTTCTTCTGTGTACAGATGCTTGATCTGACTGTCAAATGCCATAAACTCCTTTTCAGTCAGGTCATAGAGATCTGACATCACCGGGTAGTCCTCAGCTTTGAGCTCGTCAAGGTCAGTGGTATCGTTGATTCCATATCGACCGTAGAGCTTCATGAGCATGATCTCTATGGTGTCTATCTCCGCATCGGTAAAGTCCTTGTACGAACGGAAAAAGTCTTTGAGATAAGAGATGTGCTGGCTGAGCTTTGACACCTGGCGGAAGGTCTCGGGCATATCCTCACCGCCTCTTTCGCCGTCCGACCACGGCTTAGGTTCAAGAGGGTTTATCATATATTCGCCCGACATCATATCAATGTATGTGCCGCCGAG
>Ga0247608_10008388_pt1 | contig 10445 bp, 8 predicted proteins | sample 176DNAGHGlowgp2_FD_193490 | JGI IMG/M metagenome (GOLD analysis project Ga0247608, IMG submission 193490) | Sheep rumen microbial communities from Palmerston North, Manawatu-Wanganui, New Zealand - 1766 DNA GHGlow gp2 | ecosystem: Host-associated > Mammals > Digestive system > Stomach > Rumen ... | reverse complement strand
ACCACTGCCACGGCCCATTTCCAGCCGAGTTCACGCTTGATCGAAGCGATCGCTGCAACGCAGGGTGTATAGAGAAGGCTGAAGATAAGGAGCGTGCCTGCTTCGAGGACACCCAGGACCGCCGTAATTCCGCCTTCTGCGCCGAAGAGGACTTCGAGTACCGAGACGACGCTTTCCTTGGCCATGAAGCCGCTGATAAGTGAAGTTACGATACGCCAGTCGCCGAGGCCCAAGGGCTTCATGACAGGTGCAATAAAGCCTGCGATCAGGGCCATTATGCTCTGATGCGAATCTGTTACGAGATTAAATCTGGTGTCGAAGCTCTGGAGGAACCAGACGACGACAGTTGCGATGAGGATTACGGAGAAGGCCTTCTGGAGGAAGTCCTTGGCCTTTTCCCACATGAGCTGCAGTGTGCTGCGGAGGGACGGAAGCCTGTAGTTCGGAAGCTCCATAACAAAGGGTGCCGCTTCGCCCTTGAAGAGCACTTTTTTGTAGACGAATGCGATGAGGATGCCGATCACGATGCTCAAGAGATAAAGGCCTGTCATGATGAGGCCGCCTTTGCCCGGGAAGAATGCATTTACGAAGAATGCGTAGATCGGGAGCTTTGCGGTGCAGCTCATGAATGGAGTAAGAATTACTGTCATCTTACGGTCTCTGTCGGAAGGCAGCGTCCTTGTCGACATGACTGCCGGAACCGTGCATCCGAAGCCGATAAGAAGCGGCACGATCGAGCGCCCTGAAAGGCCTATCTTGCGCAGGAGCTTGTCCATGAAGAATGCGATACGTGCAATGTATCCGCTGTCCTCAAGAAGTGAGAGGAAGAAGAACATTACGACGACGATCGGCAGGAAGCTCAATACGCTTCCGACGCCCTCGAAAATACCGTCTATTATCAGGCTGTGGATTACATCATTTACACCGGCTTTATTAAGCCCTGCTTCGGTGAGTTTTGTAAGGATCTCAATGCCCTGTTCCAGGAGCCACTGCAATCCTGCGCCGATAACATTGAACGTGAGGAAGAACACTAATCCCATGATGAGAATAAAGAGCGGGATCGCGGTGAATCTTCCTGTGAGGATACGGTCGATCTTCTCGGATCTCGTGCGCTCTTTGGATTCCTTGGGCTTAATTACCGCCTGCTTGCAGAGCGACATGATGTAGGAGAATCTCATGTCTGCGACGGCTGCAGAAGGATCAAGACCTGACTGCTGCTCGAGCTTTACTCTGATGTGCTCCAAAAGATCTTTCTCATTGTCGTCGAGCTTTAATTTCTCAAGGATAAGAGGGTCGCCTTCCAATGCCTTGCATGCTGCAAATCTTAAGGGAAGTCCGCATCGCTCGGCATTGTCGTCTACGATGTGCTCGACCGCATGGATCGAAGAATGGATGGGACTGCCGTCAGGGCAGAAGTCCTGCTCTAAAGGAGTCTCACAGTATTTTGCGATGTGGAGCGCGTGGGTTATGAGCTCGCCGATACCCTGGTTCTTCGCAGCGGAGATCGGAACGACAGGAACACCAAGGATGTGCTCCATCAGGTTGATATCGACGGAACCTCCGTTGCCGGTAAGTTCGTCCATCATGTTGAGGGCGACGACGACAGGGCGTCCGGTCTCAAGAAGCTGCATCGTGAGATACAGATTGCGTTCTATATTTGTTGAGTCAACGATATTGATAATGGCGTCGGGCTTGTTGTCGAGCACGAAGTCACGGGAAACTATCTCTTCCTTGGAATAAGGTGACATCGAATAGATGCCGGGAAGGTCAGTGATCACTGTATTCGGATGGCCTATTATCGCGCCGTCCTTGCGGTCTACGGTAACGCCCGGGAAATTACCGACGTGCTGGTTGGAGCCCGTCAGGCGGTTGAATAACGTGGTCTTGCCGCTGTTCTGGTTGCCGACCAGAGCGAAGGATAAGACGTGATCGTCCGGCAGAGGATTCTCGGTCTTCTTGTCGTGGTGGACACCCGGCTCACCGAGATTAGGGTGTGCGACCTTTGATTTGCGCTTCTTGGAGTCAGGAGCTGCAGCGTCCGGAGCAGCCTTGTTCTCCAGCTTTGTAACGGCGATCTTGTGCGCGTCATCAAGCCTTAAGGTGAGTTCATAGCCGTGGATGCTTACTTCGACGGGGTCGCCCATAGGAGCGAACTTTACGATGGTTATCTCGGCACCCGGAATGATGCCCATGTCGAGAAAATGCTGGCGCAGAGCGCCTTCACCGCCGACGGTACTTACTATGCAGCTCTCCCCTGCCTTGAGCTGTCCCAAATTCATGCCTGTTTCCTTAGCTTCGCTCACGGGAACTCCCTCTTTTCGCGCACATGTTCAGTTAGCAATCGCTAACAGGTCAACAGCATTATAGTTAGCAGTTGCTAACTTGTCAATATACTATAGTTTGTCTCCTATCTAATTAAATCTTTTAGGGATATACTATTGACCATGGTCATCAAGTTCTTGAAAAAGTATTTCTTCATTATCCTTGCGGTTCTGATAGGCGTCGGCGGTTATTTCTACATCCGCGCCGTCGGCAACACATATACCCATGTCCGCAAGGATATCAGCTCTAAGAACACCATCCACAAGGTCTATGTCGAAGAAGACAGCAAAGGCCGTGTCGAACTCCTTGACTGGAAAACGACTGATGACAGCATAGTTATAACCGTTAAAGGCGTTAAGCCGGGCAGGTCTTACGTTGTGATCGAATACGACGATCTCACCTCTCTGTGCGTTTTTATGGTTCACAGGAACGGCGTCGTCTCATATGAGAAGTATTTCGGCAACACCACGGGATCAGGCGCTGTTATCGCCTGCATCGGAGTCTATCTTATCCTGCTGGCAGGCTTCTTCATCGCTAAATATGCTAAGTCGGTTAAGGAAAGTCTTTACCGCTACGATAATATCCTTTACTTAGGTCTTATCATCTTCATCTTCTACCTGGTCTATTCACAGATCACCGCATTCATATACGGAAACGGCATTGGCGGCGCACTTTCAAGCGCTGCGGGCTGCACGCAGTCGTTCGTGCTCTTTACCTGGCCCGTAGTCGTTGTTACCACCGTCATCGTTACGATCAGCAACATCCAGCTCATCCGTAAGGAAGGCAAGTCCTGGAAGAATCTTCTGGGCCTGTTCCTGGGCCTTGTTCTTGGAATCGGCTCGCTTCTTCCTATTGTCATCGGCGAGATCCTTTTCTACTCCAAGGCCATCGACGTGCACTACGAGAGGGGCTTCGGGCGTTTCCTCGAGCTGTTCCTCGAGAATACGGTCTCCGCTTATGTCGCATATCTTGAATGTATCCTCATAGGTACCATCATCGTTGCTGTTAAAGCAGCGCTCCGGATCCCTTCATTCGACAAGGATTACATCATCATCCACGGCTGCCAGATCAGAAAGGACGGCACTCTTACCAAGCTCTTGCAGTCACGTGCCGACCGCGCCGTCGAGTTCGCGAAAATGCAGAAGGACAAGACCGGCAAAGACATTATTTTCATACCCTCAGGAGGAAAAGGCTCTGACGAGGTGATCTCCGAAGGCGAAGCTATCGCACGCTACCTCAAGGAACAGGGCATCAGCGAAGACAGGATCCTTCTTGAGGACGCATCAACGAGCACTGAAGAGAACATCAGGTTCGCAAAGAAAAAGATGGAGGAGCACTCCGGATCTGCTGAATATAAAGCAGCGTTCGCAACAACGAATTATCACGTCTTCAGGACCGGAATGCTCGCTGAGCAAAGCGGACTTAAGGCCGAAGGAATAGGCAGCAAGACGAAGGTATATTTCTGGGTCAACGCCTTTGTCAGAGAGTTCATAGCAACCATCGTAAATGAGAAGAAGACACACGCAAGAGTCGCACTGATCCTCTTCCTTGTTCAGGCCGCGAGCATCCTGATGATGTATGTTTCGGAAGCAATTCTTTCATAAATATTTAAAGTGAGGTAACGGAAATGGAAGCAAAAAAGATCGTAACCGGCGCAAATCCTTATATGCCCTTGTGGGAACACGTCCCGGACGGTGAACCCAGAGTGTTCACTTACAACGGTGAGACACGCATCTATCTTTACGGTTCTCACGACACCAAGAAGACCGACTACTGCGGTCCCGATTATGTCGTATGGTCTGCACCCGTTGACGATCCCACGAACTGGACATGCCACGGCGTCTGCTACACGGCATCAGACGGCGGCGACCTTTATGCTCCCGACGTCGTTCAGAAGGGCGACACTTTCTATATGTATGCAGCCGAGAACAGAGGCTCTTCGATCATGCTAGTTACTTCCAAATGCCCCTGGGGACCTTTTGAAAATCCCGTCAAGACAGAACTCGGATTCGACCCCGGCATCTTAGTTGATGACGACGGCAGAGTTTACGCATTCTGGGGCTTCTGCGAATCACACGCAGGCGAGCTCAATGACGATATGGCTACTCTTAAGCCGGAGACCGTAAGACATCACATCATGGGCCACTCAAAGCCTTTCTGGATCAAGGAAGACGACGGCCACGTAGATCCCGTTGACGGCTTCTTCGAGGCATCAAGCCCGCGTAAGATCAACGGCAAATATGTCCTCATCTATTCCAAGCGTTATGAATATCCGAAGCCTTCAAACGGCGTATTCGGAAGCTGCAACGGCTTCCTGTCCTACAAGTGGTGCGACACTCCTCTCGGAAACTACCGGCCGGGCGGCGACATCAGCTTCAACGGCGGCGAAGTCATCACAGGACCTGACGGCAACGGCATCATGACATACCAGTGGGGCAACAACCACGGCTCGCTCATGAAGGTAAAGGACCAGTGGTATGTCTTCTATCACAGACAGACCGGCTGCAACGAATATTCGCGCCAGGCAATGGTCGAACCCGTCGACATCGCAACGGGCAAGGACGGTAAGATCTACATCGGCAAGATCACTTATGAGAACGGCGAACCCGTAAGCTCAGATGTCGTAGAAGCAACATCACAGGGCTTCTATCTTGACGGCCTTGATGCATTTGCAACGATCTCCGCAGGCTACACATGCCACATGTACGACGGCCTGGGGAAGCCCATGTATCAGGACAATGCAGAGGGTACGAACAAGGATAAGAGAGTCGCTCATATCCAGCCTGTTTACGAAGGCGATTCGTCACCTGTCGTAGATATCCAGAGCGGTGCGACGATCGGATTCAAGTATCTGAACTTCGGCACCGAAGGCGCATCAAAGGCTGAACTTACAGGCGACATTCCTGCCGGCTTTAAGATCTCCATCCGCATTGATTCTTACGACGGAAAGACAGTATCAGTTGCCGAGGTTTCCGAAGATTCGAAGACTGTTGTTTTCGAGCTTGGCGAAAAGATCACGGGCAGGCATGCGGTCTATTTCGGATTTAATACCGAAAATGCGGAAGACAGAGCGGTTTTTGACTGTTTTAGATTTGAATAATAAAGAAAATATGATATTCTGTCGGTATCGCGTTTAAATCTATACCGGGAGGCAGACTATGGGGGCAAGGATTGCCAGGATCATCAGTGTTATCACGATACTGTCCGTTTTTTGCATGCTCCTGACTTCCTGCGGAAACAAGAAGATGCCTGCCTATGTGCTTGAAGCCAGTGAAGCTTCCGGCATCGTTCAGGCCTACAACGCTTATTTCGAGCTCGACGGAAATTCACTCAAGGAAGTAAAGCTTGTCCGCTTCGAGAATCTGATCCAGAGAACTAATGCTTACGCTCCGATCAGCTTTCAGACTTATTCCTTCAAGGCTGATTCCACGAACGGCAATCCCTCCGACTTCGTATTCACGCAAAGTCCCTCTGACTCAATGTCTTTCGATAAGCCTACGCTTATAAAATTCCTGCGCAAGATGGGCGTTTTCTGGACAGGTGAGATCCAGATCCGCATGACCGGATTCGACGGCTACATCATTCTTGAAGCATGGCACACCGACACCAATTCGGTTACCGAGGTCAAGACAGCCCTTTTCAGGAACGGTAAATACATAGAACTTCCGAAGGATTCCTCGCTCAAATCGCTGAATAAGATCTACAAGAAGATATAATCACGGACGGCGCTTTAATCTGAGGCGCCGTTCTTTTTTTCCCTCTCAAAAGCAACAAGACCGATCTTTGTCGGGTGATCGAGAAGAACAACGTCTTTGCCCTTTGTTTTCCTGAACAAAAGCATGCATGAGATCAGGATGTCGCCCGCACCGCCAATGATCTGAAGGGCTGAAATGATAAGCAATACAAGGCTTCCGGTAAAAACAGACACGATTCCTGCAACGATGCCTAAGATCGTCATGGGCATCATGGAACCAAGAATGTAGAGAGGTTTTGAAAGCGGTGATCTGCATGTGCAGTAAGGTGTGAGGGTCTCCTTCATGAATCCGAATTCGATATCCTTTGAGCCGTTCTCAGCGCCAATGGTCCAGAACCAGCCATGGATCTTCTCGTGAACAACAGCAAGCGGAATGCATGCGATGAACGCTCCAAAGAGTCCCAGAAAATACATCACCGGCTTCTCGTTAAGCATGCCGGGAATGTCGGGAATTCCGTTTCTTACAAGGAATCCGGCAACGATTGCGATAATAAAAGGAAGTGTCAGGAGAACACCTGCAAAGTTCGCCTTCACAACTGAGATCAGTATATCGTGGCGCTCGTAGCCCTGCTCAAGGAGCTTTTTCTCCTTCTCATCAAAAGCCTGTTGGCGCTTGATCTCAGCTTCGGTAAGCACATGCCCGTCGCTGTTTGTTACAGGCTTTGTCTTCTTGCCTGAAGCCTTTTCCTCAGCGGCATTAAGCTGCTCGAGCATCTCCTTGTTTTTCTCTTCACTCATTAATACAAACTCCTTGCAGGGCTTTAAATCCGCCCTTCGAATAAACACTCGCGAGATTGTATCATAAAGTTTTGATAATTGCTAATTATCTGTCACCTACTGTGATCCAATCACCCGTACCGGGATCCTGCATCGTAAATGTTGACAGGCCCTCCGCCTCGGGATCATCCCTTAAGACCCTCTCGCGGTAGTAACCGAAGTTCTTGTAAACAGTGCCCTTATCGGTCTTCATGCTGTCGTAATTAACGCTTATGTGCATCTTGTAGACTTCGCCGTCCTTGTCGGTTCCGACGCCCTCGTTCGGGAAGCTGAGCTTCTTGTATGAGTCAGCCTTGCCGTCCATCTTATCGAAGAATTCCTCCCACTCTTTCTCAAGGTCGTGTTCCTTCTTCACTTTCTGCGAGAACAGGCCGCAAAGGCTGCCGATGTCTTCGTTCTTTATGTATTCGAAGATCTGCTCTGCGTCAGGCTTCTCGATCTTTTTGGGGTCGTTCTGCACATTTTTGAGCAGCGCGCATCCGAAGATCTGAAACGACATGAGCACGCACAAAACAAGCGCGGATACTCTTTTTATATTTCTCATAATTCCTCTATCCATGACATAAACTTATCTAGTGTTTTGTTTTCGCTGCGTTCGAAAAGAAAACACCCCGCAGTATACCATGAATGCGTATTTCTCTTATCCTCCACTTCATAGATTTCACACCTGTTCCCAAGCTCTTTTGCCCTGGCCGCAAAGTCTTCCGCGCAATTAAATCCCACGAGCCCGTCGTGCCTGCTTTGTATCAGAAGCATCGGAATGTCGCTCTTATCCATGAGTAATACGGGCTCGCCTTCTGTCCTGTCATAGCCCTTCGCGAAAAGCATATTTATTAGTATCTTCAGCGTATTTGTCGCATCCTTCCTGAAAGAATACGGCCCTCCGAAACCTTCATATCCGATAACATTTGAGACATCAACTTTATACTGTTCCTGCACCCTCCTGCTGTAGCACATGATGGACGATAAATGTGCGCCTGCTGAAGGGCCTGTGAGAACGATCTTTGACGTGTCGATTCCCTTCTCCTTCAGATATTTAATTGCAGCATTAAACCCCGCGCATACATCTTCTATCTGCGTGGGATATTTATTCTTCGGTGATAATCTGTAACCTATCGAGACGAAGCGGTAGCCCTGCCTTGCCATGCTCTGTCCGACGCAGTCGAAGAACTTGGGATTGCCTGCATTCCAGCCGCCGCCGTGCACCCAGATAACAAGTTTATCGCTTGTTCTTTCTGCGGGTTCGTAGTACAGGAAATACTGTTCTTTATCGCTTCCAAAATCAACACGCTCCGGCGTAAACTCCTTCTTCGTCTTGAACAGGAGCCTGTAGTAGATCGGGTAGTAACTTAAGTTTTCTCTGATGTAATCGATCATTTCGCAAACTCCCTTACTTCCCTGATCCATTGATGCGGCTTAAAGCATGCCAGTTCCGCGTGCGCCAGGCCGTCAAAGCCTCTGATCTCCATCTTTGGATTCAACTCTTTCATCTTCAGCGCGCCCTTCTTCGATACTGATTCATTGCCCTTCGTGCCGTGCATAAAAATGATCCTCATGCCTTCCGGATACTTAACGAATTCAAACGGGGTAAAGACCGAATCGATGATGTTGTCTACACTCTGACCGTTCATGTTGTCAGCGATCTTAAGAAAAGTCTCCCAATATTCTTCCGGAAGGAAGTCTTTCCCGAATGCGGCTTTTGTCTTCGGATCGCGCGCCTTTGACTTGCTTAAGATCGTCTTGTAGTTATTCTTCATTATGCCCTTGAACAGGCCGTTTACCTTCATGAGCGGCGCGCCGTCTATGACAAGATTTTCTATCCTGAGAGCTTTGCTTTTCGCGAGCTCAGAAGCGATACGTCCGCCCATCGAAAGGCCTGCCAGAAGATATACTTCACCATTCAGTTCATTCTGTATGTATTCTTCAAGTTTCCTTACCTCATCCTCTACACTTATGAACGTGCTTATTCCGTCTTCGGTATGACCGTCCAGCTCCGGCACGATCACAAAATGACTGCTCTCATAAACCTGCGCCGCCCTGTTCCAGATCTGATACGGCGTGAGCATCCCGTGGATCAGCACGACCGCTTTATTGTTCTTATCGCCATATGTATGAAATACCATTCCTTACGCCTTTCCTCCCATCATGAGGATCACTGACTTCGCGAGATTCCTGAACATGTCTTCCGGCTTGTACTTGCCTTCGATGTGAGGGACCTTGAAGCACTCCGAGAGCACGTATCCTGTCTGGATCCCGTGGTAATTGATGATCATGAACTGAATGATCTCGTCGACACTTGTTGCCGGCTTCAGCTTGTTCTTCTTGACGATGTCCTTTAAAAACTTCTCTGTCGCCACTGTCGCGTAGAGCAGCGGGCTCTGCTCGTCTTTTCCGAGTCTTTGGGCAATGTTCATGGCGCGTTCGGGATCCGTCATCGCGAGCATGTCGCTGTATATCGACACCTTAAGAAGGTCCGTGCCGACTTCCTTCATGTAGTCAGCCTGCATGGCGCAGATGTCGTAAATGGTCTGCTCCCATTTATCCGGGTTTGCCTTGGCCAGGATCTCATCGAGCCTGTCATCTATCTTGTTCTCACTGTTGATCGTGATGACGAGGTCCTTCAGGACTTCATCCAGATCCTTGTAATATCTGTATATGACCCCGTGCGAAAAGCCCGTCTCCTCAATGATGTCCTTCATCTCGACTGACGTTATCGGCTTTCTTGTGCACACACGGTACGCCGCATCGACGATCTCCCTGCGCTTGTTCTTATAGTATTCTTCACTGACTTTGGGCATTGTCTGGTATCCACCTTCGTAAAAATGACTTGGTGTCATTTTAATTCGCCTGAGTGGAGTTGTCAAGGCGGGTGGGCCTTAGAGGCCTGAATATACCCCTGATTTGCTTGAAGCGTGTCGTTTGCGAGTTATAAATTATAGTGCTCCGGGTATACCCTCAGGGGGTATGTTCGCATATTTGCAAGCATAATTACGTACTAAATCTCGAAAAATGATTTTTAGTACGTAGGTTTTGCTTCATATTCATCCTTGAAGAGCGCTTTTGATGTTAAGCAGGCAATTTTCGCTGCCAGACAGCTCGAAAAATCCGGTAACCCGGCCTGCAAGGCAGCCTTTTGCAACGAAAAACACGCAATATACCCCCTCGCCTACGTACTAAAATCGAAAAACCGCGATTCAGTACGTAATTCCGGTCCAGGAAGGGCTGACCAATTCCGGTCCGGGCAAGGCAGAAAGGCTGATCAATTTCGGTCCGGGCAAGGCTAAACGGCAGCTCAATTCCGGTCGCAATCAATAAAAGTCAGATCTTCGTCTGACCTCCGCGGTAGCGGCCGAAGAAGATGCCGTCATCAATATACTTGTCGGCGTCGGATACCCACATGGGGAATTCGCCCGTAGCTACTGCGACCTGGCCGTTCAGCATGCCCGTGTGGAATGACAGGTGCCTGTACTGGCGCAAAACAAGCTCCATGCGCGTGAACCTGCAGCCCTCAGGGCATGAGTACAGCATGTCGTCAGAAAGAGTATCGAGGTAGTCCAAAGTCTTCTTTTCGACGGCATCAAGGTACTCTAAA
>Ga0247608_10008385_pt1 | contig 10450 bp, 8 predicted proteins | sample 176DNAGHGlowgp2_FD_193490 | JGI IMG/M metagenome (GOLD analysis project Ga0247608, IMG submission 193490) | Sheep rumen microbial communities from Palmerston North, Manawatu-Wanganui, New Zealand - 1766 DNA GHGlow gp2 | ecosystem: Host-associated > Mammals > Digestive system > Stomach > Rumen ... | reverse complement strand
AGTGTCAGGCGGTTCCATGTCGGAGGTAACTCAGATTATCCGTCGTGACTTCGATGCAGACGTCTACGGTCAGGAGCGAGTCGGCACGCAGTCCATCAAGTCGCGCTCTGTGATGCGCTGGAACGTGGTGTTCTCCACCACACCAGCAACGGCCAAGAGTCTGCTTGGCGGCAACATCGACAACGGTACCGCCTCGCGCGTGAACCTTTGTACCATCGTGAAGGAAGATGTGGAGCGACGTCCTAAGTTCGGTCGCTACGACGAGACGTTCGACAAGAAGCTGGCGGTATTCCTGGCGCGTCTGGAGTCGGCCAAGGGTGTCATCGCCTGTCCGCAGGCTAAACGTCTGGCAGAGACGCTGTTAGACCGAGCCGAAGAGCGTGCGCTGATGATGGGCAACGAGTCGTACACACAGTTCTCCTATCGCGCTGTGGCCATCGCTTTCCGCAAGAGTATCCTGCTCTACATCATGTGCGGCATGAAGTGGACCAAGGAAATCGAAGACTTCATTATCTGGTCGTTCGACTATGATATGTGGTGCAAGATGTGTCTGCTGGGACAGGACATCAAGGAGAAGCTGGAGCGCGACAACCGCATCATGAAGCCGGGCGTACCCTGTATGCTGGAGCAGCTGGGCGACACTTTTACCCGCGAAGAGTACGACGTGCTGGAGCGTGCGGAGTGTCCTGAGGTCAAGCAGCGCGGCAATCTGCTGAGTCAGTGGAAGCGTCGTGAGTGGGTGGACTACAAGGAAGACCTGAAGATCTACGTCAAGACGGAAAAGTACTACCTGAAGCACGCCGCCTGAAACATGACAGCATGACAAAAGTGACAAATGACAGTGGCAGATTCCGCATGGAATCTGCCACTTTTTCTGAATACACGAGGGTAAGAAGCCCGGTACGACGTTTATTTCTGGAGGTGCTTCTTGCCGTTCTTGATGACGAAGCCCTTGTAGTCGCTGCCTACGCGCTGTCCGCGGAGGTTATAGACCGGGCCGTCGGTCGCCTCAGCATTGACACTCCTGATGCCGTCGGGGCCATCACCCTCCCAACTGATCTGCGCCGACACCTTCAGCCAGATATATCTGAACGGTGCCGAGCTGTTGCCGTTGTCGTCGGTCTTATAGACGAAGCGGAGCCAGCGGGTGAGCGTGATGGGACTCTTCTGGCCGTAAATCAGGTAGTCCACGCACTCGGCGGGTATCACGAATACCATGCGGTGCTGGGCCGAGCCATAGTAGTTGGGGGTGAAGGTAGCATAGGCAACATAATTGTACTCCGGCTCCAGGTCATCGCCTTCGCCGGGCCCTGGCAGCTGGCTGTTGTTACCAAAGTCATCATCGCCGAGATTGTAGATAGCCAGGTCGTAGTTGTCGAAACCGTCCACGTTGTTCTCATTATAATTATATGCGTAGGGCACCACGTAGCGGGCATCTTTATACGGCACGTCATCATCTCCGAGGAAGCAGTCGGCCCAGTAGTTGTCGAAGAACTTGGCATCGTCCATGTTGAGAGTGTTGAACATGGTGGTCGAGAGTGCGTCCCAGTCGATGTTGAAGCCGATGGCCTTGCCCGCCGCCTTGAGGTTAATCATGGGGTATTCGAATGCGGCATCATTCGTGGGTCCAGTGACATCGGGATTATCCGGGTTGTCGGGATTATCGGGGTTATCCGGGTTTATCGGGTCTGGATAGTCGGGACGTGAGCCTGTAGGATAAGGATCGTCGCTGGTCGGGTAGTTAGTCAGGGTGAGCGTGTTTCCGCTGATCTCGGCAATCACATAGCGCCAGTTTGTACCACCCACACATTGACGCCAGGTGTTTTCACTGGGCTGTTTGTAGAGCAGGGTGATAAGATAGACGCCGTCGCCGTACTTGCTGCCGATGTTGATGGTCGGCTTGGAAGTGGTATTGAAGGTCGGGTCGATATTTGCCGCATTGTATGTCAACAGCAGGTCCCAAGTGTCGTCGGGCTTGTGTATGCCCAGCGCGAACTGGTATTCGCCAGCCTGCATCAGCGCGTTTCTTACTCTCCAGGATAAGGTCACGTTGCTGAACGCCTGCGACGTGGAGCTTCTGTAATACTGAGTGCTACCGATGGCTTCCATTCTGACCATCGAGAAGAATCCGGTGGTCAAGGCGCTACCGCCGCTGGTGGCGATGCCGATGCTGGCCACCAGGTCGCAAGTGTAGTCGACACCGTCACCGATCATGGCCGACATCGCGAAATAGCCGTTACAATGGCCGCCCCAGCCCCAGTTCACGGCATAATAACCCTGGCTGTAGCCGTGACAGATGAACGTGTGGCCTTTGGTGCCGGTTTCGTCCACCTGACCGCTAAGGATAAACGGACGGCCCTCGCTCAGTTCCTTGTAGAGAAGATCGTCCCAGTCGCTCGCCTTGTATGCATCGCGATAGATATTATGTACGCCCTGGCTGTAGCCGAAGCGGTTCACCAGCACAGAGGGGATTGAAGCCGACGGGGCGCTTGAGCTCGACTGGTCGTAGTCGACCCTGAGGGCTTGTCCGGCGTAGCGCACCATCCAGGCGGCATCGTCATAGGTGAGATTCGAGTAGTCGACGCTGCGGGAGCCCAGTGATTCGAGGTAATGGCCGCTAGCGTCGGTATATGCGCCCATCGACGGGAGTGTCGAGGGATAGCGATGGTAGGCCAGCATCTGTGCGAGAGCAAGGGGTACGCAACCCGCGACACAGTTCTGCGGGCAGTAGGCATTGAAGGGGCTGCTCTGGCTCCACGAATAATTCATCATCGGCGTAATGTCAGATTTCGAGGCGCGCTGTACAGCCCGTGCCTGGGCGGCGGACATGTCGGCGGGAAGGTTGGCGATGCTCTCGTCGTAAAGGCTGAGCCACCACTTCATGTTGTCAGGCATCTGCTCGTAGTCGAGGCTGCCCTCTTCGCCGTAAGCGAGAATCTCACGGGCGCGGCTGTCGCCTGACACAACGACGAAGCCGCCGTCGTTCTCTACATTAAAGAGGTAGAGGTGCTGATAGGGTCGAGCCTTCGCCGCACGGCGTATCTGGCCTTGTGAAGGTCTCACGATGTTCTTCCCCTGAAGGAACTGCCGGGCTTTCTGCAAAGCCTCCTGCTCGCTGATGGGCTGCGCACTGACGCAGAGCACGAGCAACGTCAAAAAGAGTAAAGCTGATTTTCTCATACTAATAGCATTTTAGAAATTGTTAGAAATAATTATTTATGTCTCGATTTTATGCTGCAAAGATAGCAAAAATTCTCAAAACTTCCAAACATTTTGATGGAAAATGCTAAAAAAATCTTCTATGATTGGTAAAATGATAGCGACGCATTGTTAAATAATCATAAAAGTAATCACAAAGCTAAAAGCTTAAAGCTTAAAGTTCAAAGAAAATTCGTACCTTTGCACCCCGATTTGAGTCCGTTGGGGCAGAGTGAAGTGTGTACGGACGTACGCCGCCTCGCGGAGAAAACCCTTTAATACAATAAATAAATGTACGCAATTGTAGACATTCAGGGTCAGCAGTTTAAGGTAGAACAGGGCCAGAAGCTCTTCGTTCACCACATCAAGGATGCCGAGGAAGGCAAGACTGTTGAATTTGAGAAGGTGCTGCTCGTAGATGCTGACGGTGCAGTGAAGGTAGGTGCTCCCACCGTAGACGGAGCAAAAGTAGTGTGTGAAGTTATCAACCCGCTCGTGAAGGGCGACAAGGTGATTGTGTTCAAGATGAAGCGCCGCAAGGACTCTCGCAAGCGTAACGGCCATCGTGAGCAGTTCACACAGGTTGAAGTTAAATCAGTAATCGCTTAATCAAAAGGAGGACTTAGAAATGGCTCATAAAAAAGGTGTAGGTAGTTCTAAGAACGGTCGTGAGAGCGCAGCTCAGCGACTGGGCATTAAGATTTTCGGCGGTCAGCAGTGTGTAGCTGGTAACATCATCGTTCGCCAGCGCGGTACGAAGCACAACGCAGGTAACAACGTTGCCATCGGTAAGGACGACACCCTCTACGCTCTCGTAGACGGTACCGTTAACTTCCACAAGGGCAAGTTCAACAAGAGCGTTGTCTCAGTCATTCCAAACGCTGAGGCCTAATCAGTTTTAAACAAGAAAAAAACTTATTCCAAACAAACAACAGAGTCCTTCTCTCCTATGGAGAGAGGGATTTCTGCTTTTTTATACCTTTTTCTTTTGTAGTTTGAACGATATTTTGTAATTTTGCACCTTAGAAATTGAATTCAAACAAATAAATACGTATTTAACATGTTAACACTCAAACTCATCAGTGAGCAAACTGAACGTGTGGTCCGTGGTCTGGAGAAGAAGCATTTTCCCAATGCGCAGCAGGCCATCGACGAAGTATTGGCCGTAGACAAGAAGCGCCGCGAGGCTCAGCAGGAACTCGACAAGAGCCTGAACGAGCAGAAGCAGCTGTCTGGACAGATCGGCCGGTTGATGAAAGAAGGAAAGAAAGACGAGGCCGAGCAGGTGAAGGCTCAGGTGGCCGAGCTCAAGGAGAAATCGAAACAGCTCGACGAGACGATGGCCAAGGCACAGGAGGAGATGACTACCCTGCTCTGCCAGATACCGAACATCCCCTACGACGAGGTGCCCGAAGGCAAGGCTGCTGAGGACAACCACGTGGTGAAGTCGAATCTGAAGGAATGTACGGAGAGCGACACCGTCGGCAACTGGGACGTGAACCCCTCGCTGGGCATCGCCAATCCCCTGCCCCACTGGGAACTCGCCAAGAAGTACAACCTCATCGACTTCGACCTGGGTGTGAAGATCACCGGTGCCGGATTCCCCGTGTATATCGGCAAGGGCGCTCAGTTGCAGCGTGCACTCATTAATTTCTTCCTGGCTGAAGCCAACAAGGCCGGCTATACGGAAATCATGCCTCCGACAGTGGTGAACCAGGCCTCAGGTTATGGTACTGGTCAGCTGCCAGACAAGGAAGGTCAGATGTACCACTGCGAGGTGGATGACTTCTATCTGATTCCTACGGCCGAGGTGCCTGTGACAAACATCTATCGCGACGTGATCCTCGACGAGAAGGATCTGCCGATCAAGAACTGCGCCTATACACAGTGCTTCCGTCGTGAGGCAGGTTCGTATGGTAAGGACGTGCGCGGACTGAACCGTCTGCATGAGTTCTCGAAGATCGAGATTGTGCGCATCGACAAGCCTGAGCACTCGAAGGAGAGCCACAAGGAGATGCTGGCCCACGTGGAGGGTCTGCTGAAGAAGCTGGAACTGCCCTATCGTATCCTGCTGTTGTGCGGTGGCGACCAGAGCTTTACGAGCGCCATCTGCTATGACTTCGAGGTATACTCTGAGGCTCAGGGTCGTTGGCTCGAGGTATCGTCGGTATCTAATTTCGACACCTATCAGGCCAACCGCCTGAAGTGCCGCTATCGTCCTGAGGGCAGCAAGAAGCCCGAGCTGTGTCACACCTTGAACGGTTCTGCCCTCGCCCTGCCGCGTATCGTGGCTGCCCTGCTGGAGAACAACCAGACTGAGAACGGTATCAAGATTCCCGCTGCCCTCGTTCCCTACATGGGCTGCGACATCATCGATTAATCAACACTAAACAGATATGAACAAAATCGTAAGAAAAGAGCAGTTCTCTGAGAAGGTATTCCTGTTTGAGATCGAGGCTCCGCTGATTGCCAAGAGCCGTAAGGCCGGTAACTTCGTCATCGTGCGCGTAGGTAAGAAAGGTGAGCGTATGCCGCTGACCATCGCCGCCGCAGACATCGAGAAAGGCACCATCACGCTGGTGGTTCAGATGGTGGGTCTGTCATCAAAGAAACTCTGTGCCCTTAACGAAGGTGACTATGTGACTGACGTCGTTGGTCCGCTGGGCAATCCTACGAAGATTGAGAAATACGGCACCGTCGTGTGTGCTGGTGGCGGACTTGGTGTAGCTCCTATGCTGCCCATCATCCAGGCCCTGAAGGCTGCCGGCAACCGTGTGCTCTCAGTAATGGCTGGTCGCTCTAAGGATCTGATTATCCTTGAAGACAAGGTTCGCGAGAGTTCTGACGAGGTAATCATCATGACTGATGACGGCTCGTACGGCGAGAAGGGCGTGGTGACTGTAGGTATGGAGAAATTCTTCGAGCAGGAACACGTCGATAAGGTGTTCGCCATCGGTCCTCCAATCATGATGAAGTTCTCAAACCTCACTGCTCAGAAGCACAATATCCCCTGCGAAGTATCGCTGAATACGATTATGGTGGACGGTACGGGTATGTGTGGTGCCTGCCGACTCACGATCGGTGGTAAGACGAAGTTCGTCTGCATCGATGGTCCTGAGTTCGACGGTGCACTCGTCGACTGGGACGAGATGTTCAAGCGTATGGGTACCTTCAAGCGTGAGGAACAGGAAGAACTCGCTCACTACGAGGAGCATCTGGATTCAATTGATAATGGACAATCGACAATTGACAATTCAAAGACCACTGATGTCGTGATGGACAGCGATCCTACAAACGATACGATTGATGTCCTGACGGATCGTGATGCTGAATGGCGTAAGGAACTCCGTGCTTCGATGAAGCCGAAGGAGCGCACACAGATTGAGCGCGTGGTGATGCCCGAGCTCGATCCCGTCTATCGTGCTACCACACGTACGGAAGAGGTGAACATCGGTCTGACCAAGGAAATGGCGATGACTGAGGCTAAGCGTTGTCTCGACTGCGCAAAGCCAAGCTGTGTTGAGGGCTGTCCTGTGAATATCAATATCCCGTCGTTCATCAAGAACATCGAGCGTGGCCAGTTCCTGGCTGCTGCCAAGGTGCTGAAGAACACCTCTGCCCTGCCCGCTGTCTGTGGTCGTGTATGTCCGCAGGAGAAGCAGTGTGAGAGCAAGTGTATCCACCTGAAGATGAACGAGCCGGCTGTAGCCATCGGCTATCTGGAGCGTTTCGCTGCTGACTTTGAGCGCGAGAGTGGAAATATCTCTCTGCCCGAGATCGCACCAGCCAACGGTATCAAGATCGCCGTCGTGGGTTCAGGCCCTGCTGGTCTTTCTTTCGCTGGCGATATGGTGAAGAAGGGTTACGACGTCTATGTCTTCGAGGCTCTGCACGAGATCGGTGGTGTGTTGAAATATGGTATCCCCGAGTTCCGTCTGCCGAATAAGATCGTCGATGTGGAAATCGAGAACCTCGCCAAGATGGGCGTTCACTTCCAGACCGACGTTATCGTTGGTAAGACAATTTCTGTCGAGCAACTTGAGGCTCAGGGCTTTAAGGGTATCTTCGTAGGCTCTGGTGCTGGTCTGCCTAACTTCATGAATATCCCTGGTGAGAACAGCATCAATATCATGTCGTCTAACGAGTATCTGACCCGTGTGAACCTGATGGATGCTGCCAACCCGAAGACCGATACCCCGCTGAATCCTGCTAAGAGCGTGCTCGTGGTGGGTGGTGGTAACACCGCTATGGACTCTTGCCGTACAGCCAAGCGTCTGGGTGCTGAGGTAACCCTCGTCTATCGCCGTTCTGAGGTTGAGATGCCAGCTCGTCTGGAGGAGGTAAAGCACGCCAAGGAGGAAGGTATCAACTTCCTGACGCTGCATAATCCTATCGAGTACATCGCCGACGAGACGGGTGCCGTGAAGCAGGCCGTTCTGCAGGTGATGGAGCTCGGCGAGCCTGATGCATCAGGTCGTCGTAGTCCTGTTCCCGTTGAGGGCAAGACCGTTACGCTCGATGTGGATCAGGTGATTGTAGCAGTAGGTGTATCACCTAACCCACTCGTGCCGAAGTCCATCCAAGGTCTCGAACTGGGCCGCAAGAACACCATCGCTGTGAGCGAGGAGATGCAGTCGAGCCGACAGGAGATCTTCGCCGGTGGTGACATCGTGCGTGGTGGTGCAACGGTGATCCTCGCTATGGGCGACGGTCGTCGTGCTGCCCTGAATATGGACAAGCACCTGAGAAGTGAATAGTGAAGAGTGAAGAGTGAAGAATTTGCTACCGCTCTGAATTCAGATATGGAGAGCCGTCGCCTGGAGAAGAGGCTGAACGAGCGTTTTGTCAAGGCGATGGCTACTTATCATCTGATAGAAGATGATGACCATATTCTCGTGGGACTATCCGGAGGCAAGGACTCGCTCCTGCTACTGGAACTCTTGGCGAAGCGCGCAAAGATCGAGCACCCACGATTTAAGGTTGAGGCGTTGCACGTGAGGATGGAGAATATCCATTACGAAACGGACACGAGCTATCTGCAACAGTTCTGCGACAATCTGGGCGTGAGGCTCCACGTAAGAACGACGAGTTTCGAAACAATTGAAAATGGAAAATTGATAATTGAAAATGGAAAATCTTCAATGTTCAATCTTCAATCTTCAATAAGGCGAAAGCAAAAGCAGCCCTGTTTCCTCTGCTCCTGGAATCGTCGCAAGCTACTCTTCAACCTCGCTCAGGAACTCGGCTGTAACAAGATTGCCCTCGGACATCATCAGGACGACCTAATACATACGGCACTGATGAACCTCACGTTTCAGGGGCGTTTTGGTACGATGCCGGCAAGACTGAAGATGCGGAAGATGCCGCTCGCGATCATCCGTCCACTCTGCATGATTGAGGAACAGGATATCAAGGCCTACGCAGAGCTGCAGGGCTATCAGAAACAACAGAAGCTCTGTCCCTACGAGACCGGCTCGCATCGCACAGATATCAAACGTCTCTACGACGCCATCGAACAGATGAATCCTGAGGCCCGTTACAGTATCTGGCGAGCTTTGGAATCAGACAACAGACTCATTGAAGAATGATTATAACAATATGAATATAAAGACTATAGCCATAATCGCTCTTGCTTTGCTTGTACCACTATCGATGCAAGCACAGAAGAAAAAGAAGGTGATCAAGAGACCCATCGCTGTGGTTCCTGAAGAGCCTGCAGAAGACCCGCGTATCACAGAGATGCGTGAACTGACTCAGCAGATTATCTTCTTTGACAGTGTGGTCGTCGAGAAGAATCATTTCCTCTCGGCCATCCGTCTGCATCCGGAATCAGGACGACTCAGTTCCTTTAATGACTTCTTCCGAGTACAAGGAACGCCCGACGGTTATGTCTATCTCAATGAGATGGGTAACAAATGTTACTTCTCTGATGTCAGCGACGATGGCGGACTGCGACTTTTCACCAGCGACAAACTGGGCAGCGAATGGAGTTCCCCCACTCCCCTAAAAGGCATCAGCGAGGGTATCAGCGAAGCCAACTATCCCTTCATGATGGCCGATGGTACCACCTTCTACTTCGCCGCTAAAGGTGAGGAGAGCATCGGTGGCTATGACATCTTCATGACCCGTTATGATGCTGAAGACGGACGTTTCTTCAAACCCGAGAATATCGGTATGCCTTTCAATTCTGAGGCTAATGACTATATGTATGCCATCGATGAAACCAACAATATCGGCTATTTCGTCACCGACCGTCGGCAGCCAGAGGACAAAGTCTGTGTCTATATGTTTATTCCGCCAACCACACGTCGTAACTATAATGTAGAATCATTGTCCGACGAACAGTTGCGGGGCTATGCTGACATCAGCCGTATCGCTGACACCTGGGGTAACGGCAAAGAACGAAAACTGGCCTTAGAACGGCTTAATAGTCTGCAGGAGACAGGTCGTGAGGAAAACAAGCCCGAGATGACCTTTGTCATCAACGACCAGACGACCTATACCTCTGTCAGTCAGTTCCGTCATCCAGACAGCAAAGGGCTCTATGCCGAGTTGCAGGAAGCCAAGCGACAGCTTGAGGACACTCAGGTGCTGCTGGAGAAATCACGAAACTATTTTGCAAAGGCATCAGCCGACGACAAACAGACACTCCGTCCTGAGATCCTCGATGCAGAAAAGAAACTCGAACGGCTTATCGCTGACACGAAGTCGTTGGAGAAACGCATCCGAAATGCTGAGAATAGTATTATTAACCCATAAAAACAAAAGCTTATGAGTAAGAGACATTTTCCAGAATCCGAACTGATTATCAATGCCGATGGCTCCTGTTTCCATCTGCATCTGAAACCTGAACAGCTGGCCGACAAGGTGGTTCTCGTGGGCGATCCTGCCCGTGTTGACACCGTTGCAGCCCATTTCGACACAAAGGAGTGCGAAGTCAGCAGTCGTGAGTTCCACACGATTACAGGTATGTACAAAGGAAAGCGCATCACTTGTCAAAGTCACGGTATCGGCTGCGACAACATTGATATTGTGGCCAACGAACTCGACACCCTTGCGAACATCAACTATCAGACGCGTGAGGAATTCGATGAGCACCGCACCCTGACGATGGTACGCATCGGCACCTGTGGCGGTCTGCAACCCTACACGCCGACCGGTTGTTTTATTGCTTCAGTAAAGAGCATCGGTTTCGATGGCCTGCTGAACTTCTATGCAGGACGTAATAACGTCTGCGACCTGCAACTTGAAG
>Ga0247608_10008381_pt1 | contig 10453 bp, 10 predicted proteins | sample 176DNAGHGlowgp2_FD_193490 | JGI IMG/M metagenome (GOLD analysis project Ga0247608, IMG submission 193490) | Sheep rumen microbial communities from Palmerston North, Manawatu-Wanganui, New Zealand - 1766 DNA GHGlow gp2 | ecosystem: Host-associated > Mammals > Digestive system > Stomach > Rumen ... | reverse complement strand
AGAAAGAAGCCGGATGATGGCAATAAAATATCATCTCCAATCGTTTCTCCCCATTTTTCCTCGCTAGGATTAAATCGTTCCGCCTTGACATCAGTTTCAATACTTTTCAGCCTGTTATTTACCGTTATCTGCAATTCACCTAACTTTTTGGTCAAAGCATCTTTGGCATCTTGTTCTGAATATACACTCAGATTACTGATACCCATCATACGAAATTGCGGATGAATAAATTTATCTCTTTCTGTTGGCACTATGATGTCAATCACAGTTCTATATGCCGTTGAGAAGTTTTCTGGGATATGTAGTTCTTTTATATCATGCAGCTTACAATCCTCATTTGGAACAATACAATGACTAAGAAGCGCCTCATTACCAGTCTCAATCAAGTATTGCACAATACTTTTTAGATAAACAACCCACTCATTTGGCAGACCAGTCTCTGTTTCATTCCAGTTAATCGCCTCAATTGCCGTTACAACATCCTCTATATTGAGAATATGGTTCTGTGGATTACCAGTCCGCCATTGACAAATCTGTTTGCTCCAGAAAAGAAAGTCCTTATATTCAGAAATTTTTCCCGAATATTGTTTCAACAGCACTTCATATATGGCTTTTCTAAGCCCTTCATTCTTGATAGCATACTCAGTAACAGTCTCATCTATCACTATCAGCTCCTGTGGTTTTAGGTAGTCACCTTCATTGTTCAATGCAATTGGCATTGTTTCCATCAGAGATACCCACTTCACTTGCAGACTTTCATTGAAGTCAACAACCGCCTGATTCTTGCTAGTGTTGTCGAAGCAGACCTTTCCCAGATATTTCCTATCAGAAACTTGTTCCAAGTAGGTATTCAACCACTCCTCTACCATCTGATAGGCACATTCCAACATCCTCTTGTTGTCATTCTCAGGCAGTCCAAGGCCTTGTGGAACTATTCTTAATCCACTTCTCGAATCGTTCTCACATTCAAACAGAGGCGAATGAACTATCATATTAAGTCCCCAGTTTTCAGTTCCTATCAGCGGTAGAGACAGATATAGTTTTGCTAATCCTTTTTCAAACAATTTTGCCTTATAGCCATTTCCATCTTGTTCTACAGGCAATAGAACAGTTACTATACTGTCATCCACTCTCTCATCTATAGTCTTTGAAGAAAGAGTGAAAATCGTATGGTCTTTATTTCTTACACCCTCTTCTTTTATATCAGTCCTTTTTAAAATATAGGAATCACCTTCGCCAACAGGTTTACCAACAATTTCACTAAGTTTGAACAACCTGTTGTATCCTTGAATTTCATCCTTAAATTCTATCTCTTTAATATAATTACTATTCAATGCGAGAACGTACGAAACTTGGTTTGGCGCATTCTCAAAAGCCCTCTTCAGGGCATCATGTTCAGCATCAAATCGTGCAACATATTTGAATTCCGTCTTCCCATGAGCGTCATCAGTAAGAACCGCCGGGTCAAAGCCCCAGCTTTTTACTTTCCCAGCCTGTTGTTTTAGAGATTCTTTCAGCAAGTCTTTGTCCTCAAACGAGCGGTCGAGTACTAACTCTGGAAAATGGTAATAGAGTTTACTCTCATCCACCACTTGCAAGATACCCGCAAGGTGAATTATCCGACCAAACTGATGAGTAATCAAGAAACCTGTTCCATACTTACCCACCGTCTTGATATCCGACCTCACCTTCGAACTCGTCTGCTTTATCAACGACTCCAACGATGTATTTGTGAACGGTTTTCCGTGGTGAGAAAACACCAGACCGCTTTCAGTGCGAGTAAAAGATATCACTGCAGGCTCTGTTTCCCACGACACATCTCTTGCATTCTGCACTAACTCCCAGATAGCCCGCTCTGCAGGAACATTCTCTGCATTCCTGATGCCTGTCAGAATATCCCCAGCTGGACCACCCCACGTTGTTTCGTCTGTAGTGCGGTCGATAGTTGCATTCCTAAGCTTAGAAAGTTCTTCGCTATTCATCCTTAGAAGTAGTCGCTTACTGATAAATTGACACCTGAGGCTTATAAAGACACTCTTGTTTGAAATGATCAATATTTCGTGTCTTCTGTGAGAACGACATACCAACGCCTTCTATCTGTTTACCTTTTATATAGTAAGCCTCAGCATAGCTATTCTCTTTTATCTGTTTCAGTGCTCCTTTTGAACGGTCTTTACCATCCTTCGAATACTTAAACTCCATAATGAAGATTCTGTTAGGATACTCTATCATCATGTCTATACGTCCATCACTCGTTTCAGTTTCTGAAACAGGATTCATCCCCAGCACAGCAGTTATTACATGAATGATAGTATGGAAATATCCTTCATCCAGTTTCTCCTTGTGTATATTGTATGGGACGTTCTTTATCAAACTTCCCATAAGTTCCACAAATAATTTGACATTGTTATTACTTAAAGCGCTCTTCGCACGCTGGTAAGGTATAGGGATGCTATCATCTGACATGTATATACCCAGACAACGTGTAACCATCTGGTCAATATCTTGGCAGATTTTGTACATATCCACTACTATCATATCCGTTTCCTCTCCATTAAAGTTCTCCTTAATCAAGAAATGACGGTCATTGATATGACGTTTAAAATTCTCAAGAAATTGGAGCAACTGTGGTATTGACGAAAACATGGATGGTATGATATGGCAATTAGCATCCACCAATAAATGATCCTCAATATTCCCTATTATATCATAAAATAACTGCAAAAGAGAATCACCTGATTTTAGGCGATATATGCCTGTTAGCCTATCTCGATTCACTGCTTGATAGATGAAATGCCACTCAGAGTATCTTGCAGATATCCACTCTTCGAGATATTTAATTCTCTTTCTTTTTCTACTATTGGATCCATCTCACTATCTTTGAACAGAATTTCTTCTTTTAAATCATATTATCTTCAAGATTCTGCCATCCCTATTATAGTATACATGCCATCTGCGTACCCTAATAGTTAACGTTAATGTTATCGTCAAGGTTGAAAGACCTTGTCTTTCTCCAACTCCCTCACCACCTTATAAAACTCCTCAGGGCTATACACATCCATTTCATAGAGGAAATTATCCATATCATTCATTGCCCAGTGCAGTTCTACGAAATGCTCCTCCAGGTTCCCTGCTTCTATCATGGTAAACGACTCCTCAAACCGCTGAAACATCAGCCTGTCGCTCCAGTCAAAGCCCTTCGATAGCTTATAGAACGCCTCGCACACCTTGTACTGAGCCTTATAATCCAGAGCCCTTACAGCCTCCATCAGTTCGCCACTGGTCTGGAACCCATTCTTTGCATCATATTATAGAATCGAAATCACATGAAAGGGTATTCAGCCCATCTTTCTGTTCCTCACATCAAATTCAGTTGCATTAAATCTGTATACAGAATACTGCTCATTAAGTCTTTTCGAGATAGTATAATTCAAAATTAAACTCGACAGGAAAAAGTCCAAATCGTTATTTGCAACAACTATATCATGATTGCTAATAAAGTCATAGAGGTTTGAGATTCTTAGAGTATCAAATAAATTTTTGAACCTATTGATATCGGTTATCTCATTTTCTTCTAAATCGCCATTATGTAATAGAAGTAAATCTCCAATCTCCTTATCTACAAGATTTAACATTGCCTTCACTTTACTTATTTTGTCTTCATTAATAGCAATATGATTTTCATCTTTCTTTTCTTGAAATAATGCCTGTCTTGCCACGTTTTCACTTTTATCTACAAGATTCCCCTCATTGTCAATCATCCCAAGTGACTCAACCGCAATAACATAGTTCACGTGAATAGAACGATACATAGATGCGAGGTGTTGCTTTGCCTTAAAAATACTATATGACCTGGGCCGGAAATCCGAAAACAAATAGAAAATCATACCAGCTATGTATCCATAGCTCACATTATCCAAAATCACTCGACAGGGATGTAGGAAAGAAACACCAGTTCCTAGCTTTGAGAACGGTACTACAGGAAATATCAGTGCAATCACAAGAAGGAACCAGATGAGTTTCTCTTCTTTAGCCATCCTTAGTCTAATCTTCCAAAGCATTTTCTTATTGAAGGCTTTTCGTGCCTTTATTCGAGCTTTAATATGATTCTCGGTTTCCATAATATATCTTCTTGCGTTAAGGTTTTCGTTAACGTTAAGGTTAAATCACCTCCCCCGCATACTCCATCTTCTTCCTCAGCACTGTACACAGTATCATCTGTATATCCTTCACAAACGAGTAGTGCCTATAGTAATAGCAGTTAAGCCGCACCTTGTCCGGGTAAATCACGTTGTCATTATACCACACCGCCAGTTCCTGGTCAGTCATACCGTCTGTCTGCTCTTTGGGGAGAAGCCCGCCTTTTTCCACCTTATTTCTCACATCGGCCAGCATCTCATCCTCGAGCCTGTACTTCAAAGTGGCTGGTCCGGTAATACCCGGCCTCAGTTTCAGCACATCACGGTCGTCACCCACTAACTTGTCGGCATAGCCCGGGACATCGGGACGTGGCCCGACGAAGCTCATTTTGCCACGTAGCACATCCCAAAGTCCTGGAAGTTCATCCAATTTATAGTGGCGCAGTTTGGCACCAAAAGGAGTGATGCGGCTATCACCAGCCACAGAGACCGTGCTCCACGACTCATCACCTTTCCTGGCTTCCAGCCCTTCCTTATTCTTAACTGGAATCATCGTGCGGAACTTGTGGCACCTGAACAATTTGCCGCCTTTGCCCACCCTCTTTTGGACAAAGAATGCCGGGCCGCCCGGCATCTTGACCTTCACCAGGATGGCCACGGCAACTAAAACCGGCCACAAGAAAAGAAGACCGAAGAAAGAGACAATTCGGTCAAAGAGAAATTTTAAAACCATATATTAGACTATTTCCTTGCAAATGTTCGATAAACCCACCCTCTCACTCTATTTGGCAAAAGCAGTTGGATAATAAAACGCTGAATATAATTCACGACATACTCTTTACGACTTATCAGTCCATTCTCCAACATCAACTTCTTGATACCAATCTCACTATCGAAGTACTTTTTCCCTCCTCTTCTTGCATACTGATCCGAGCCACTGCGTACATTCACAGCCACATCAGGGATGTTGGCGAATTTGCAACCCGCCATCATCATTCTCACCCAAAGATAGTAGTCCTCATTCCAAAACCAATCTTGATAGTTACCCGCTTTGAGTACCGATTCTTTACGAAACATCACGGTTACGTGGTTCAACGCACAACGACTCTTCATGTAATCGTAAATTTCCTCATTTGTCAAAGGCACTTCTCTACGACCGACGACATTGTCTGGTGTATCTATGAATTCCGTCATTTGCCCACCCACAATATCACATTCAGGGTGCGTCTCGAGGTAAGCCAACTGTTTCTCGAACCGATCAGGCAAACAGATGTCATCACTATCCATGCGGGCAATGATGTTATACTTAGCATTCTCCACACCTATCTTCAACGCATTTCCAAGGCCGCCGTTTTTTTCGAGACGGATAATGTGCATTATTCCCGAATAACTATCTTCATAACCCTGCAACATAGCAGATAGTGCTGACGGCACAGGTCCATCTTGAACCAAAACTATCTCTGTTGGTTTAACCGACTGAATCACCAACATACTATCGAGTGCGGCCTTTACATATTCAGGATTATCGTTTTTATAAACTGAAGTACAAACAGAATACATATTGTTATATGTCACTATTTTTATGTAATTTACAGATTTACGCAGAAAGTTCTTTTATTCTTTTTGCAGGCACACCTGCATACAGGCCGTTAGGCTCTGTCGATTTTGTAACAACACTCCCAGCGGCAATAACACAGCCCTTCGCAATTGTTACATCGGGAAGAATTGTAGAACTGGCCCCTATCCATACACCATCTTCAACGATAATGCTTCGGTAGACATGTTTACCTGCTCTTTGATTTTCAGATCCCAATTCATGTGTAACACATGTAAATACACAATTCATCCCAACTTGAACATTATTTCCTATGAGTATTTTGGCATTATCAGTCCAACCAATATGAAAGCTACATCCATAATTAATTAGGAAATTGTCTCCTATCACAACACATTCAGGCCTATCGAAGAACACACATCGTCTAATATCAACATTTCTGCCTTTCTTTAATCCAATTTTAAAGAAAAAAGTAGCGTTTACGACTCTGCGTGCTATACGTAATAAAATGTTCATATTACATTACCAAAATAAATGATTGTTAGTGTCTTTCATATTAATACTTCCCAAAATCTACTTTAATTAAATGCAAACCCACTTGTTGTTCTACAGGTGGTGGTGTCATATAATCGCCAAACATTTGAGATAAATACTTATGATAATGCTCGGCCACACATAATTGTGTGTCTTCAAAAGGAACTCTTATTGGTTTACCGAAGATTTCCCTATTCACAATTGATGTTCGGAAATTGGTTCTCCCATAGAAGAAGCCCCAAAAATCCGTATCTATTTGATTGTATCTTTCAACTTGTGATCTAAACCAATTCCTTATCGGTTTTATCTTCAATGGGAAAGATAGGAGTATCATTAGGCGTTTCTTAAGACCAAAAGTGCTTTCCTTATCGCCACGGGCTGATAGTTGGTAGCACAAGAATATTTTCGCACAGAAATATTGCCACAGCTGTGCAATTTTTCCGACAGGTACATTATCCATCTTAAAAACATCTACATAAATTCCTTGCATATCGGGATTGTCGGTGTAGCTTACACCTTCAACCAGTTTAGTTCCTTTGAGTCTAATTTTGGAAAAAAACATTGACCAATCTTTCAATCCTTCTTGGAGATAATATTTTGACGTGTCTAACTCCGTCTTACAAACTGCAATAAACTTATCATAGTTGTCGTGACTCATTATTATGTCCAGGTCGTCATCCCAAGGAATAAAGCCTTTATGTCTGATGGCTCCTATAGCTGAACCGCCCAAAAGGTAATAATCAATATTATGTCTTTGACATATTTCATCTATGTCTTTCATAATACTGAGAATCACTAACTGAAGGTGCCGTAAATCTGTCATATTCTTAACAAGTTCTTATTTGTAGCAATAGCCTCCATTTACTTCTAACATACTACCGTTGACGAATGGATTATCGATGCAGAAACGGAAAGCATCGACTATTTCCTCAACAGTGGCAAAACGATGGATTGCTGTTTTCTTATAAATATTTTGTTTTATCTCTTCGGGCTTCTCATTCTGCCATGGAGTGGCAACAAAACCAGGAATAATGGCATTCACGGTTGTTCCTGTTCCTTCGAATTCCTTGACAAGATTCTTTGCAAGAGCGCAAACGGCAGATTTAGTCACTCCGTATGAAAGCACCGTGGCGTGCGGATGAACAGCCATCTGTGAGCCGGTAAAGAGGATCCTACTCCCGACAGGGATGATGGGGAAAAATTCACGCACCATAATATAATGCGAGTTCACGGCCACTTCCATCTGCCGGTCCCAGTCTTCATCTGTTGTCTCTGTGAACGATTTACGGATGCTCATTCCCGCATTGCACACTATACAATCCAGATGATCTGTCTTTGCCTTCACATAATTGATAAAGGCATATACCTCATCCCGTTTGGTTTGGTCAACAATGTGAGCTTCGTAATTCTCAATCTTTTCCTCAAATTCTGGCCCGACGTATGTAGCAAAGACATAATATCCTTTTTGAGCCAACATTTTAGCCACACCCAAACCCATTCCAGAGCTGGCGCCAGTTACAACTGCATACTTCATATTTCTATTACGTTTTCTTTGTTAAGATATTTTTCAATAATCTCCGCGATAGCCACACTCTCGCGCCTACGCAACTTGTAGCAACTCCTTCGGTCATTTACAATCATAGAGAGCCACTCCTGAATCTCATAACGTAGGCCCTCGCCATCATAGCTGTAGAAATACTTCTTGTTCTTGGCCTGGTCTTCGTAGCGCACCTCGAAGAAATCTGTCAACCACCAAGGGGCAGGAACGTAAATGTAACCCTTTGTGCCGCTGATAACCAAATTACCTTCTGTTTTCACGCCAATGCCTAAAGTGAAAGAAGATGTCGCATGCGGATAGTTAATCACACCTTTTGTGTAGATATCCACTCCATTTTCCATTTTACTATGGAAATCCACGTCTTTCCAGTCTATGCCTAATAGTTTAATGATAGCCAGTAGAGTGAGCGGAGCGTGTTCTGTCATTGCACCACCTGCTTGAGCAGCATCCAGTTCACGAGTAGGTGGCGGAACCATCTTACTGAGCGAAGCCTTCACATCCACCACATCGCCTATGATACCACTTTTCACCAATGTCACGATATGTCCGAATGCCGGGCAGTAAGCTGTCTTACTCGCTTCCATCAATACAAGGTTTTTCTCCTCTGCCAGTCGATACAGTTCCAACGCCTGCTCCTTGGACAGGACAAATGGGATCTCACAAAGCACATGCTTGTCGGCAAGCAAAGCCTGTTTCACATAATCATAATGTGTCAAATGCGGCGAAGCTACATATACCAGGTCCACATTCTGCAAGAATATTTCATACTCCGAGTACGCTGTTAATCTATACGCTTGGGCAAACGTTTCGGCCTCAGCAGGATCAGGATTCATCACAGCTGTCACTTGTGCCCCATTTACCACCTTGGTCTCTGGCACAAAGCGATGGGCAATTCGTCCGCCCCCCACTATGCCTATGCGATAGTTTTCTTGGCTTTCCTCACGGAGCATAGTGGAAGAAATCCCCTCTGTGCGAGGAAGATACACCACCTTGCAATACTCGTTCAGATAGTCAAACTTACCTATCCAATCGCTACCAATGGCAAAAATATCCACGTCATACTTCTGAATGTCATCAATCTTTTGCCCCAGATAGTCCTCGATGATGACCTCGTCGGCATAGCCTGTGGCTTTCACCGCCTCAACACGTTCCAGAACATTGTTACGCACATTGAGTTTACCTCGGCCACGATCAAAACTGTCGCTAGTTACACCAACGATGAGGTAGTCACCTAATTCTTTGGCTCTTCTTAACAGATTAATATGACCGTGGTGAAGCAAGTCATAGGTACCATAGGTTATAACCCGTATCATTCCATTCATAATTATTAAACGCTCAGATATTAACGATTACTAACACTAGTGTCTCTTAAAAAATGTTAAAAAGAAAAATTAATCTCCAACTGCCCGTCATCCGGCGTTCCTTCTTGCCTTCGCTCGAAGAGTTCGCGCAGCTTGTCCTTGACCAACAAGGAGCTTCCAAGAATGCGCATGACTTCGAAGAGTGGCCTTTCCAACTGGAGGTCGTGCTCAATGATTGATGAGGCAGTAGGTGATGATTGCGACGTGGATCTGTATGCGCACCGCATTTTCAGACTCTCCCCAGAACTTTTTGACACGGAGATGCTGTTTGAGCCATTTGAAGAAGAGTTCCACTTGCCAGCGGTACCGGTAGAGCAATGCGATATCCTTGGCGGCAAGGTAAAAATTGTTGGTGTAATAAACAAACGATCGTCCAAGGTCTGCGGCGTAGTAAACGATTCTCCTAAGTTCGAACGGATAGTTGTTGAAGTTTCTCTTTCCTGTAAACCTGATCGTCTGGTCGAGAAGCACGCCGTCCAATCCATCGAGGATGTCCTCTCCCACAAGCACCTCGTATTCGGGCTAACCTTTCTCCCGTATGATGAAGAACGTGCCGCAGGTATGGATGGAGAACAGGCGGGCGAGGTCAAAGTAGCCCCGGTCGAAGACATAACAGGCCAAGGGCTCGTAAACGATGACATCCATGAACTTGGTGTCATGCACTTTGGCAGAGGTGATTCTATAGGAAACAGGTATCTCAGTGGCGATATCAATTTGGGTGTGGATTCTGATACCGGATTTAGTGCTGCGGGAGTGTGCCCAAAAGAAAAGCGACATGCAGAGGTCGATTGTGGTGGAATCAACAGCATAAAACCGTCCGTGCAGCTCGAATTCCTTTGTGAGACGTCTTTTCTGCGCAAGGGAGACCATATAAGAAACGAACTCCTCGAAGACACGCGGGTCACGAACCTTGTTTGCCTTGGGTATGGTGTTCCTGCTAGCTGGTGTTTCGCCGAAACCGAGATGGTAAGATCGTTTAGCATGAGCGGTGGTTATATCGGTGAGTCCCCTGAGGCTTCCGCAACCAATCAGCCGCCCGAACATGAGCATGAGCAGATGATTCCAGAGGGGAAAAGCCCATTTCTGCGTCTTGTCGACATATTTCGACACGATTCTTCTGAACTTCCGCTGCGGCTGAAACAATGTGATTTGAGTGAAGATATACTGTCCGACATACATTTTCGTACCTGTTTTGATTCGGGCACAAAAATGCAAATTTCAAGTCTCGAACAAGGTGCTTCATGTTTAAGTAATTGTGCGTAAAATACATACAATAAGAATTAACAAATTTTAAGAGACACTAGTG
>Ga0247608_10008380_pt1 | contig 10454 bp, 6 predicted proteins | sample 176DNAGHGlowgp2_FD_193490 | JGI IMG/M metagenome (GOLD analysis project Ga0247608, IMG submission 193490) | Sheep rumen microbial communities from Palmerston North, Manawatu-Wanganui, New Zealand - 1766 DNA GHGlow gp2 | ecosystem: Host-associated > Mammals > Digestive system > Stomach > Rumen ... | reverse complement strand
GTCCCCATGCCTCATCGTTTTCCGGTATTGGGTGGAACTGTGGCAAATAATATGCTATTAGTCTTGCTTTCATGCTGTACAGTTTTCTATAACGCAATCATGTTGCATCCTGGGCCGCCTTCAAAAATAGGTCTCAAACTGGACTTGTCAACGTATTCCCCGTTACGAGCGCCCTGGAAACCAGCATTGCCTGTGTTGATATAGCTGCCCATAGTTTTCTATTGTTCTGCAAAGATAATGCTTTTTCTTGAAAAGGCAAAGAGAATCAGCAATTATTCAATTGCAACTGGCGAATGTAATCTTTATCATAGCTGCGAGCTGGTATTGTATTTACACGAACATCGTCTTTTTAACAACGAATACATACGAATTGCGAATTATAGGATATGGTCTGACATTAAGAGTTTTTAATGATTCTTGTCACTTAGTATGTCATGATAGAATTCACAGACTTTGTCCACGTGATTCTCCGTCGTATATAGCTGATTGACCACAGTAAAGGCTTTTTGGATGTATTTACCATAAAACGCCAAAGGATGATTGGCAACTTCAGATAACAATCCAGCAAGTTGTTCCGTGCTCTCATAACGCAATGCTATCTCTTGGCCTGCTATATCCAATGCATTGTCAAGCTGCTCTTTGGTGCCGCCTGTGTTGCGTGCTATGACCAGGCACCCCTGCTGCTGAGCCTCGGGCATGCAGAATCCGAATCCTTCGAGAGGGGACGCTACGACCAATGCCCGAGCTTTGCGCATGAGGTCAGCAATGTCATCCCGGTTGCCCATGAACTCTACTTTTCCCGACAGACGATGTTCCTCTACAAATTTGGTCTGTTTTTTCGAATAGTTCTCATCGACGATGCTTCCTGCTATTTTAAGGCAAAGGGGATGTGCTTCTTTGTCTGAATAGAGTTTGTAGGCCATCAGAAGTTGGTCTAATCCCTTGGCAGGCTGTATCCTACCGGCAAAGAGAAAATAGTTTTTTTCTTGGGATTCCGGCATGTCATCACGCTTGGAAAGCACACCGTCGTAAATAACACGCGATTGTTTTCTTTTGCCAGCTTGCTGGTAGTATCTTTGAATGGCTTTTGTAATGCAGATGGAGTAGGACTTATTATCATCCAATTGGTGGAGAAACGAAGTCTTGGCAGGGAAATAATGAATACCGATTTCGCTGCTATATTCGCGTATGTGATAAATGTGGGGTATTCCATTTCTTTGGGCTGCATTGAACCCGATGCGGACAACCCCTACGTTTGTGTGGACAATATCAATGGCATTTTCCTTCAGGTAAGTTGCCAGTTGGCGTGAGGCTTTCCAGTTGACAATGATTCTGGCCAGGAGTTTAGGTACGAAATAAAGGCGGTCAATAGCGGTACGCAGGCGTGGATAGGCGCAAGTGCGATAGTTGAATGTCTTTATCCGTACCTTGCTGTTTCTCTCCAACTCGTGGTAGATGCCGTTTTTGTCTGGCATAATCACAAAGGGATGTATCCCGCGGCCAATGACACCTTGAAGCAAGTTGAGAAATGCTTTTGTGTCACCATTGGTTGCTGTAGTGTTATTTAAGATATAGGCAACATTCATCGTTCAGATATTTAACCAGTTTGGGGCAATGTTTTTTTCCGACTTTCTGGATTTAGCTATTTTGCGACAATGCCAGATGATCCACAACAGTTGAGTGGCGAAGGCCCCAACATGATACTGATGAGAATGTAAATCCTTAGAATAGCATCTTATCAGGATCTTCATCCATCGGAATAGACATTTGATGAAACCTTGATTGATGTCACAAGCCTCAAGCAGCAGGTCACGGCGCAGACGGTGATGGTTGAAAGCCTGCATATTGCCTTGCAGCAGGCGATCGTGATACATAAAAGTGTTGGGTACCAAAAGAGTCTTTACCCCGTGATACACCATGCGGTGGTAGTAATTGCTGTCCTCGCTATAGTGGAAGAACAGCGGATTAAAGCCACCAATCTTCCTGATGAGGGCTACTGGCATGAGCCAGCAAGCAGCACATATTTCCCCTGTCTCGTAGCAGGGTGCCAGCTGATGGCGGATGAGCAGGTCGTCGTTCATCAGATTGTGGGCGTTTCGCAGCGAGCAGCGGAACATCTCGTCAATGCAGGAACCGTCGCCGTTGAGGTGGAGTGGCGAGACCAGCGATTCGCCATCGCTCACGGCCAGCATCTTCTCAATGGCATCGGGTGCCAGGGCTGCATCCTGATTGAGCAACAGCACGTAGTCACCATCGTGTTCCAGGGCATATCTGATGCCTATGTTGTTTGCCTGTCCAAAGCCCAAGTTCTTTTCTTGAGGCATCCAGATGACATCGGGAAAGGCCTGAGGCACATGTTCGCGTGTGCCGTCGGTAGAGCCGTTGTCCACGATGATGGTCTCCGTAGCCACAGTGCTCTCCCTGAGGCTCTTCATGCAGCGGTCTATCCACCCTCGGTGCATGGCGTTGTAGGCGACAATGATGGTAAAGACCTTTTTCATACTTTGAAAGTATATTGGAATGACTTCATAATCAAGAACGAAATGAACAGTGCCAGTGTGGTGTAGAAACCTACAAACGGCCATGCAAACAGGCCACGTGTGAAAGCAGCAATAAGGATGACCAGGACAAACACTCTGTGGAATTTCAGCTCTGTCCAGTTTATCTTGATAACCGCAGAGAAAACAAACATCAGCATGAGTAAAAAGATGTAGCCAATCCAGCCAAAGTCTAAGTAGACCTCACCGCCAAAGGTGTCAAAGACACTTACCAGGATGTCAACTTTAGCATGTATGTTCTCGTAATGCTGAATCAAGTCAAAGTTCTCGTGGTTGATGATTCTGTTTGTCACGGGGAATACCCTGCCTATTTGCAGCGGGGCATCCGCCCCCTCGTTGATATCTGCGCAGAAATTGTTGACATGCTGACCGGCATAGGCGTAGATGGACTCAAAAGGGTCACGTTCATTCGAGCCAGACTCCTCGCCAAAACGGGAAACGGTGACTGCCACCATCTGGCCCACAATGAACACGCCTACGACTGACGACACAATGACCATGCCCATTTTGAGACGTTTGGAGAGATACTGGTAGAAATAGGCGAAGATGAGGAAGAAGTCGAACACCCAGTATACCAGCGCGGCACGGCCTGCAGTGATGATGGACAGCACGGCCTGGACGATGGAGCAAAGCAGCAGGCCGACACGGATGATGAGCGGAACACTGGTGAAGGTCTTTGAGTAAAACCAGAAGAAAAGTGCCATCGTCGGAAACGGTGCACAGACCAGTATCTGGGGAAGCAGCATCGCATAGTTCGCATCGGTCTTCACCGAGATTTCCCTCAGTGCGGCATTCTCACGATACATGTCGACCGCATCCATGATGATGGCATCGCGGATGTCGGATAGGCTGGTGGCAATCATCACAAAGGATGACACGATAAGCACCCCAAAAAGTACATAGACTAACGGGGTTTTCACTGGGTCGTGCCTCACCAGCTTGATAGACGATAAGATATGAAGGGGAAGGAGGAAAAACGTCCACTGAAGGCAGTAGAGCAAAATAGCGGGCAGGGTCACTGAGTTCTCGTTGATGCCATAGTCGCCATACAGGTCGTTGACATCAATCATAACAGACGAGATGGAGATAACAATGAGTAGCAAGCAAGCTGCTATATCAAGATTCAGACACCTGTGCTTTACGAAGAATAAAGCAGCAAGCAGCGAGAAATAGATAAGGGGAATGAGCAGCAGCATGCGTTATGATGGTAATAATGTTAATGGTTAGAGAAAAGAGTTCTGAATTGCAACACATCTTTCCACCCCGTCAACAGCGCACGGGTCTGGCAGACGAAGATATGGCGGTAGGCAGGAATGATGGCATCGGCCAAGTAGCCTGCGACGACATTGCTGGCTATGGCAACAAAGGCGGCGGCGATGACACCAAAGCGTGGCAACAGCAGGTAGTTGAGCACAATGCAGGCCACACAGCCCAAGGCATCGCGGAAGATGGCGTAGCGCTGCAGCCCCTCGGTGACCAGCATGGCACCGGCAGTGTTCGACAGGGCAACGCTGGCTGCCTTGAACGCCATTACCTGAAGGATGATGACAGCAGGCCAGTAGGCAGGGCCGAAGGTTAGCTGCACCAGCCAATAGGCAACCACGGCAACAATGGCTGAGGACAGCAAAGAAAGCCATACGGAGACATTCATAAACATCTGGGCCTTGACGGCATATTCCTCCTGACTCTTCTCGCGCGTCCTTACCAAGATTGGGGTGATGGTCTGAACCAGCATCATGGGGATGAAGATGAGAATCTCGACAAAGCGAGATGCCACCGAGAAATATCCCACTGCCTGCTTGTCGAGCATCTGCCCTATCATCACCTGATCAATACGCTGATAGACAATGACGGCGGCACTGGTGAGTAACAAGGGGAAGGACTCTTTCAGCAGAAAACGGGCGTAGGTGGCATCAAAGTGCCATTGCCTGATGCTGCCCACCTTTTTGGTGTAGGCCACAATGAAACCGCTGGAGAGCAGCACACCATCGAATGTATAGGCCACGAGAAGCCATGTCAGGTTGACATTCAATGCCAGCAGCAGGACCTTGATGCCAATGCCAAACAGCGTGCGGACTATTTCGGCTTTAACCACATACTTGTTCTGTACGATGGCGAAGAAATAGTTGCGGATAACGCCGAAAGAATTGAGGACGATGGTAAACGAATAGATGACTACGAGGAGGGTGGTGTAGCCATCAGAATCCATCAGTCGTGAAGTGAGGATGACTAACCCCATGAACAGGATGGCAAAGAACACCTTGAGGCCAAAGGCGGTGCCGATGACTGTCCTGAAGTCTTGCCCGCTACGGGCCTCCTCACGAATTTCGATGGAGTCAAGGCCAAAGATGGAAAAAGTCTGGAAGAGCACCACAAGGCTGATGACATAGTTCATCAGGCCGTAGTTCTCAGGGCCGAGGTAGCGCGCCACAATGACGCCTACGAGCAGGCCGCTAAGGAGCTGGACCATCTTACCCAGTACAGCCCAGAAGATGTTTTCAACAATTCTCTGCTTGGTCTCCGTGAGCTGGAGTTTTCTTGCTATATACCTGGAAAGCCCCATCGGCTACGCTTAAAACTTAAAGTGGATCTCGCTTCTTACAAGCAGGAAAGCTCTTACCGTAAACACCAGGAAAAGCATGAAGGCCACGAAAATCATGCGCTTCGGCCCGGCAGGCTTGACGGGCACGGCGGCACCCTTCAGCAGGGTGAAGGCAGGCGTGCGCTCCTGTACCTTGCTTTGTGCGGCCTGCAGCTGCGCCATGAGCATGGAGTAGCTGGTGTACTTCAGCTGCATGTCGTTCTCAAGGGCCGTCAGCTTGTTGCGGCGGACCTCTAACACGGTGTGCTGGTTGGCGTCGGCATAGCGGGCGTGCTCCATATAGGCTTTGACATACTCCTGCTTGGCACTGTCAACCAGGGCGGTGTAATAGGCCACGTCGGTGCGTGCCTTGTTCGTGCGGTAGTTGGTGATGAATGTCTGCAGACGTGCGATGGTGGAGTCGGCCACCGCCTTGCAGACGAGCGGGTCCTGGTCTTTCACGCTGATGCTGATGACACCGGTCTTCTTGTCCACACGGATGGCAATGTTGCCCTGGATGGCATTTACCACGTCAGTTTGTTTACGCGTCAGGACGTAGGGATTGAGTTGTTGAGTGCTGTTGCCAGCGTCTTCCTCGCTGTCCTTCGATTTGAGCAGGTTGCTCAGCAGCGATGTGACACCGCTCCACCACGGACGTTTCTGGTGCTGGGTCAGATAGTCGTAGTAAGTGGTGTTGACATCGCCGTCCTTCGTCTGCACCATGATGTTGAACAGGTTGCACACAAAGGCGTTGTCGTCCATCAGGTCGGGATAGAGCAGCGGCGTGATGGCATCGCTGGTCTGCATCTCGCCCAGGTCAATGCCGAAGGAAGAGGCAATGGAGCCCAGCGTGCCGCCGGCTCCCAACGATGACTCCATCTCAGGAGCCAGACTGGCCTCGGTGGAGTAAAAGCGGGGCAGGCTGAAGATATAGACACAGGACAACACAAAGGTGATGGCCAGTGGCATATAGAATTTCCGACGATGACTGATGAGGGTTTGGGCGATAGCCCTCACATCGATGACATCCTTTGACTGATGCTCTTTATTGTTTGTCTCCATACATCTACAGATATAAAAAACCAACTATTACCAAGAGGATGTGTCTTATATCCCCCACACCATGATGGTGTGTCCCTGGTAGCTATAGGGCTTGTGCCAGATGCAACCCTCCCACGGCTGCTCCTGAGTGCGGTCGAAGATGGACGTGGTGGCCCTCGTCAACGCTTTCCACTATGTCCATGTATTCCCATGTCTGCTGCATCATACGCTTACTTGAACAGGTTGACCAGCGTGGCAATCATGGTAGCGATGCTGGCGGTGGTGGAGCCGATGGCAAGCGTCTCAGCCGTGCTCAGCTTGTTGCCGCGCTGCTTGGTGGGCACCACGATTTCACAGCCGGGCATGGGTTTGTGCTTGCGGTCAGCCTTGGCCACGGTGCCGTTCATATATATAATATATGTGTGGCGCTTCTTGGCATTGTCGCCATAGCCACCAGCCTGGTTGATGTAGTATTTCAGTCCCTTGCCTTCAACAAATCCCGTGGTGTTGGGGTACATCACCTCGCCATTGATTTTCACCGTTCCGCTATACTCTGGCACGATGAGACGGTCGCCCTCGCGAAGGACGATGTCAGCATCGCTGCCGGGATTTGCCAGCGCCATGTCGAGCTGTATGCCTACGGGATAGGTAGAGCTCATGTCCAGACGGCTGATGTCAATGGAGTCCTTGCCACCCGAGCGCCGTGCAGCGCTGCGCAGTGCCTCCTGACGGGCCAGCTCCTCGGGGGTGCGCTGGCGGATGAGGCGGGCGCCAGAGGGGTAGGCGGTGTTAGACAGTCCACCTGCTTTCTTCACTATCTCGCTCAGGCGCTCACCCTTCTTCGTCAAGGTGTAGGTGCCCTCGAAGAGCACCTCGCCCTCAACGCTGACATTCTGCTGTGGCAGATAGCCCGGGCTCTTGCGCACATAGACCTCATCGAAGGGCTCCAGGTGGAAAGCCTCAGTGCCATCGATGACAAAGCCGTCCTTGATGGCAAAGGAGAAATGGCGTGCCACGGTGTCCTGCGATGCCGTAGCGTATGGGTTGACGATACGGCGTGCCACGTCGACCTTCACCATCGACGCTGCATCTGTCAGTCCGCCAGCCTGCAGGATGAAGTCCTCAAGCGTCTCGTTGCTGGCATACTGATAGACGCCCGGATAGTGTACCTCGCCATGAATGGTGAGCGTAGGCGGCTCAATGCTCTCCTTACGGCTGGCTACCCAGAGCACATCCTCATTGCGCAGGGGGACATCGGGCGACGTGCCAGCCAAGATGCCATTGATGTCGACGCTCAGCACCTCCAGCGTGCGGTTCTCCTTCATGCGGTGCATGACAGCACGGCCTGTGAAGGCTTCCTCACTCAAGCCACCGGCAGCCTCAATGAGCGCGCGCACCGTGGTAATCTTTCCATCAATCTGGAAAGTGCCGGGATGGAAGACGGCGCCCTTCACCTCGGCCATGTTCGAATAGCGGGCTATGATGGAATCCACCCACAAGGAGTCGCCATCAGCCATACGGAAGGTGCCAAAATCAAATTCATCGATGGTATGAACGGAATAGAGCGAGCCGTTCTTGCGTGTGACGCGCACCGAGCTTTTCAGGGCGTCGCCGGTGAATCCGCCGGCATATTTCAGCAGGGCACTGAGGCTCTCGTCGGTCTTCATCTCGTAGTACATGGGGCGCTTGACATGGCCTGAGGCATTGACCAGGCACTCGTAGGGTCCGACGATGATGACATCGTTGTCAGTGAGCTTGACATTGCCCGTGGCCTTGCCGTTGAGGATGAAGTCATAGACGTCGACGGTGCTCACCTGCCGATTGTTTCTGTAGACCTTGATGTTGCGCAGGGTGCCGAGGTCGTTGATGCCACCGGCCATATAGAGCGCATTGAACACCGTGGAGAAGGCTGACAGGGTATAGGTGCCGGGGAAGTTGACCTCGCCCATGACGTTGACAAGGATGGTGCGGGTCTGCCCCACTGACAGGCGTATCTGGCTGTCGCTATAGAGAGCGCCTATCTGTGAGCGCAACCGCGCATTGGCCTGTGCCACTGTCAGACCACTGAGCTGCACCGGACCGTAGCCTTCGATGGTGACATAGCCATCGGGGGTGATGGTGGCGTCGATGCTCTGCTGCGATGCGCCATAAATCTCGATAGCCACGGCATCGCCGGGACCCAGACGATAGTCGGCTGGCGTGGCGATGTTCATGTTGGGCTCAAAGCTCAGCGCCTCGTTATTGAAGATGTCGTGGCCATAGATGCGACGCTTGTCTTTCTCCTGCTGTTCCAGCAGCTGCTCCAACAGGGCGATGGAGTCAACGGGCATGATGCCACCCAGCCCGGCCTGCATCTGAACGAAGTTGGGGTTCGACTCATCGTAGACCACGTTTCCCTTCTGTCCTTGGCTTATCTGAAGGCTGCCACTGCCAGTTGTGGTGTTCTGGCGCTGCTGCCCATTGTTGGTGCGCATGCGTTTCTCAGCATTGCTGATAGCCTCGTCAGCCACGGTACCCATGCCCGCCTGACGAATCTGGCGGTCATACTTGCGCTTGATGCGCTGCAACTGCTGCATGTCCACGCCGCGCTGCAACAGTTTGGCTGCTATCTCGTTCTGCGACGACCCTTTCTCATGCTCCTCCATGATGAACTCAATAAGCTGCTGGTCGCTCATCGTCGACTGTGCCAGGGCTGTGCCACCCATGAGCAGCATGACAAAAGCCAAGAGGTATTTTCTCATCGTTCTCGTTGTTACGTTATTATGATATTATAATAACTCTGTTTTCTCCGTTTTATTGTCCACGAGCCCAAAAGGTGTGTCCTCAACGCTTCTTCATCTGCTCACGCAGGCGCTGCATCTCGGCCTGCTGCTTCTGCATGGCCTCCAGCCGAGCTGCCAGACCGCTCTGCTTCTTGGGGTTGTTCTTGTTCTCGCGGTAGTTAGCCTCCAGCTGTGCCAGCAGCTTAGCATCGTCAGTGGTCTTGCGAAGGGTCCACATGATGATGGCCGAGAAGAGCAGCGATATGAAGTAGTAGAAGTTCAGGCCACTGCTGTAGTCGTTGAAGATGAAGAAGAACATCAGCGGCATCAGGTACATCATCCACTGCATCATCTTCATCTGCTGTGCCTGCTGACCAATCATCTGGTCACGCTGCTGACGCATGGTCATGTAGCTATAGAGCAAGTTGCTGACGCAGAACAGGATACATGTCAGCGACAGATGGTCGCCGATGCCCCAGATGTGCTTGTCCCAGGTGATGATGGGGTCGAAGGTGGAGAGGTCATCCATCCACAGGAAGCTCTCACCGCGCAGCTGGATGGCATTGGGCACGAAGAAGAACATGGCTATCCAGATAGGCATCTGGATGAGCATGGGCAGACAGCCGCCAAGCGGGCTGACGCCGTACTGCGAGTACATCTGCATCATGGCTTGCTGCTTCTGCATCTGGTCCTCGGGCTTGTCATATTGCTTCGTGGCCTCCTCAAGCTTCGGCTTCAGCACGCGCATCTTGGCACTCGACATGTAGCTCTTCTTCACCATGGGGAAGGTGAGGCCCTTCAGCAGCAAGGTGATGAGAATGAGCACGATGCCCATGCCAAGTCCAAGGGCGGTGAGGCCGTCGAAGACATAGAGCGTGAACCAACGGTTAATCCAGCGCACCAGCCACCAGCCCAGGTAGACCAGGTCCTCGAGGTCCAGGTCGCGGCCAAACTGGCTCTGCTTGTCGATGTTCTTCAGTATCTGGAAGTCGTTGGGACCGAAGTACATCTCAAACGCTGTGGGCTCCGTATGGTTGAACGGTGTCTGCAGGTCGGCGCTGTATGACTTCAGGTAGTGTGTCTCCTTGGTGTGCTGCACGCTGTTGAGGAACGCTCCCTTCTCAAACTGCTTCTGCGGAATGAGCACGGCAGCAAAGAACTGCGTCTTGAAGGCCACCCAGTCCAGGGCCTCCTCGGTTGTCTCAGAGTCGTTGGCGCCCTCGCTCAGGTTGTCAGTGCCGCCGCCAGCCTCCTTGTAAGTCAGTGATGCGTAGCGGTTTTCAAAGTTATAGCCTTTCTCCTGCTGACGGCACGAATCCTTCCACAGCACGTTCATGGTCTTGTGGCCGGGAGCAAAGAGCTGGTCCATGCCCTCGGTCCTGACATTGAAGTGCAACAGGTAGCTGTCACCCAGGTCATAGCTGATGACAATCTTGGCACCGTCGGCACCGGTGGCGGTCATCGTTGCCGTGCGGTCAGTGGTATTCGACGGTGTGAAGTACAGGTCGGCAG
>Ga0247608_10008377_pt1 | contig 10455 bp, 6 predicted proteins | sample 176DNAGHGlowgp2_FD_193490 | JGI IMG/M metagenome (GOLD analysis project Ga0247608, IMG submission 193490) | Sheep rumen microbial communities from Palmerston North, Manawatu-Wanganui, New Zealand - 1766 DNA GHGlow gp2 | ecosystem: Host-associated > Mammals > Digestive system > Stomach > Rumen ... | reverse complement strand
TACAGAGCTCATCCCGATTGGGCACTGACCGATCCGGACAGAAAGCCTGTTATGGGCAGAGACCAGCTTGTTCTTGATATGTCACGCAAAGATGTAGTTGATTATCTGTATGATTCTATTTCCGCTGTTTTAAGAAGTGCAAACATATCCTACGTAAAATGGGATTTTAACAGATCCTGTGCAAATGTATTTTCGCATGATCTGCCTTCTGACCAGCAGGGTGAGGTGCTCCACCGCTTTATGCTGGGCACTTACGATCTCATGCAGAGACTTAGAGACTCTTTCCCTCATATCATGATAGAGGGCTGTTCCGGAGGCGGCGGAAGATTTGATGCAGGAATCATGTTCTATTCGCCCCAGATATGGTGTTCAGATAATACAGAGGCTATAAACAGGCTGATCATCCAGAAGGGAACAAGTTATGGATATCCCGTAAGCACGATGGGAAGCCATGTATCTGCATCGCCCAATCATCAGAGCGGAAGAGAAGTTCCATTTATGACAAGGGCACTTGTAGCTATGTCCGGAACCTTCGGTTATGAGCTTGATCCCAGAAAGTTATCCGATGCTGATAGATCCATGATCCGTAAGCAGATTGATACTTTCAATAAATATTATGAACTGATCCAAAAAGGTCGCTATTACAGACTTTCAGACGAAGCTACCGAAAGCTACTTCACATCCTGGGGCTTCGTATCGGAAGATAAGAGCGAAGCACTTGTAACTCTGGTAGTAACAGATGTCAGAGCCAATCCGGAGATAATATATGTGAAAATGAGAGGATTGGATGAAAGCGCAACATATGAACTTGATGGAATCCTATCATCCGTAGAAACATCACCCGATGACGCTTTCTTTGAATCTTCAAACAAGATTGGCAATAAGTATGGAGGCGCTGCTCTCGTAAATGGAGGCTTTGCCTTTGATCCAATGTTCGGAGTATATCCGGCAATACAACTTCATTTCAAACGCGTATAAGATTTTATTACCCCGGTACAGGAATCTCACAAACCCTGTCCCGGGGTACTTATATTGCCTGGGTAAACCGCGAAGTATTATATTTGCAACCGGGAGTTGACAAAAGTTAAAAACATTTCATTGATAAGTGGTACAAATATACCCCAAATAGTCCTGCTGCAAATAACGCACTGATGGGATAAGCTACTGAATAACTGATCTTAAATCCCTCTTCTGCCATAAGAATATAAGTCATGCTGACAGCTGACATAAAGGTTGCAGGAAGCGCTGTCAGCAGACTGGCTTTTTTATTTTTGTTGTTCTTTAGCAGATATGCAGTTGCAACCCAGAGACTTATCATGGCAAGTGTCTGGTTACTCCATGAAAAATATCTCCACAAGACATTAAAATCAAGCTGTGTAAGCAAAGCACCTATAGCAAGAAGGGGAAGTGTGATGATCAGGCGATTACGCATGTGCTTTTGTTCAAGACCGGTTATTTCGCTTAAGATAAGTCTGGCACTACGAAATGCCGTATCTCCCGATGTGATAGGGCAGGCAATAACTCCTACTATAGCCAGTATTCCGCCTATAGGGCCAAGCATTCCGGTAGAAATGTCATATACAACGCCTGACTGGCCAAGGCCTGAAAGTGCATTATTTAGTTCTGTTGTTGTTCCATAAAATGCAACACCACCTGCAGCCCAGGTGAGCGCGATCACAGCCTCTGCGAGCATTGCGCCATAAAATATTTTTCTTCCTTCCCGTTCTGAACGCATACATTTTGAGATCATGGGTGACTGAGTTGCATGAAAACCCGAAATCGCACCGCAAGCCACAGTAATAAACATATATGGCCATATAGGAAGCCCATCGGGATGAAGATTTTCAAAGCTGATCTCAGGTACCAAATAACCGCCTGCAACAATGCCGTAAAGAACGCAGACAGCCATGGTTATAAGCACAATACCAAAAATCGGATACAATTTGCCTATAATCTTGTCAATGGGAAGAAGCGTTGCCAAAACATAGTAGATCAGTATTACAACAACCCAAAATGTGTCATTCAAATAATCGGGAGTAAGCTTGGCTATCAGTGCTGCCGGACTGTTTACAAAAACAGTACCTGTCAGTATCAGCAGTAAAGTGGAAAAAATACGCATGAACCATTTGGCTACCGGTCCCAGGTAAATTCCTGATAATTCCGCAATGGATTTGCCTTCGTTTCGCTCAGAAATCATGCCGGTCATGTAGTCATGCACGGCTCCCCCAAGTATAGAACCAAAAATAATCCACAAAAAAACGACTGGTCCGAAACAGGCTCCCATAAGAGCCCCGAATATAGGACCGGTGCCTGCTATATTAAGAAGCTGGATGAGAAATGCTTTGCCCGTTTTTAACGGTACAAAATCGACTCCATCTGTATGTTCATAAGCCGGTGTCACACGATCATCCGGAGAAAATATTTTTTCTACTAATTTTCCATAAGTAAAATAGCCAATAATCAGAACGAGAAAGGAAGTAATTAATGAAATCATTAGCCATTCCTCCGTATTTATCTAAAAACCTTGATATAACAATAATATTATAGCATTAAGATGTGCGAGAAAATAAATGTGCACTTAAGATTTATATTTTTTTTAGATAAAAATTACGTGCAATATAGTATAATTTAATGGGGTCTTGAATTATATATGGCATCTAGAGAAAAATATATTCCTGGCTTTGAACAAAATAATAATTTGATAAGAAGCAGATTACGTTCATATTTTTTCTCATACGTTATCGCTAATTTAGCTAACATGCTTCTGACAAACATAGATGGCATCATACTTGGCAATTATGTCGGTAGTGATGCTCTTTCTGCTGTGAATATTTTTTATCCCATAAATATCATGGTTGCTTCTGTTACAACACTTTTATGTGCCGGTGTTTCAAAATATATTCCCGTGATAATAGGAAAAAATGATACGGAAAGCCTGGACAGGGCATATTCTGCAATTAGTTTTTTGAAAAAAGTATTGGCAATTTCCCTGACAGTAGTCCAGTTTCCGGTCACATATATTGTGGTTAAAGCTTTTGACCTTAGCCCTGATCTTGAAAAAATGATCTGGGCATACGCACTCGGAGTTATGGTGAGCAGGCCTCTTGAACTATACTACTATGTTGCTTGCGATGAACTTATAAGTATCGGAAAAGTTAAGGTGTTTACAACAATTTCTATGATAAGTGCGATCCTTAACCTTGTGTTCGATTATCTACTGGTTGCTGTATTGGGGCTTGGCATCATGGGTGCAGGATTGTGCACAGGAATCTGCATAATTGCTGAATCTATAATAATTCAGATCTATATCAGGAAAAAGACCAATCTGCGCAACTTCAAAAAATTACCCTGCAGAAAAGAGATAAGGGCTCTTCTTGAAAGCGGTGTTTCAGCGTCGGCCCTGCAGATGCTTGGAGCGCTTCAAGGGGTAGTCATGATCTATTGCATAACACAGGCACTTGGAGAAATAGGCGCAGCTTCAATGAGTGTACTTGCACTATGCAACAATATTGTTATGGCAATTTTCTCAGGAGTTACTAAAGCTTCTTCTCCTTTGGTTGGCATGTATTACAGTTCGGGCAATTATGAAGTGGTAGACAGGGTTATGTCGATTGCCATCAAGGCAATGACCATAATGAGCATAATCCTGGCAGTCGTAATATATATATTTACAGATTTGATTTATATTATGTTCGGTTTTCGTGATATCAGCGAAATACAGAGGCAGATGCTTTGGATATATACTTTTTACCTGATCCTTCAATGGATATACAATGCAATGAAAATATATATTGATTCGACTCTGCAAAACAAGCTATCCCTTGTTTTGAATGTAGCAGTTACACTGGGCAGGATAGCTGTTACTTTTGGGCTGCTGTATGTGATAGGTGGTATATCAGTTATGTGGGGCTACGTAATTCCTATAGTAATTATATTGGCCGTGACGGTGTTCATATATCTCAACGAAAAAAACAAGCAAAACGAAGCAATTGGTTCCGGCATAAAGGAATACCTTTTTATATCCCTTAAGCAGAATGAAGGCAGTATCCTTCCTGAAAAAGTTGAGAATGAGCTCATTTCAAAAAATGTACCTAAAAAACTTGCCGGCAGGATAGCACTTACGATAGAGGAACTTATTTTCATAGTAAAAAAGAAAGCAGGTCATGATACCGATATAGATATATGCGTTGTATCAGGTGAAGACAACGTACTGATGATGTGGGATAACGGCCCACCTTCCGAACTGACAAGTTATATAAACTCGCAGCCGGAAGAAATCTTTAGTGCATTTCTTGTACGTTCTATTGCTAAAGACCTGCAATGTTCAAGAGTTTATGATTTAAACTATGTCACGGTAAAGCTGTAAGAAATATACGCAACTAATATTTTAAAGAGGGGAGAATTCAATGAAAAAAATCAAACAAACTTCAGTGGCACTAATTACAGCAATAAGTATGGCTACTATGGCACTGGCTTCCTGTGGCAATGCTAAAGATAATGCAGGTAGTACGTCTGATAGCTCAACTGAAACAGCAAAAACAAGTGCTGCTGAAAGCACTGAGGAAAGCATAAATGACAACGCAGAAGCTACATCTACTTCAGAAGAGCCTATAGAGCTTACCTGGTGGCTGTTTTCTGCAGGTGCAGCTCCTATAGATGCAGCGCTTGTGCAGGAAGCAGCCAACAAGTACTCCGCTGAAAAGATTGGGGTTACTGTCAATATGATCTTCAAGGAAGAAGATCAGTTTGACCTGTCTATGTCAGCAGGAGATGAGTATGATATGACTTTTACCAGCGATTGGTGCAACGATTACGTATCAAACGCTTACAGAGGCATGTTTTATGATATTACGGAGCTGGTCCAGGAAGAAACACCGGATATGTATAACAAAATACCGGAGGACTTCTGGAAGGTCGGAGCAAGTGTCGACGGAAGATATTATGGTGTACCTACTGACGGTAGTATGGCATATATGATGTATCTAAGGCTTGATCAGGAACGCTATGAAGCCATCGGAATGGAACTGAAGGACAAGATGGATTTTGCAGAATTAGAGCCTTATCTTGCAGCTTACAAGGAAAACTATGATGATGTTTATCCTATGCCGCTTGGAAAAAACGGATTGACAGGATTTACTAATTTCTGTCAGTGGATAGCAGGAAATTACTTATGTTCTCCGTACTATTTTGCAGGAACTGACAGAGAGAACCAGATCGTTCCATTCTGGGAAAATGATGTACTCATGGATAGATTCCGCCTGCTAAATAAATGGTATAAGCTGGGATATATCAATCCTGACGCAGCTATAACCGAGAGCATAGGCAAGGAAATCAGGGCTTCTGTACGTGCAGGTACAGCTCAGCCCGGTTACACAGGATGGAGTGCATGGGCAGGTTTTCCTGTATTTATGTCATTATATGATGGACCGTTTATCTCTCCGGCAACTACCAGAGGATCATTATTTGCGATCAATGCAGCCTGCAGCGAGGAACGTGCCGTTGCATGTCTTAAGTATCTGGAGCTCCTAAATATGGATCGTACCTTCAGAGATATTCTGCGTTATGGAATAGAAGGCGTTCATTTCAATTATCTCGATGACGGCACAGTACTTAGAACTGAACAGGGTAAGTCGAATTGGTCAATGGACGGATATATAACAGGTTCTACAGTAACAGCATCAGTAGAGTCTATAAGTGAAACCGAGAGATCAGATCCAAATCCCTGGCCCATGGTATTTGATGCTTACAAAGATGCTACATATTCAACTCTTGGGGACTTTAACTTTGACGTAACGCCTGTAGAAGCAGAAAATGCCGCTTGTAATGCAGTAATGGACAAGTATTATTCACTTCTTATCACCGGAACAGAGAACGTGGATGAAATACTTCCTGACATAAAGAAAGAGCTTGAGGCTGCAGGATATGAGGCAGTTCTTGAAGAAGCAAGGACGCAGCTGGCTGAAAGTCTTGCGAAGGAAAAAGCTAATTAACGGGAGATTATTACATGAGAACGGAGAGGAATCGTGTAAAGTTTAATAGAAGATGGAAAAAGACATCTATTATGACCTTCGTGATTCCTGGCGCGTTATGGTTTTTAATGTTTTCGTATATACCTATGTTTGGTGTACTGATGGCATTTAAAAACTATCGTTATCGCCCGGGAAAAGGATTTGTGTATAGCCTTCTTACCAGTAGCAATGCGGGACTGGCCAATTTCAGGTTCCTATTCCGTTCTCCTGATATTTTAAACATTATTAGAAATACTTTTTTATACAATGCGGTTTTCATTGTGCTGGGTGCGACCCTGCCTGTATGCCTTGCCATAATGCTTACAAGGCTCTATAGTCGCATCCTGGCAAAAACCGCTCAGACTGTAATGTTTCTTCCGCATTTCTTATCGTGGACAGTTGTTTCGTATTTTCTGTTTGCATTCCTGTCTACGGACAAAGGATTAATTAACAGGATCATCACACAAAATGGTGGTGAGCCGGTGTTGTGGTATCAAAGAGAAATATTCTGGCCCTTTATTCTTGTGCTGGTACACACCTGGAAAATAGTCGGATATCAGACAGTAATATATCTGGCTGCAATCCATGGAATAGATGCTTCGCTATATGAAAGTGCGAGAGTAGACGGCGCAACACCTTTTAAGCAAACGATGTATATCACAGTGCCTCTGCTAAAACCTGTTGTGGGGATGCTGCTTCTTTTGAATACAGCGCATATTCTGAATTCAGATTTTGGTCTGTTTTACCAGGTTACCAGAAACTCAGGACAGATACTATCAGTAACGCAGACGCTGGATGTATATGTGTATAAGGCATTAACAGAATCTGCCATATATGGTTATTCAACAGCAGTAGGATTTTTCCAAAATATTTTTGGATGCCTGTTTTTGCTGATAGCTAATGGAATCATTAAAAAGATAAGTCCGGAGAGTGCATTGTTTTGATGAAAATAAGTAGATTTGCCAACTTTATATATACCTTGCTCTTTATTTTGATATCGATAATTATGGTAATTCCGGTGCTTTTTGTTGTCATAATATCGTTATCTTCTGAACGTTCTATAGCCTTGAACGGGTATGCCTTTATACCGGCTGAATTTTCTCTTTCGGCATATAGCTATCTGTGGCAGGTAAGCGGCTTTATAGGGAGAGCCTTTTTTAATTCCTTATTTATTACTGTAGCAGGAACGATTCTGGGACTGTTTATAGTTATACCTTATGGATACGCTCTGTCCCTGCGTGAGTTCAGGCATAGGAATTTTTTCACGGTTTTTGCGATCATTCCCATGCTTTTCTCAGGAGGGCTTGTTGCTTCTTACATGGTAAATACCCAGATTTACCATCTTGCCAATACATATTTAAGCCTTCTTTTGCCTATAGCCTGTTCCAGTTTCTATATTTTTATCTCAAGAACATGGTTTTCTATATCACTTCCGCATGAGCTGATCGATGCAGGAAGAATAGACGGCGCTACGGAATTGCAGATTTTTTCCGGGCTGGTACTTCCTCTTGCTAAGCCGCTTATCGCAACGATTGGTTTGTTTTTCACTTTCGGTTATTGGAATTCGTGGTATGAAGCACTTCTTTATATAGACAGTAACCACACGGATTTATACACTCTGCAATATATGCTGATATCCATAGAACGTCAGGTCTCATCCCTTGCCAAAAATGAGCAATATCTTGGCGTAGACTCACTTACAAGTCTGCCTACGGATTCCGTGAGAATGGCCATAGTAGTAGTTATTGTTATACCGATAACCATGGTATTTCCATTTTTCCAGAAATACCTGATATCCGGCCTGACTATGGGCGCTCTCAAGGATTAGTACCCCTCAAAACCTAGCCCATGAATGCAGCTCCTCAAAGAAAGTCTCACAAAGATAGATACGCAGCAACTTTGACCACATTAACCAGGCGGAGTTATGCTCCGCCGAAAAATTTCTGCTACAGTATATGGCTCACCGGAAGTCAGTCTCAAAAGAGCAGTAAATTCATTAACACCATTTCTTGCGCAGGTCTCAAGATAAGTCCTGATATCTGCGAAGTCATATTAGAAGACTGATATTGGTATATGATTATCTGAAGTGGGGAAAATAAAAAGAACTTCACGACTAAAGCATTTGTAAACAAACACCGTTCGTGAAGCCCTTGTAATTCCGTCATCAACGCTTTTGAATTAAGCACCTATAAATAGACACCGAAAGCAAAAACGCTATATAATTCTAGGTCTTTTTAATTGTACAATTAGACGAGTCATCTGTAAATGATTTTCTGACATTTTACAAGTACCGGATCTGTACAAGGATTGTAAATGGTATAACTTTTAACAGTTAAAATTGTTGATTATATCGTGTGTGTACGATAAAATAAATGTAAAGTATCGTTTATATATGATAATCGGGAGGGCGCTATGAATCACAATGTCTTGAAGCAGGTCATTTTAGAGCAGATTGAGTTAATACAAGATGCGAAGATCATAGACCGTGACTATGATTTCGAAAAAAATGTAAATTATATTTTGGTGGGACTTAGAAGAGCTGGAAAATCGACTCTTTTATATAAGATTGCCAGAGAACTTGTTGAAGCAGGGTGTGACTGGTCTCAGATAGTTTATGTTAATTTCGAGGATGACAGGCTTTTGGGGTTCAATAAGGATGATTTTAATGACATAGTCGAGACTGCCTATGAACTTACAGATGCCAAAGAAATATACTATTTCTTTGATGAAATCCAGATCATAGATGGATGGGAACATTTTGCCAGGAGAATGGCAGATCAGAAAAAACATGTGTATATAACCGGAAGTAACGCGAAAATGCTTAGCTCTGAGATGGAAAAAGTTCTTGGAGGCAGATATCTGTCCAAAATGATCATGCCCTTTTCTCTTAGCGAGTCTCTTGACTACAAGGAGATAGCACATGATGATAATGCACTTTTGACGACCTCTAAAGTTGCAAAGGTTCGCAGAGGATGCCAGGAGTATATTTCGAGTGGCGGTTTTCCTGAAGCGCAGCTTTTAACAAACAAAAGAGAATATATTAAGAGCGTCTATGAGAAGGTCCTTCTTGGGGACATTATAGAACGTGAAAAAATTAATAATAAGATGGCCCTCAGACTTATGATAAAGAAAATAGCCGAGACAGTAATGCATGAGATTTCTTTTAATACACTGGCTGGAAACGTAAAAGCAACCGGAATCAAGACATCAACAGACTCCATGATAGATTATACTTCTTACGCAGAAAATGCATATCTTCTGTTTAGAAACAGGAATTATGTCTCTAAGTTTGCAGAAAAAGAGAGCACACCAAGGTTCTATTTTTACGATAATGGCCTTTTGTCATTGTTTCTGATAGACAAACCATCTGTGCTTTTGGAAAATGCAGTAGCAGTGTATTTAAAGCGCAGGTTTGGCGAAGAGGTTTACTATTTCAAATCATCACAAACAGGAATAGATATTGATTTCTACATTCCCGAAGAAAACTGTGCTATTCAGGTTGCATATAGTTTGGAGACTGCAGAAGACAGAGAAATTAAAAGCCTCATATCTTTTGCTGAAAAGACAGAAGGTATACAACGCCTTATCATAGTGACCAATGAGGAAGAACGAACAATTACTAAAGGTGACCATATAATTGAAGTAGTGCCCGTTTACAAATATTTGCTGGGTAAAACGGATGTATCATAATCTCGCTTATATGTTAGAGGCTATATGCCAGACGGATAGGTTAATTCGTGCTGTAAGGCAAGATGAATGGCATCTTTAAAATCAGAAAAATAAATCAAAAGCAGCGGCTTTATCTTTTCGCTTTATGTTCTTTTTTCATTTCATACATTCGTTTATCGGCAAGCTCTATCAAAGACAATAAGGAGTTTGTTTTTGAGTACATCGCATGCCCAATGGACGCTTTGGTTACAATTTTAGCATCATCGATTTTCCTGGCACTGTCTATAGCTTTTAAGAGTCTCTTTTCAATCACTTCAACTTCATCGACAGACTGGAGCTGGTGAAGAACAATGAACTCATCCCCACCGTATCTGAACAGAACACAGTTTTCCGCTGCAGCCATGGAAAGAGCTTTGGATACGGCAATGATAGCCATGTTACCATATTCGTGACCATATTCATCGTTTATTCTTTTAAAATCATCAAGATCGATCATATATAAAACAAAATCTGTCTTGTTGATTTTGTACTGCTCCTCGTATTGAAGAACAACATCATTGTATGCTCTGCGGTTAAAAATACCGGTAAGGTCATCTGTCTGTGAAAGATATGAAAGCCGCTGTCTTTCCTCAACTTCATCGGTTATATCCATAAAGTATCCGACAAGGCCGATAATTTCCCCTTTGTCATAAAGAGGAGACTTGGAAGCTCTGATTTTTCTGATCTTTCCCTGTACTATACATTGGCCTAAGACATTCTTAATGGAATCGCCGTTGTT